>Ga0315294_10001262_pt1 | contig 27390 bp, 15 predicted proteins | sample YL17G13_40_MG_FD_203626 | JGI IMG/M metagenome (GOLD analysis project Ga0315294, IMG submission 203626) | Sediment microbial communities from Yellowstone Lake, YNP, Wyoming, USA - YL17G13_40 | ecosystem: Environmental > Aquatic > Freshwater > Lake > Sediment | place: USA: Wyoming | collected... | reverse complement strand
GACGGCAGGATGCTGCGGGCTGTCGTGGAGGATGGGAAGGGCAGGTGGGAGTACTTCGGCCCGCTATGGGTGCCCGAGTCGGAGTAGGAGATGGAATAAGGCGGGCGCGCCTGCGAGTAGGATGGGCGCGCCAACTCTAGGTCAGGAGGTCCGCGATCCATAACCGCATGAGGAAACTTGCTCTCCTGTCCCTGACAGGCATGCTTGGCCTGGGACTGGTGACCCTGGTCTGGGCCATGGAGATCGGCCCGTCACAGGCGCAGCAGGGTGCCATGCAGAACTGCCCCCAGGCCGGCAAGTGGGCCATATCGGTCTGGAGCGGCGACGACGGCAGGGAGACGGGGCAGGCTCTGGCGACCTGTGGAGAAGGAGCGGCGGTGGCGGCCTACTACCTCGACCCCGAAACGCAGGTGTGGTGGCGCTGGTTCGCTGGCCGTCCGCAGGTGAGCAACCTGAGTATGGTGAACGACATGCAAGGGGTGCTCGCCCTCGGAAGTGCACAGGTCCAGGCAACCCCTGGTCCCGGTCTGCCAAACCCTGCTTCTGTCTACTGCGTGGAACTAGGATATGAGTTGAGGATCGTTGACGCAGATGGACAAGTTGGAATATGCGTTTTCCCAGATGGCACCCAATGCGAGGAATGGAGCTTCTTTGAAGGTGAGTGTGGGCAAGGCTGGGCGCTAGAAGCCGATTCTTCCCATGCACAGGACGGGACGATGCACAACTGCCCACAGCCAGGCAAGTGGTCGATCTCCGTCTGGGACGGCCCAGATGGCACCGGAACTGGCGAGGCGCTCGCCACCTGCTCGAGTTCTATAGCTGCGGCCTACGCGCTCGACCCGCAGACCCAAGGGTGGCTTCGCTATTTCAACGGACGTCCCGACATCAGCAACCTGATGACTGTCGATGGCCTGCACGGAATGCTAACCCTTGGCGGATCGGCGGTCCCAGCCGCGCAGCTGAGGGTGGACTTCATCGACGTGGGTCAGGGTGACGCCACGCTCATCGAGGCCGACGGCACTGCCATTCTGGTGGACGGGGGCGACGCCTCAGCCTCAGCCACCGTGGAAGACTACCTGCAAGCCCAGGGCAGCCAAGACATCGACCTCATGGTGGCCACTCACCCCCATGCGGATCACATCGGCGGACTCATCGACGTGCTCGCCCACTACGGTGTCCACGAGATATGGACGAACGGCGACACCTCTGGCAGCCAGACCTACGGGGATTTCGCGCTGGCCGTCGTCCAAGAGCAGGCGGCTGGAGCCACACTGCGAGAAGTGACAAGGGGCTACACAGCGGAGTTTGACGGCCTGAACATCTCTGTCCTTCACCCGCCGTCGCTCACCGGCGACACTAACGAGGATTCTTTGGTGCTACGCCTGACCTGTGGCATGGTGGACATCTTGCTAGTAGGCGATGCGACGACGGACAGCGAGGCGAACATGTTGGCGGAGGAGGGGCTACTCACTGATGTGGAGGTGCTTAAGGTCGGTCACCACGGCTCGAATACCTCGACAAGCGACGCGTTCCTGACCGCTGTGACGCCAGAGGATGCGGTGATCAGCGTAGGGGCTGGCAACACCTATGGCCATCCGAGCCAGCAAACGCTCGACCGGCTGACTGCGCACGGGGTGACGGTCCACCGCACCGACGAGGATGGGACAGTAACGCTGACCTCGGACTGCAATACCTACTCCATTACGACCAGCGGCCCAGCGGTGACCCCGACGATAACCCCCGTACCCAGCCCGAAGACGCCGACACCCACATCACTTGAGGACGCTTGCGGGCCGTGTGCAGCCACCGACTGCAACTGCTCCGACTTCGACACCCAAGCCGAGGCACAAGCCTGCCTGAATGCCGACCCCACCGACCCCTTCAACCTGGACGGAGACAACGACACCTTCGCCTGTGAGTCGCTGCCATGAGAAGATGGCTTCTCCTAGAACCTCTGACGGTGGTTGCGGTGGCCGATGGCATCGTGCGGTTTATCATCCGTCCAGTGCTGGTCCTGGGGCAGTTGGAGGCGTAATCATGGATGTTGATTGGACGGCCGTAACCGCAGTCTTTACAGGACTGACCTTCGTAGTGCTAGCACTCGCTGGCTCCTACGCTGGGTTTCAGTTTCGGGAGATGTCGCGTGCCCGTACTCTCGAGGCTCTGAACCAGATCCACTCTGAGCTGCACGGTGAAAAGGCGAAGTGCGACCGCGGAATTCTTTACAGGAGCCGTCTCGACGATATGCCACCGGCCGAATTCAAGAGCTTGCCCGATGCCGAGCGTGGTGCCGTAGAGCGGGTCGCTGACTCCTGGCAGCACGTTGGTATGGTTGCGCGCTACCACCTGATCAGAAGAGACATTCTCTTTGAGTACTTTGCAGGGGCACTTCTCTCCTCCTACAAGAAGCTGAAGAACTACATCGCAGAAACCCAGACACAGAGAGGCCCTGTGTACGGCAAGCATGTCGTCTGGCTTGCCAAAGAGTGTGAACGGTATTTCAAGAAGGCGTACGGTGACCTTGAGTTCCGGCGTGTTTTCGGCGCCAGGACACTCGTGGACGACTAGATGCGAGAAAGGCAGCGGCAAACCGAGCCTAAGGGAGCTGCCTGTATTCTGGCCTGCACGCTCGGAGTTGCGCGTGGCCACTGGCAGGCCTTGGAGCTTCCACGCGTCCAACAGGCACCGCGTCAGCAGCGGCCCACAACATCGGGCGTGCGTATAGTCCCTCTTGGTTGACTGAGTTCTTCGAGGGCCCGCGGTCCACTAGGATGGCCGCACACCATGTCTGCATCGTGTGGGTCGTGGCGGCGGTGGGGTGGCCGCAGGAGCCCTTCCCTTGCCAGCCCTCGCGCCTGCGGGTATGATGGGGCTGCCTCCCTAGCTCGCAGGGAGAGATGCTGCAACCGCTGCCTTCTGGGCCGGGGCATCCCCGGCCACAATTTTTCGCAAGAGAGTGCCCAAAAGTACTTGACAAAACGTCATTAAGGTTTACGATGGCCGTGCTCTAGTCGCAAAGGTTGATCCTGCGCCGGCCTGGGGGGGCTCTGGCTGGGTGCAGAGCCGCAAGCGGCCTGGAGGGGCGATGTAGGAGGTTACGATGAGGAAACTGCTTGTTCTGGGCTGCATTGTGGCGGTGACGGCCGCAGTGCTCGCCGCCGGGCTGGTGCTCGGCCGAAGCCCCGCCGAGTCCGCCTTCCCGGGGGCGAACGGCAACATCGCCTTCAATAGCTACCGCGACGGCAACGGCGAGATCTACGTGATGAACGCCGACGGCAGCGGGCAGACGAACCTGACGAACAATGCGGCGGACGAGCGCGAGCCCGCGTGGTCCCCCGACGGCACCAAGATCGCCTTCGGCACCGACCGCGACGGCAATTACGAAATCTACGCGATGAACCCCGACGGCAGCGGGCAGACCAACCTGAGCAACAACCCGGCATACGAGCTCTGGCCCGCCTGGTCGCCCGACGGCACGAAGATCGCCTTCAGCCGACGAGTGCTGAACGTCGAGCCGTGGGGATTCGAGATCATTGTGATGAACGTTGACGGTAGCGGTCAGACCAACGTCACCAACAGCGGGCCCAGCGGCGTGTGGAACATCCACCCCGCCTGGTCGCCAGACGGCTCTAGGATCGCGTTTGCACGAGGTACCTTCGGGGGTGACCTCGAGATCTACGTGATGAATCCGGACGGGAGCGGCCAGACAAACCTGACCAACAACCCGGGCGCACTTGACTGGGATCCCACCTGGTCGCCTGACGGCACGAAGATCGCCTTTGAGGGCCGGGGAGGCGTCACGAACCCCGAGATCTTCGTGATGAACGCCGACGGCAGCAACCAGACGCGGCTCACCTTCACTGCGGACTTGATAGGCGACGGCTGTCCCGCCTGGTCGCCCGACGGCACAAAGATCGTCTTCTGCAGTGACCGGGAGGGCAACGCCGAGATCTACGTGATGAACGCCGACGGCAGCAGCCCGAGCAACCTGAGCAACAACCCTGCGTTCGACTACCTGCCCGACTGGCAGCCCCTTGCTGCAGCGCCCACGCCTACACCTACACCTACACCCACGCCTCAGGGGCCTGTCGAGGTCGTGCCTTACGAGGCTACTGGATATCGGTTCAACATCTATCCACCGGGCACCGTGCCCGGCGACTACGGGGCTGAGACGTTCGACGATTCGGCTTTCTCCGTGGGCGATGCAGCCTTTGGCAGCGGCGGCTGTCCGCTAGAGTCCACGGTGGTTACCGCCTGGCCCGTCAACACAGAGCTTGTGGTAAGGAAAGCCTTCAACCTGCCGGCCGGGGCAACAAACCTGAGAGTGATGGTTGCTATCGACAATGATGTCGAAGTGTTCCTGAATGGTGTAAACATTTCGGGCGGCCTAGTTGTGCATGAAGGGTGCCCGATCCTAGATGAGTTCCAGTTTGGCGCCCCAGACAGCCTGCTGCGGGCAGGCGACAACCTGCTTGCGGTGCGGGCCGTGGACCGCGGCGTGGTGAGCTTCTTGGACCTGCGCGTGCTGATAGGTACGGGGCCAGTTCCCACGCCGACGCCGGACGCCGATGGGGATACCATTCCCAACGCCAGCGACAACTGCCGACTGGAGCCCAACCCTGGTCAGGAGAACTCCGACGGCGACACCCACGGCGACGCCTGCGACAACTGTCCCCTGGTGCCCAACCCTGACCAGAACGATACCGACGGCGACGGCCTCGGCGATGCTTGCGACCCCGACGATGACAACGACGGACTCCTCGACGTGGAGGACAACTGCCCTCTGTCACCCAACGGCGACCAGACCGACACCGACGGGGATGGTGTCGGCGACGCCTGCGATAATTGCCCCTCCACCGCTAACCCAGACCAAGCGGACACCGACTCCGACGGCGTGGGCGACGTCTGCGACAACTGCCTCACCACCGCCAACCCAGACCAGGCGGACACGGACGGGGACGGCGTGGGCGATGTCTGCGAGGACGATATCGATGCCGACGGCATCAGCAATATCATCGAGGAGTTGTACGGCTCTGACCCACAGGACGCCGACAGTACCCCTGAGGCCCTCGGCTACGACCAGGCCTTCGGTGAGGATAGTTGCATGGATGGAGCGGACAATGACGGCGACATCCTGATAGACTCCGACGACCCGGGCTGTGTGGCCGGTGGGGCAGGGCCGCAGTTCAACGCCTTCTTTAGCGTTGATGTCACCGACACCGAGCATTTGGCCAACGCCGATATCCACAACGTATTCGCAGTAGACAAAGAGCCCTGGCCCAGCGCCATGTATGATGTCCAGGTGAGCTTTACTCCCAACGAGTGGGGCATCGCGGATGGCGAAGATATCCCCATAGGAGCTTTCGTGGGGACGCTCGACGCTGTGTCCAACGTGGGCATTCTGGGTCGAAATCCGTGCGGCTCGATAACCCTCACGCCCCATTTCGACCTGATGAACTGCACCCTGGACAAGTCCGAAACGGTGGACTACAACGGTCAGTTCGTCAATAAAGAGACCATTGCTGACGGCTGCACGAAGTGGCCCGCGTTCCTGGACGAGCTCTTCCCCGGCATGACGCCCATAGCACGCATGGGCGACATGATACTATACATGGGCGGCCTAAAGATCTCGCTGAACCTCCTGATCTTCGCGCCCGGCACCCAACTGCCCGCGCGATTCGGCGCGCCGGCTTTTCCCGCTGGGATGGGCTACGTCGCAATTTCCGTCCTCCAAAACCCCGCCGGCCCCCTGGTCATAGACCAGGTAACCGACTTGTGCCCGCCCCTGGAATCCAATACCCACTACTGGGGCTTGACCAAGGACAACCCGCGCACCGGCGAGGACGAATCCGGCTACCCCTGGCGCACCAACCCCGAGTTCGGCGGCACCTACACCTTCTGGGGCTACGCTGCTTCGATCCGCGACGCTGACGGCGACGACATCGACAACGCCCTGGATGTCTGTCCCACCATCTACACCACAATCGACCAGTGCGACCCGACAACCGGGGTAGGCGACTCTGACCACGACGGCCTCTGCGATGTCTGCGACCCCACTCCCAACGTGGCGAACTGGGATCCCGACGGCGACGCCTACCAGAACTACCAGGACAACTGCCCGCTGGTGGCGAACGGCAAGGCCCTGGATGACCAGCATGACAGCGACCTCGACCGCATCGGCGACGCCTGCGACGGGCCCGACTGGAACGGCGACGCGATCGATGACAATACGGTGCTCCATGCCAATGTGCCCGACGGCCAGAGGAAGGAATACTGGTTCCCGACCGAGTGGGAGATCTGGTCAACGGACAGCGACGGCGACGGGGTCTTGGACGACGTCGACAACTGCCCGGCCGTCAGCAACGCCGACCAGGCCGATGGCGACGGCGACGGCGTGGGTGACGTCTGCGATAACTGCCCCACCACCGCCAATGAGGACCAGGCCGATGCTGACCAAGACGACATCGGCGATGTCTGTGATGACGACGATGACAACGACGGCGTCCTCGATGTAGACGACATCTGCCCCTACGACCCCGACAACGATGCCGACGCCGACGGCATCTGCGGCGAGGTCGACAACTGCCCGCTGATCGCCAACCCGCTCCAGGAGGATGCCGACAGCGACGGCGTGGGCGACGCCTGCGATACATGCTCTAACGACCCCGACAACGACATCGATGGCGATGGCGTCTGCGGCGACGTCGACAACTGCCCGGCCGTCTTCGACCCCACCAATGGCGACCTGGACGGCGACGGCATCGGCGACGTCTGCGACGCCGACGCCGACGGCGACACCATCCTCGACGACGGCGACGACAGCGGCGTGATTGGCGACCACCCCTGCATAAACGGTGACACCACCCTCTGCGACGACAACTGCCGCTTCAAGGCCAACGCCACCCAGGCGGACGCCGACAGCGATGGCATCGGCACAGCCTGCGACACTGACGACACAACGCAGGGCACCGTGGCTACCCAGCTCGACTCTGATGGCGACACAGTGCTCGACATCACTGACAACTGCGACCGCAGGTCCAACGCCACCCAGACGGACACCGACGGGGATGGCCTCGGCGATGCTTGCGACCTCGACGATGACAACGACGGACTCCCCGACGCCGACGACGCCTGCCCGAACGAGCCCGAGGACTTCGACGGCTTCCAAGACGCCGACGGCTGCCCCGACCCAGACACGACGCCACCGGCCATCACCCTGACGACCCCTGCCGGGGGCGCCATCTACACCCTCAACCAGGTGGTCTTGGCCGACTACGGGTGCGAGGACGAGCCCGGCGGGTCAGGCGTGGCATCGTGCGTGGGCGACGCGTCGGATGGAGCCGCCATCGACACGGCTTCTGTGGGCCCCAACACCTTCACCGTCACCGCCGAGGACAATGCCGAGAACATCGCCTCTCTCACCCACGCCTATAGCGTCATCTACAGTTTCAGCGGCTTCTTCCGCCCGGTGGACAACACCCCGACGCTGAACCTGGCCAAGGCAGGGAGCGCCATCCCGGTGAAGTTCAGCCTCAGCGGTAATCAGGGCCTCAGCATCTTCGCAACGGGCTACCCCAAGTGGCAAAAGATCAACTGCGACACGTCGGTACCCCTGGACATCATCGAGGAGACCGTCACCGCCGGCTCCAGCAGCCTTTCCTACGACCCGATCGCGGATCAGTATGTTTACGTCTGGAAGACAGACAAGGCTTGGGCTGGCACCTGCCGCCAACTGGTCGTCAGGTTGAACGACCTCACCGATCACGTGGCGAACTTCAAGTTCAAATAGGGGCGGCCAGCAGCCCTCCTCGCCCTCACCGCCGGCGCTTGGTACGCCGGGAGGCGGTGGGGGAGGTAGGGCCTGCTCGAGCCCACGAGAGATAGACGGCCTCCAAGAATTGACGCCGACCCGAGCAGCCGCACATTCGGCTTTTCGGAGCGTCGCGGCTCTTCGCCAAGTTGTCCCCACGTTTTCCTCTTGCCTTGTCCTCTGGCTGTGCTATGACGAAAGTAAGGACACGCGCTCCAGGTTTGAGCCAGCTGGCCTGAAAGCGGGTGATTACTCCACAGTCGGCAGACTCATGGCTTATGGCCGAATTCAACACCGTATGTCTCTCCGGGGTACTGCGCGGCAAAGTCGAGGTGTACAAGAAGCAGGGGCTCCAGGTGGCCCGCTTCTTCATCGACGTGGAGGGCGCCGGCGACGGAAGGTCCCACCCACGTCGTCCAGATCCCCGTGGGGTCGCGGCCCTAGAGATCTTCCAGTGGCAAAGGGCCATTGCTACTGGGTCTCCCGGCTCGAACACCACGCGCACCCCCTTAGAAGGATGTCCGATACCGCCAGTTATCCGACTTCAGAGGCCATGACACGGAACGAGCGATAGTGCTATGGCGTGGCGGGCCGAAGTCTGACCCTGGGCCTCTGTCCCCGATGTGCATGAAGGACAGCCCGAAGCGCCGCCCGAGGGCGGAAGCTGTCTAGCGACGATGTGTTTCCACTTGGCCTACGGCGCTATCGTTATGAGGGATCAACGGCGGTAGAGAGTTCGCCCAGGGAGCAGACCGTTGTCGAGCGGTCTGCAACCTCCATTGGACGGCTTCCTTGAGGGCACACTATGTGGGGATAGTGCGCGATGGCTAGGCGTTAGGCCACAGCCACAAATTCAGTCAACCTCTCAGTTTCCGATAACGAAGATGGGGCGGCGACAGGCGACCATCAGGTTCTTACGGACGCGAGCTGTGCCCGCGCTCGGGCCGAGAGGGCCGGGGGCTCGCCTGGCGATTCTTCCAACCCCGCCCGGGCAAACACATAGGTGACCCGCGTGACTGGCCGACCCGTAGCCGACTCGATTCCGAGCACGTACAGTCCCGCCTGCAGCTCGTACTGCCGCAAGCGCTCCCGAACCGCCGCCGCCGGGATATCGTCCGTCTTCCAGTCAACGATCTCGATGCCGTCCGCTGTCTCGACGATGAGGTCCGCAAAGCCCTCGAGAATCACACCGTCGAACTCGGCCGCGAAGGACACCTCGCGCAGAGCCCGCGGCGCAGCGCGGGCCCGCGCCGCGGCGTCCGACTGAAGCGCCTGCCGCACCAGCCGGGCGACCTCCCCTGAGCGATCCGGGATCGCCTCGGCCACGGCTTGGGCGCGTGAAAACGCCTCGATCATGGCCTCGTCGGCGTCGAGGGGAAGGCTCTGGATGGTGGCGTGCACGGCCCGCCCGAGGCGGGTACCGCCGCGGCCGCGCGCCCAGGGCTCGCTTTCGTCCCTCGCCTCATCCTTCCGCAAGGGCCCGAGCGCCGTAGCGCTCGTGTACCGCTGCCGCCGCCCTCGCTCGACCATGGCCTGCCGTGCGGCGGCGAACTCCGTGGTTGAGGCGGGGTGGGGCGAATCGACGGCAAGGTCGGCGAAGGGCGCCGCGGGCACGTGCTCGGCGGCAGGCAATTCGGGGCGGGGCTGGGACCACTCGCAGGCCCCGGCCTCGATGAGGCGGCGGGCGCCGCACTGCCCTGCCCTGGATGGGTGGTAGAGGAACAGCACCAGATGGTCGCGGGCGCGCGTCGACGCCACGTACAGCAGCCGGTCGAACTCGGCGCTGGCGTGCTCCTCCTCGACCGCGTTGACCTCGTCGGCCGGGCCGAGCTGGAAGCGGGCCGCTCGAGACTTGGACCCGATGGATACGGCGATCCGGTCCTCGGCGTAGTCGACGCCGTAGACAGGCGGGCGCTTGTTCGGGCTCGCGCTCAGGCCGGCGACGAAGACGATGGGGAACTCCAGCCCCTTGGCGCCGTGGATGGTGAGCACCCGCACGGCGTCCTCGTCATCGTCCAGGCCGGCCCCCTCATGATCGAGGATCTGGTCCGTCGTGCGCCGCTCCAGCCAGCTCACGAAGGCGCGCAGACTCTCTGGCCCGCTGGCCTCGAAGGCGCGCGCTTGCTCAACCATGAAGCGCATCCGTCGAAAGGTGTTGCGGTCGGCCTGGTCCAGGATCCCGATCTCCACCTGTCCCCGATCCGCCACGAACCCTCCCACGAGAGCGGCCAGGGAATACTGGTGCCGTACGGCGTGGTAGCTGGCCAGCGTGCGCAGCGCCTCGGCCACGGCTCCGTCCCGGCTCTTGAGGTCGCTGGCCAGGTAGTTGAACCTGCCTCCCGCAGCCCGATACCGGGCGAGGTCGACATCCGAGCAGGCGAATGCGGTGCTCCGGAGCGCCCCCACGATGGCGACTTCGTCAGCGGGGTCGTCGATGGCGGTTAGGCAATTGATGAGGTCGCGCACCTCCTGCGTGCGGTAGATGAGGCTGCCGCCCTCCACCCGGTAGGGGATCCCCGCGTCGGCCAGGGAGCGTTCCAGCGCGGGGAGGATGGCGCGCCTCGGGATCAGGATGGCGATGTCCCGGAACTCTGCTTTGCGAACGGCCCCGTCGCGCTCGGCCACCTCCCATCCCTCTTCCAGCACCGCGCGGCACTGGGCGGCGACGGCAGCCGCCTCGTACTGGCGCACCTCCCGCGCCTTCATGCCCTCCATCTCGTCGCCCAGCCAGGCCACGCCGGGACCCTCCAGTTCGTCTGAGCGATGGGGGTGGATGGGCCGGTAAGGGGGCTGTATCGCCGGGTTCGAGCCTTCTCCGATCACTCCCGCGAAGACGGCGTTGACCCAATCGAGGATCTGGGGCCGCGACCGCCTCGAGAGCGCGAGGACGGGAAAGTCGCCGCCGTTCTCCGCGATGAGCTGACGGGTATTGGAGTAGATCGCCATATCGGCGCGGCGGAAGCGGTAGATCGACTGCTTGGGGTCGCCCACCAGAAAGAGCCTGGCCGCCTCGAGGGCGCCCGTGTCCGGGTCGGTGGCGAACGCCCCGGCGATGTCAACCTGCAACGGGTCCGTGTCCTGGAACTCATCGATGAGCAAAGCGTCGAAGCGATCGCGCAGGGCCCGGGCCGCGTCGGGGTTCGCCCTGAGCAGGTCGCGAGGCCCTAGTATCAGATCGTCGAAGGTGAGAGTGCCTTCTTGGCCCCGGGCGAGTGTGTCCTCCTGGATGAAGCGCACGACTGAGGGCATGAGATCGGCGAGGGCCTCCGCCCGGCAGGCCGCCAGGGTGTCCTGGAGACGCCCGGAGATGGCCACCGCGGTCTCCTTCACCTGGTCGATGACGGCCTTTCCCCCCCAGGCGTCCGCGCGTCCGACGTTGTAGCTCCGCCCCAGGATGCCAGCGCCGGAAGCCAGCACCGCCTCGCGCTCCAGCCCGGCGCCGGCAAGGCTCTCCACCAGAGCGAGCAGGGCGTCGATCCGCGGCCGGAGCTTGTCGTCGGGCGGGGCGGCGTCCAGTGGGAGGGCGTGGAGCTCCCGCCTCATCTCCTCCAGATCGGGCCAGACGGGCGCGGGCGCAGGGAGCGGGCTCTCCGCCAGCCGCGACGCCAGATGGGCGCGCGCCGTGAGCTCCCGGGCCAGGGTCTCCAGGTCACGCGTCGTGAGCCCCAGCCCGAGGGCACGGTCGATGGCGGCCACGGCGGGGCGGTCCTCCGCCAGACCCTCCAGATAGGTGCGCCACCGCTCCTGCAGGCGGCGGTCGGCAAGAACCTCGTCCAGGACGACGAAGGCGGGGTCGATGCCGGCCTCTGCCGCGAAGGAGCGCAAGAGCGCCTGACCGAAGGCGTGGATGGTGGAGATCTGGGCCCGGTCCAGCGAGGCTAGCGCCTCCCGGACGAGCTTGCCGTTGCCGGGCGCAGCGGCCAGTGACGCCTCGAGCTCGCCCCTCACCCGGTCCTTGAGCTCGGCGGCTGCCTTCTCGGTGAAGGTGATCGCCACGATGCGATCGATCGGGCGGCCGGCGAGCACCAGCGCGACGACGCGGTCCACGAGCGCCCTCGTCTTGCCGGTGCCAGCGCCCGCCTCCACGAAGAGCGTCTCGTCCAGCGCCTCCCGGATCTTGACCCGGGTCAGTTCATCCTGGGCTGCGTGGTCGGCCTGGTCCCGGGTCACCCTCCGTCCTCCCCGCGGGCGGTCCTGCCTACCCGCAGCCACGGTGAAAAGCCCTCGTCCTGGGTCTTTGCCGCCAGCTCGTAGTCTCGGCGGCGCGGGCAGATGCGGTCGAAATCGCAGTACGTGCAGTTCTCGAAGCCCCCGTAGAACTCGGACTCTTCGCCGGAGACGGCGGGGAAGGCGCCCGAGCGGATGCCCTCCATGATGGCTCTCAGTGTCCGCTCAAACAGATCCCGCCGTTCCGGTGTCGGGAAATAGTTGATGAACGAGAACTCGCCCCTGTGGGTGATGAACCAGTAGGCGGCGGTCACCTCTTCGGCGTCGCGCGCGGCCTCCACGTAGGTGGGGAGTTGGAGCTTCGTCCCGCCGGCCAGCGGGTCCTCATCGGACCTGATGCCCTCGAAGTTCCTCTTGCTCCCGGTCTTGTAGTCGATGACCCAGGCGCTCCTGCCATCCGGGGTCCGGTCGACCCGGTCCACGTAGCCACGGAGCGTCACGCCGGCTACGGAGACCTCGGGGATCGGCGCCTCGAACTCGGCGGGCACGGCCCCGGTGCGGCGCCTGAAGGCCGTGTCCTTCTCAAGGAAGGTGGCGAGGTCGGCGAGTATGGTTCGCTCCTCGTGCCGTGAGTAGACGTCGAGCCCGCTAAGGCCGCGCCGCCTGGCCTCGGCGAGCTTGTGTGTCGTGATCTGGGCCAGGAGCGCCAGGTCTTCCTGGGTCCAGGCCTCGCCAGGAGCGGGCCGGCCCTGCTTCTGCTGTTCACTGAAGAACTCCTGCAGCACCTTGTGGATGAGGGTGCCCCGGGCCGCTGGGTCCATCATCTCCCTCTCCTCGGGCTCCTCGACGGTGTTCAGGCGCAGGATGGAGTGGCAGAGGTACCGGAAGCCGCACACGCCGTAGTTCTCCAGGGAGGTTGGGGAGACGGCCCTTGCCATGTCCAGCCAGGCCTCACCCGCGAGCGCGCCGACGTTGCCGTCCCACTCCGTGAAGCGCCGGCTTCGCCTGGCCCGGAGCATCGATAGGGGCTCCCAGCGCGGGTGCTCGGGGCCGATGGGGACACCCTCTCTCCGCTGGAGGATGGCCCGCCGCACCAGGATCTCCGACGGGTCCACCACGGGCCCAAGGAGCATCAGGGCGAGGGGCGACGGCCCGCGCCGCAGCCACTCGCTGCTCCCGCGGCGGCGCAGCTCCGAGGCCGTGCTGAGGGTGGCGTCCATCGTCGCCGCGGCGGCGACCATCATCGGCGACGGGTAGTACTCGCGCGTGCCGCCTGGCTCGTAGGTGGGGGCGCACCAGACCACCCTCCCCGGGCCGGCCGCCGTGACAGCCCGCTGCGCGGCCTCCTTCGCTCGCTGAATCCGCAGAGAGGCGTCCTCGACATATGGGTGGCGGCTCCGCAAACGGCTCCAGGCGCTATCCTGAACCAGGGCGTCCGCGCCAGGACCGGCCGGGAACGCCCCCTCGTAGGCGCCGCAGAGGATGATGTGTTTGAACCGGAGGCCGGCCGCCAGCCGGTAATCGGCGACCATCACGCCGTCCCCGAGGTTTCGCTCCCGGATCGTTGCGGCCTCCAGGTTGGCAGCCAGGGAGCGGGCGAAGCTGGCCAGGCTGAAACTGCCGGCGACGGCGCCGACCGTGCCCAGCTGATCGATCTCCCGGATGACTTCCGGAAAGCCGCGTGCCCCCGGGTCGAAGTAGTCAGCGACGACCTGGGTGAAGGCGGGTATGAATGCCGCGGCCGGCTGCGGCGCGCGCAGCGGCTCAAGGCGAGCCACGAGGGCCTCGACGACAGCGTGCAGCTCCCTGGCGCGGCCCCGCTCGAGCTCGAGGGCTCGCACCCGGGCTTCGTTCTCCAAGACAGCGGGGCTGGCAAGGGATTCCTCCCGGTCGGCGATAAGTGCCTGCAGGGCGCCGGACCAGCGCTCGCTGCCGTGGGTGATCCCCGCCTCTCGGGACAGGCGATCCCAGGCCGACGTGAGCGCGCGCACGTTTCCCTGAGCCGTGGGTAGCCACTCCCGCAGCGGCGCCACGCTGAGGAAGTCGATGGTCGCAGTGCGTGAGAAGTCGCGATTGGGCAGAAGGGCCAGGGCGAGGGTGCCCCGTCCCGCCGGGGTCTCGATGAGCGGCACTCCTGGAAGGGGGACAGCGGGCACCTCGGCCATGTCGAACGCCTCCCGAAGGAGCCGCGGGTAGGCGGCGCCGGCGCCGTGGAAGACAGCGATCTCATGGAGCGACAGGCCCGAGTCCAGCGCCCAGAGAACCTCTCGGACGGCCTCGCGCGCCTCGCTGGCGGGGTCGGGTGCCAGAACAAAGCGCATCTCAGGATCGGCCCTCGGCTCATCCAGCTCATCGTAGGCTGGGGCGGCCTCCCTCAAGGCGGAGAGGAGGGCCTCGGCCCCCGCAGACTGCGCGCCGGGCGGTAGGACGTAGATGGTGCCCAGGTCGGCAAGCGCTCCGGCCTTGCCAGAGCGCACTGCCTCCGCTGCCGCGTCCAGCAGATCCTCTTCGTCGTAGAAGAGCGCGGTCTCCTGCCGGAACCTGTCGTAGAGCCTCAAGATCTCGCGCAGATGGCCCACTGGCTGACCGTTGGCGGCATCCTGGCTAAGACGGATGCCTCCGCGGCGCAGGCGCCGGAACATGTGCCGGAGGACGCGAGCGTAGCCCGGGAGGTCCCCCACCTGAGCGAGGACCCCTCGCGACTCCCGCGCCACCTGCTCCGCTACGTAGTCCCCGATCGGCCTGGCCAGCGGCGAGCGGCCAGCGGTCGCGAGGTGGCCGGCCCCCAGCAGCTCGGCGATACGCGGTAGAGTCTCGAAGCGGACGCCAGCGAAGGGCGTGAGTTCTGCCAGCCGTCGCCGCAGCTGCAGCCCCGCGACGTGGGAAGGGACAATGAGAGTGACTGGTGCCAGCGGGTCGCCCTTACGGGCAGCGGCGATGGACTCCAGAGTGGCGTGAACGTCTGGCATTGGATGTATCAGCCCCGCGGGGCGGTGAGGCACAGCGCGATGCTGCAGTCAAGGATAGGCCCGCCGGTGTAAGCCTGTCAATCGGCGTCGGTGGGGGGACAGGAGAGCTGCCAGATACGCTGCGCGACCGCGTTGGTCCCCGGACGCTATGCGTGTGTAGCTCTGCTTGCAGCTCCGCCGCCAAGGCAGGGCCGAGTTGCGCACACTGAGCGTCCCCGAACGTTGTAGATGACGAAGATTGAGCCACCTGCGAAGGCGCCCCGTAGGTTCTGGGGATTCCTCTCTTGCGGGCAGATGGCCGACTGGAGCAGCAGCGGCTGGATAAAGAAAAGTCATTCGAGTCCCATATGTGGTCAACCCGCTCATACTCACTTGAGGTGCCCGGATGCCAGATACCGAAGATTGGGCGTCGGCCGCTGGCCGCGTGCTGGCTTCTCAGGAACACACACTCGCCTTGGCGGGGACGAAGTCAACGGAAAACTTCGTCATTGCAGGTAGCTCCGTGGCACTGACTTGAGGTACCCGACTAACTGGCACCCGCCTACACTTCGTCCGCTGTCACCGCGACCGCGAACGGCACACCCAGCGCATCAAAGTGGCGTTGTCCACAGCGCACCTTGTCAGATTCGCTGTTCCTTAGTTTCAGGAAGTCTTTGGTGTCCTTCGTCTCTCGCACAAGGTAGACGGTCTGGTCGTTGTGCTTGACGATGGCCCAGTCGGGGTTGTACTCGCCGACAGGCGTGTCGACTTTGAACCAGCCGGGAAGCTTCACGAAGAGCTTGATGTCCTCGCGCTCGTTCAGCTTTTCAGCGAATTCGCGCTCCACGTTCGAGTCATACGCCACGTACTCGTAGACAGACTTCTTCACAGGCAGGGCCGTGAGGTAGTTGATCAGCTCTTCGTCCCGGAATAGCACCATGTCCCACTCGGCTTCTGGCTCCGTGCCTGAAATGCGTTCGTACTTGATGCCGTCGACGAGCAACCGGTGGAGCTCATGCTTGAGCACGGCCGCGACCGCGTCCATGAAGCGCTGCGGGTTGACGAAGAAGTCCGGCAAGCGGCCCGACTCCTTGAGGATCCTGACGAGGGTGGAGCGAGTGAGCTCGGTCTCACCTTGCAGGTAGGCCAGGAGATCCGGCAGTGGCCCCTGGTACTGCACGGTCTCGCGTATCGCGCTGACGGCCTCTGTCTTCACTCCCGCCTGCTGGATGTACAGCGCGCCCGATGAGACATGCAACTGTGCCGGCTCGATCTTCTCCATTTTCTTGAGCGCGTCGACCGCGCGACGCACGAGGTCGTCCGTCTCGAACTCCACGCGGTACGTCGTCCGCGGCTTGATTCGCTCCCACAGCTCCTGGAACTCGGGACTCAGCTGGACTCCCTTGCGAAGCCGGTTGGGTCCTTCATCCCTCTCTCTTCGGACGTGGCGTTCCAGCTGGTAACTCGATAGCAGGTCGATGACCGCCTTCTCGACGTCCTGATGCGCTGCCGGCAGGGCAAGCGTCAGGCCGGGCTTTTGCGGATCGAAGGCGGGCTGAATCTTGCCGTCGGGCGCGATGAAGCCGCTGGAAACGAGGCTCTGCCGGATCTCGGCGGCCGCCTCCTTCCCGACGGCCTGTTGCTGCTCACCGACGATACGGCTGAGCCGGGATATGGCCGCCAGCGGCACCTTGCCGAAGGTGACGCCGCAGTCTTCTTCGTACTCAGTCTGCAAGGTGCTGGCGAAATCCTCGTAGCTCTCGTTGGCGACGACCAGCAGCTTGTTTATCGAGTCGTCGAACACACGCTCACCGTCCTGGTTTACTGGAAGGCGGAGGCCGCGGCCGATCTCCTGCCGCTTCTTGGTGACGCTGTGCGTCTCGTTGAGAGTGCAGATCTGGAACACGTTCGGGTTGTCCCAGCCTTCCCGCAGAGCCGAATGGCTGAAGATGAAGCGAAGAGGCTCGTCTATGGATAGGAGCCGCTCCTTGTCCTTCATGATGAGGTTGTACACGTCATCGTCCGCCTGGGTGTCGCGACCTTCGTGCGAGTCCTTCCAGCCACTCCTGTCCTGGGCGAAGTAGCCGTTGTGGAGCCGCTCGACCGGCTCCTTCAGCCAGGTGAGTTCGCGATACCGCTCGTCCGCGGCGAGCTCCGCGAGCGCGGACTCGAAGGCCGCGGCAAACTTTCCCCGCACCGGCTGGCCGCCTTCGTCGTAGCTGCGATAGTTGGCGACGCGGTCGATGAAGAAGAGGCTGAGAACCTTGAGGCCGCTGACTTGCACCTGCAGCTCCCTGTCGAGGTGCTTCTTGATCGTGTTCTTGATCTGCATCCGCCAGACGTCCTCATGGAGGCCGCCCAGCGTCTCGCCGAGACGAAGCACGCGGCCATTGTCGAAGCGGACATATTCGTTGCCCGGTTCAGCGTTGATCTCGGCTACCACGAATCCGTCCCGATAGTTCGCCCTGTTGTCGGAGATCTCATACAGGTCCGTTCCCGCCTTGACCTTGATGCCCTTCTCTTTCGGTCCGCTCGGCGTCTGCACGTGAAGACGGAGGTTGGCGCTGATCCCCTTGGTGTTGTCAATCTTGTCGACGCGCACGAAGGGGTCGTTCATAGCGCCCGAGGCGGTGACGCTCGCCACTACGATCTGCTTGACCAGCCGAAGCTCGAAGGCGCGGATGGGGTCCAGGCGATAGACGAGGTTGTACGAGTTCTTGTGCGTGGCCGAGTAGCGCAGCGTGCAGAGCGGATTGAGGGCCCGGATCGCCTCTTGCGACTTCTCGGTGCTGTCCACGCTTTGCGGCTCGTCGATGATAACGATGGGGTTCGCCGCCTGAACGAACTCGATCGGCTGGCGGCCGGAAAGCCTGTCGTTCTCCTTGTAGATGACGTTGCTCTTCTGTTCGTCCTCAGTGCCGGTGAAGTTCTTGCGGAAGGCGTCGATGTTGATCACCAGTATCTGGATGGTGTTGCTAACGGCGAACTGTCGAAGCTTGTTCACCTTGCGGGCATCGTAGACGAAGTACTCGAACTCAACGTTGTTGTAGAGGGCGCGGAAGTGGTCGCGGGTAATCTCGATGTTCTTGAGCACACCTTCGCGGATGGCGACGCTCGGCACGACGATGATGAACTTCTTGAAACCGTAGCGCCGCGACAGCTCGAAGATGGTGCGTAGATAGACATACGTCTTGCCGGTGCCCGTCTCCATTTCGACCGAGAAGTGCGGGCAGGAACGGACGCCCCCTTCGGGGCCGGGCATTGCCCACGACTCCAGCGGCGCCGCCGGATCTGAGACGTCGATCTCGTTGCGCTCCTGGACGGCGCGCGCGCTGTTCCGCAGGCTGTCCTCGCTCAGAGAGAGGCAGTTCCCGACGCCCAGTTCCGTGCGCAACTGGCCACTGAAGAGGCCGACGTACTCTTCCTGGTGGATGACAGCGTACTCCGGCTGCTCCAGCGGCTGACCGTCGAAGAGGTCCACGACGGCCGCCACCGCGTCCAGCTGGTACTGCTGCTTGGGGTCGAACTGGAGCTTCATCCGGGCACCCCTACACCGTCCGGAAGACGATGTTCTTGCCTTTCATCGTCTGGACGGCGTTGGTCTTGAGCTGGTCGTTGCCGGCGAAGCCTTCGTCCAGGCAGACGACGCGCTCCGGCTTCATGTCCGCCATCGCCTTGATGGCCTCGAAGCTGAGCTCCTTGTCGAGGCAGATGAGCATCTGGCCTTCCTGTACGCTGTGGACGGTCTTTCCGGCGAGAGTGAGCGCCTCCACCGCCGTGGTAGGCGGGAACCCGCTCTTGAGCAGCAGTTCATACAGCCGGTCCTCGGCTGTGCGGTTCGCGATCAGATGATCGATGTGCATGGTGAGCTGCTCTTCAAGCGCCACGACGTCGCCTTGCGGCAGGTCCGCGCCCCAGGTCTTGAAGTTGGACCCGGCAAGCTTGAAGACACGGAAGCCGCGGTCTTGCTTTTGCTCGCCGTCCAGCGGCAGCTTGCCGGCGTCTTCTTCGTTCAGCTTCCTGATGACGCGGCGGACGCGCTCTTTGCAGATGTCAGCGATCGTGAGATAGTCGTCGCGGCCGCTAGGCTCCGGCAGCTGGACGAGGATGAACTTGCGATTGCCGGAGTCCTGTTTGTTGAGTTCGAGGACCGCGTGAGCGGTCGTGCCGGAGCCAGCGAAGAAGTCAAGGACGATCCCTGGCTGATCCATCCCGATCTGTACTAGGTACTTCACCAATTCTTTCGGCTTGGGATACTGAAAGGGGATTCCCATCTGTTCAAGTTCCGAGCGCATGCGCTCGGTGGTACCCATGCTCCTCAAGACGGATAGGATATTGCGGGCTCTTTCTCGATCACGGCGATAGTAGATCACGCCGTTCGCTGAAAGGTGAAAAGAAAGACGATCTCCCTTGTCCTCGGTAGGTTCGCAGCCCGCAGCGATAAACGCTTTCAGTTTGTTCAGGTTCGCCCATCCGCTAAAGACCCTGCAGGCAGACATGAGGCGCCCCTTCTGGACAACCATGGGCCCGAGACGGACTGGGTACGTGACTGAGTACTTATTAGTCAACTCACGAGTGATATAGCCCGTCGCCTCAATCTCCTCGAAAAGCTCTCGAGGCACGTCTGAGGGTGCTAGGCGGATGCTCGGTTCTGAGCACGGGAATCCGGCTGGGAGGGTGACTTCACTTGGTGGATTACCCGGCCCGTTCTTGGTTATCGAGTTCTCGGCAAACCCCTTCCAAAGGTTGCTCTCGTTCCGGGTATTGGGGTCAACTACATGGCCGAGTTCCGCGCTCTCAGCGTCCTTCGCGTAAGCGACGACATACTCATGGTTCACTTTCACGTCGAATTGGTTGTCGGTATGACCTTCGGTGTTCCAGACCAGTTGAGCTACGAAGTTCTCCTCCCCGAATATCTCGTCGCAGAGGTTCCGTAGATTGTCGACCTCGTGGTCATCACTGCTGATTAGGATTAGGCCCTCGTGGCGCAATAGATTCCTTGCTAGATACAGTCGCGGGTACATCATGTTGAGCCACTTCGAATGGAATCGCCCATCCGCCTCGGTGTTCGTCGAGAACCTGCGCCCTGCGGCGTCCACCTGGCCGGTGTACTCCAAGTACGTTTGCAGGCTCTCGGCGTAGTCATCTGGGTAGATGAAATCGTTGCCGGTGTTGTAGGGCGGGTCGATGTAGATCATCTTGACCTTGCCCAGGTAGGATTTCTGGAGCAGCTTCAGCACCTCCAGGTTATCGCCCTCGAGGATCAGGTTCTCCGTCGTGTCGAAGTCCACGCTTTCGTCGCGGGCAGGGAGCAGCGTGCCGACGCTCGGTTGCTGAATCGTCTTGAAGCAGTCCGCCTTGCCGGGCCAGACCATCCCGTAGCGCTCTCGCCCCGGGTCCACGGTCTCGCCCAGCGCCCGCTTCAGCCGGTCGAAGTCGATCTTGCCGCCCTCGGTGCGCGCCTCGGGGAAGAGGCGTACCAACTCCTTGCGCTTGTCTTCGGCGACATCGTGGGAGCGCAGGTCGAAGCGTTCGGGTTGGTCGGTCATGCTTCCACCACCATCGGCACGATCTCCCTGGAGACGTATTCCCGAAAGTCGGCTTCCGTAGTAAAGCATCGGAAACCCGCAGCACTCGCCAGCGCGAGCGTGGAGGAATCTTCGTTAATCAGGACGGCGACCGGTTGGCTGAGCTCTTGCTGCATTCCGACTGGCCATACGAGATCGAATACGGCAAGCTGCCTGCCGGTGTCCGGGTCAGTGTAGTCAAAGGACACGGCACCCCGCGGAAGGCCAAGAGAGGCGACCCAATCATTGATGGAGATCAATTGCTCTTCCTCATCCTCGCTGGTGATGCCGCCGACGAGCACGGCCGGAATCTGTTCCGGTACCGGTGCAGCAGCGCCTTCGAGCCAGCGAGTATCTCCGTGCAGGAGGTCCTCCAAACGGCGGTTAGTTTCGGTTGCAAGCAGTTCGCGGCGTGCCGCCAGGAAGTGCGTGAAGTTTTCGATCTTCCACAGCTCGCGGTTGGAGGAAATCCACTGCGACGCAAGTGCGCCAGGGTGATTGCGCTCAATCTCCGGAAAATAATCCTCGGGCCGCCGGTCACTGATCTTCAGATTGGTGTCCTTGGTGAGGAAACAGAAGTTAGCCAAGGCGTTCACGTCAGCGCGGTGGTAACCGGACTTGTAGAGCTGGGCCTTCGGAAAAATGTGGTGTACCTCAAGGCTACTCATCTTGCCGAGCAAGTCTTGCTTCAATGGCAAGCCCGTACCCCAGTCTTTGGCTTCCCCCATCCTCGTCAGCATGTAGAGAACAGGATAGAAGCGGGCGCCGAGGCTCCAACCTGTAAAGTTTGCGGGCTCCGCGCGGAGCGGGCCGTGCCACAGGCGAAGCTGATCAAGGAGTCGATCGAGCGCGCCGTCGACGCTTTCAATAGCGGCAAGAGCCTGGTCGATAACTGTTTCCGTGGAAGTGGAGAAGCGCCCCCACATGCCGGATTGTACGAACCAGAGTAGGAGCTTGTCGCGCTCTGTCGCGTCGAGCGGGCGACCGCGCCGGTCAAGGTAGCGGACAATGATCGGTATAGCGAAGCGGCCGAAGAGTACCTGGTCGTGGTCCAGCCCCAGGCGGCCGCCGATCATGTTGAGAGCCGTCTCGATAGCATGAGCCGCACGCTTAAGGGCGTCCTGCACCTCGCCGGCGTCCTTGTGGTGAAGGTACATGAACTTGGCTTCACCAGTGAGGACCGTGTTGACACAGCGGAGCAGCCAGTCGAGGTTGAAGTAGTACCCGCTCTCCGACCATTTCTTGAGGAAATGCTTCATGGCTTCGCGCCCTTCCGGCCATTCGGCGCATATCTTGGCGAGAGCTAGGTCACCCTTAGAGAGCTTTGTGCCGCCGCTGTTGACGCGGTTGAAAATGTCCACAACGACGTCGAGGGACTTGTCCGAACCAGTCACTTCTTCGCTGTGTAACTCGACATCGGTGATGCCGAGCAGTTTGCTAAGGCGGCCGACGTACTCTCCCACCCTGGCGGCGAGCGCCGGATTCTGGCTTAGCTGCGAGACGAAATCACCGAGGCCTGCCGTCCCTTTCTGCATTAGTTCGGAAACGTCTATCCACAGCGGATCATCACGCATCTTCACGGGCTGATAGAACTCGAATAGCTCGGACCCCAGATGGAAGCGCAGGCCAGTAAAGGTCTGTGCGTTGCCGTCGAAGAACCGAGGCGGCTTACCCCGCACGACGCCGTAGATCGTGGTCATGCGCTGCTGTCCGTCGAGCAATAGCTTCACGATGCCCGCGGGTAAGACGCTATCGCCGCGGTGCTCCGCCGTTTTGGACTCGGTAGCCCAGACCAGCAAACCCCCAACCGGGTGCCTCCGGTAGAGTGAGTCAAATAATCCCCGCACCTGGTCGCGGTTCCACACGTAGCCTCGCTGGAACTCTGGCAACGCCATATGGCCACTGTCAATGTGGTCGAGAATGGTTGAGATCTTCATTCAGTAACCCTCCTGGCGGAGTGGCTCCATTCTGGCTATTTTAGCCTCCACCGCAGCGTGAACAGCGTCTCGCTTTCCGTCTGCTGCTGCAAACGGCGGCTGATGCCCTTTCAGGATGACTCTCACGTTGTCCCGTTATCCATTAGCCCTGGACGGACCATGACTGCCCCCATCCTACTCGCAGCCGCGAGAGTTGGCAAGGTGGTGCCGCAAGACGCCTCTCTTGCCGAAGGTCGTGCCCCTTCTTGGCACGACTATCTCCCCGGAAATGCGACACAATCAGGTCATAGTGCAGCAGTGGCGAAGCGTAGGAACGCGGACACTCACTCAGTGGGGGGGCTGGCCTGTGGGCGCATTTCGGCAGCCTCTTCCTGGCGCGCCCTGGCTATGATCAGAAGAGCCTCGGCCAGTTTGTTCAGTTCGAGATTCGTCGTCTTTAGGTCCTCGACCAGCGCCTGGTAGTGCGGGTAGCTCCGTTGCAGCTCCTGCGGCCGCTTCTCATTGTATGCGGGGTCGTTTAACGCCTGCGCCCACCAGCGCCGAAAATCAGCCTGCCACTTGGTAAGGTGCGGACGCAGACCATCGTTCTGAACTCGAAGCATTAGGTCGGCGACGCTTTCCTGTTTCTCTACTTCTTGGAGTGGTAGGTTCATGAGGAGGTCCCGCGTGATAGCGAAGAGATCGTGCAGGGAATCGTAGACCTCTGCGACCACGTCGTACTCTTCGTCGAAGGCGAGAGCTGCCTTGCGCGTCCTCAGCTGCACGTACAGCTGCCATGCAAGGACTCGTTCCTTCTCGGACAGATCGTATGTTATGTTGCCCAGATTGAAGGGTAGGTTAATGGTAGCCGACGTAGCCCTGGGTTGGCGCCTCATGTTGACAAGCATGAGGCTCAAACGCTGGACAGCAAGGAGAAACACCGAGCCAGCCACAGCCCCGACCCAAAATTCGGGTCCACCTACCCAGTCCGTCAACGCTGACCCCGGTTGCGATAGGCCCACTCGATCCAATCGGCGAACTTGTCCGGTTGCCAGCCACCGACAGCGTTCGCAGGAATGCCAGCCGGGACCCTGCCCCAACTGTCCTTCAGCCGGATGCCGAGCAACGCCTTCCCTTGATGAATGCTCTCCTGAATCTCCCACTGCACCCATTGACTGTCGGCCGTCTTGTTGCCTATCAAGACCACCGTCACGGACGCGGGCCGAATGTACTCTTCCCGTATCACCCGCGTCACGTAGTCGGTGTCGCTACTCTTGATTCTGCGATCCAGTTTGTGATTGTAGAAGTCAAAGTTGTCCGTGATGTTGCGTAGGCCCATGAAACCGAGAACTTGCTGCGTGTCATCATGGTCAAAGCCAATGAAGATACGTCGCTTGGTCACGTCGGCCTCCTCGGTTGTGCCCGCCAGGCAAGATGGCCACCCCTATCATGTCTGGCGAGATGATGGGGCTCACCCGGTCTCTCCGCCCTCGCCCTCTATTCCGACTGGATTATACCCCACTATTGCGCCATCGTGACTTGACTTCCTGGCACGCAGAGCGAACATGGTTGCTGAACCAAGAACAGGAGGAAACGACCATGACCGCCACGCTAGTGCCTTTCGATGAGTCCCTGCCCGCCTGGGAGCGGGCCCTCTACGCCTTCCTGGCCGAGAAGGAGCGGCGCAGCGGCTCCCGCCGCACAGTGGATGGCTACTCCCGCATGCTCCAGCACTTCTTCGGCGCGCTCGGGAAGCCGCCGGATCAGATCACCAGCCGCGAGGTGTTCACCTTCGCCCATGGCGTCGGGCTGTCGGGAAAGGAGCCGTCCGCAGTGACCATCGGTGCTCGGATGGCTTGCGTCAGCTCGTTCTACAGGTTCCTGATCCGCATGGACATCGTCTCCGCCAATCCCTGCGACCAACTGGAGCGGCCCAGGGTCTCACCCAGCCCGCCACGGGGGTTGACCGCTGAGGAGATCAAGCGGCTTCTCGCCGTCATCCCAGAGAAGCCAGTGGGCTTGCGGGACAAGGCCATCGTCCTGACGCTGACCCTGACCGGCCGGCGCCGCTCCGAGGTGCTGGGCCTGAAGCGCGGCGACATCTCCTGCGATAACGGCACCGCCTACTATACATACCGCGGCAAGGGCGGCAAGCAGGGGAAGCGCGAGCTGCCGCGCCCGGCGTTCGACGCCATCGACGCCGCCCTGACGGCCTGGGGGAAGAGCCTGGCCACCATGGACCCGGCCGAGTCGCTGTGGCCGTCCGGCAGCTCCGCCGCTAACGGCCGCGGCCTGACCAGCGGCACCTTCTACAGCAACCTTCGGCGCTACCTCAAGAAGGCTGGACTGCCACCGGCCGGCGTGCACATCCTGCGCCACTCGGCGGCCAAGCTGCGGCGGGACGTGGGAGAGTCAATCGAGGATGTCAGCCGGTTCCTCGACCACAGTTCACTGGCCGTGACGACGGTTTACCTGCGGCGGCTGGAGGGGCAGGAGGACCGGGGCTGGCAGAGGGTGGCGGAAGCGCTAGGGGTCGCGTGAACGATAAGGCGCGAACGCATCTCACCTCCAACTTGAGAGTCTGCCTCGCATCAGGTACAATGGTCGCCAGAACAGATGAGCGACGAAGAGCTGATCCTCGATTATGACCCAGTGATGGCTGACATCACAGGAGCCAGCGCGGCGGAAAACGTCCGGCACGTGATAGTTCGCGTTGCCTTCATCAATGAGTTCGCCCATGGCGATCGGTTCCTGGCGTTCTGCAAGAGATGGGCGGCGCTTTGCGGTCTAGAGGAACCCGCCGCTGCTGCCGCCCGCGCCCTGGAGGCCGTTGCGGACGAGTTAGGGCTTAGGTCCAGGGGTGAACTCTTTGAGAACCCCCAGGAGACGACTCAAACCGCCAATCTCGAAGAACTGATCCGTGTGAGCAATCAACGGACCGACGAATTCCTTGAGAAGTTCGAATCTGTCGCCTGGGAACCTGTCAGCGCCGACGCTGTCGAGTTGCTCAAGTCGTTAGACCTGCCATGGCCGTGGCTGGCGGCCCAACTCGTAGAGATGTTCATGTTGAGCCTATGGCAGTTCATAATCGGCCGACTGGTTGTCATCAACCACTGGGTAGAGCCTCCTGACCTGCCGGCTCCGCCCTTTGAGCACCGGTTCTGTACCCGCTCCGATGAGACAGTCAACGAGGCGCTGACTCGCTTCCTCTCGGAAATGCACGCCGCCCTCGATCGCTTGTCGGGGCACGTCCCAGAGATTCCGCGGGGACGGATGCCATCGGATCTAGACGCCGAGTTCGCGAACGGCGTAGGCCGCTACGGCCGATGGTACTATCGTCACCGCATCCGTGGCGAGTCAATGAATTCCATAGCCCGCGACGCCCACTGCGATAGGGCAACGGTTCGCCGCGGCCTCCGTGAAGCCGAGCGGCTTCTAGACCTCACTCCCTACGCTTTCAGACCTCCCCCGGGGAAATAGTGCGCCCACAAATGGGCCATGACTTTCCCCATGGGGAAGTAATAGCAGTTCTGGTTCCCCAATTACGGAGGCAATTCTCTCGCCGCTAAGATCATGGCGAGATGAACAACGCCGATCCCATCGTCACCGCTGACCTTTACCTAGCGGCCGCCTTGATGACTTGCGGCCATCGACCTCGACAGCTCATCCCGGACGATCGCCGAACCCTCTTCTCTTTTGGTCCTTCCACGATCCTCCACGAGTTGGTGAACCAGTACTTCAGCGGCACCCTGCAAGTCGACGCCCTTACATACGCCGAGGCCCTCCGTTCCGCCAAGAGTGCCGCGATGAACGTGGCTGGGAGAGGCGCAAGGTGACCACGGAACGGAACACGGCCAGCGGCGGACTTGATAAGTGCGTGGCAATTGAGCGTACATACACACCTGACCGAGAGGCGATGTTGGCGGTCCCTGGCAGCATGGGTTTCGAGCCGGAGGTGGAAGCGATGTGCGCGTTGCTCGCAGGTGTCTCACTCAGATTGAATAGAGAACGTGCGGTGAATCGTACGCGACTGAGGGTCGTCAAGTGAAGCGTTTTCCCACGTACCGGGAAGTCCGACGCGTCGCACTTTACCTGAGGGTCTCAACCTCGGAGCAAACCAAGGGGCACTCGCTCGACTCCCAGCGCAACGAACTCGTTGCCTGGGCGCAGTCCCAGGGGTGGGAGATCGCCAAGGTGTACGAAGACGCGGGCGCAAGCGGCACAAGCGTTGAGGGCCGCACCGGCTTCCAGCAGATGATAGCCGACGCTCAGGCAGGGTCGTTCGATGCCGTGCTGGTGCTCAAGGTCGACCGCTTCGCCCGATCGATGCGGGACGCGACGGTTTACCGTGAACTACTGAACGATCACGGGGTGCAGATCAAATCCAGGACTGAGCCTGGCGTGGGGGAGCGAACGCCGGCTGGATTCCTGATGGGCGGTATGTCTGACCTCTGGTCAGAGTTCTACTCTGTGCAGCTATCGGACAACGTGGCTCGAGGGATGGCGACCCGCGCACAGAAAGGCCTGCCGTTGGGCGATGTTCCCTTCGGCTATCGAAGGACCAGCCCTGATGAGCCTCCGGCGATTGTGCCTAAAGAGGCGGAGGCGGTGCGGCGAGGCTTTGAGCGATATGCAGCGGGCGACCAGTCAATGCTGGACATGGCAGATTCCTTGAACGCGGCCGGCTTCCGGCCTCGGTCGAAGAGGGGGCGTCTGGTCTTCTCAAAGGCGACAGTGCGTGGAATGCTTGAGAACCCCGTCTACGTCGGAGACATCACCCATCACGGCGAGGTGATAGGCCGGGGGCGGCACGAGCCCATCGTCAGTCGCGAACTGTGGGAGAAGGTCCAGCAAGTCCGTAACGAACGAGCGCGAAGGCCCCAAGTGTACGGGGCACGCCCAAAGCGCCCCTACCTGCTTTCGGGTGTGGCCTTCTGCTCGGCCTGCGGGTCACCTCTTTGGGCGAATACTACCAGCGGCGG
>Ga0315294_10001261_pt1 | contig 27403 bp, 30 predicted proteins | sample YL17G13_40_MG_FD_203626 | JGI IMG/M metagenome (GOLD analysis project Ga0315294, IMG submission 203626) | Sediment microbial communities from Yellowstone Lake, YNP, Wyoming, USA - YL17G13_40 | ecosystem: Environmental > Aquatic > Freshwater > Lake > Sediment | place: USA: Wyoming | collected... | reverse complement strand
ATCTTGTACAGGAAGTCTCAATGGTTTGTCGACTGGTTGCGCTGGAACATGTAAAGTATCAAATGCTTCAACTAAAGTTGGTCCATTATACCAAACCGTTTTAGCAGATTTCTTTGCAACATTGTCTCCTACATAACCTGAAGTTGGGACAAACAATATTTTAGAAGTATCGTAACCAACTGACTTTAAAAGTTTCTCCACATCTGTTTTCGTGGAGTTAAACTTTGCTTGGTCATAATTAACAGAATCCATCTTGTTAATAGCAACTATGATCTGGCCTACACCTAAGACTTTAATCAAGAATACGTGCTCTTTTGTCTGTTCTTGTATTCCTTCTTTCGCAGAACAAACTAACAAAGCTGCATCTGCTTGAGAAGCGCCTGTTATCATGTTCTTAACAAAGTCTCTGTGTCCTGGAGCATCTATAATTGTGAAATAATATTTCGGAGTATCAAATCTTTGATGCATTACATCAATTGTGACTCCTCTTTCTCTCTCTTCTTTTAATTTATCCATGACAAAAGCAAATTCAAATGTCTCTTTCTTTAATTCTGTAGCTAATTCTTTTAATTTTCTCATGTCTTCTTCTTTTACTGCTCCTGTGTCGTAAAGTATTCTACCGACTAGAGTTGATTTTCCATGGTCAACATGGCCTATTGTTACTAAGTTTAAGTGTGGTTTTTGAGCCATTTAATCACCTTTTTATCTTTAATATGCAAGCTATTTAAAGTTTTTGTTATATTTCAGATTTTGGAAGTTCCTTTGGCAACCCTTTTCTATCCCTTATTCTAGTCGCAACCTGGTCTCTTATGTCATTCGGTATTTTCTCGAAGAGGACATCCATCAATGACTGGAATCCTTTGCCCGCAGTAGCAGACTTTAAAGCTCCTTCAAATCCGAACAGCTCAGCAACTGGAACTTTAGCTGTTATTACCGCAGAATATTCTTCTTGCTCTACGTTTAGAATTTCTCCTCTTCTGTTGTTGACCTCAGCTGTGACATTTCCTATATAGTCTTGAGGAGTGTCTATCCTTAGAATCTGTTTTGGTTCTAGGAAAGTTGTACCAACCTTTAGCATACCCTGAATAATAGGATGTCTGACAGCTGGCATTATCTGAGCAGGTCCTCTGTGAACAGCATCCTCGTGAAGCTCTGCATCATGTATCCTGACAATGACAGCAGAACATGGTTCCTTAGATAAGGGACCGTTCTCAGTGACATCTATGAAAGCAGCCTTTACATCTTCCATTGACTCGTTCAAGTATTGTATTCCTTTGGTGCAATCTAAAAGCATGCAGTGATTGTGAATAAGAACAACACTTTTCGCATCGTCTTTTTCCATACCAAGTTCCACCAACTTCTTCTTCAAGTCAAGGTTCTTTCCTTTAATTTCAGCGTCTTTAATGATTCCTTCTGTCATTGCTTTATAAATTTCTGTCGGGACAGATTCGACTGATATGCAGAACTTGTTATGTTTGTTTGGAGATTTACCTTCTATTTCTGGCGACTTGCCAAAAATACTTTCTCTGTAGACGACTATAGGTGGTGATACGACTATCTCCACTCCTTTCTCTCTTATCTTTCTTTCAACTTTTGCATCCAAGTGTAACTCACCTAAACCAGAAACCAATGTTTCGCCAGTCTCTTGATTTATTTTAACTCTCAATGTTGTATCTTCCCTGCTCAGAGTCTTAAGAATATCTATTAGCTTTGGCAAATCCTGCGGATATTTCGGTTCAATAGACTTTGTAACAACTGGCTCGAAGATGTGCTTTATTGCTTCGAACTCCTCTATTGGATATCCAGGATTACATATCGTCTGACCAACAGCAGCTTCTGACAAGCCAACTAAACCAACAACGTTTCCAGACGAAGCACGCTCAACTGGTATTCTTCGCAAAGCAATGAATGTTGTGACTTGCTGAACTTTTATAGTCTGACCAGTATTGACAATATAAACATCTTCACCTCTTGACAACTTGCCAGAAAATATCCTTATGGTTGATATCATTCCTGCGTGAGCATCGTAAGTGACCTTCGTTAATACTGCTGCCAGCTTTCCGTTCGGGTCGCAACTGTATAATTGCTTCCCTATATCAGAATTTATATCGCCTTTCCAAATTTTTTCTATTCTGTATTTTTGAGCTTCCAATGGAGAGGGTAAGTGTTTTATAACAATATCAAGAACAACTATGTGCATTGGCGCCATATTTGCTAATTCTTCGTCTCTGCCCTGTGAACATAAATCAATTATTTGTTTGAATGTTACACCTGATCTTTGCATATATGGAACTGAGATTGCCCATTTTTTCAAAGCAGAACCAAATGCAACAGATCCGTCTTCAACTCTAACTATCCATTTGTCCTTAAATTCTGGTTCAACATGCCTTTGAATAAATTTGTTAACATCAATAACTATGTTTGCTAGTCTTTTTTGAAGTTGTTCAGGAGTAAGCTTCAATTCTCTTATTGCCCTGTCAACTTTGTTAATGAATAGAATCGGTTTAACCCTTTCTGAAAGTGCTTGTTTTAAAACAGTCTCAGTCTGTGGCATTACTCCTTCTACAGCACAGCACATAACAACTGCACCATCGACTGCACGCATTGCTTGAGTAACATCAGCTCCAAAGTCAACATGTCCAGGCGTATCTAACAGATTAATCAAATATTTTTCGTTTTCATATACGTGAGCCATTGTTACAGTTGCACCATAAATTGTCATCAAACGTTCACGTTCCTGGTCATCAACCCAAGTGAGCATCCTATCTCCTACCAAGTCTCTAGCCATCAAGCCTGCTGCTGCAGCTAGGTTGTCAGTAAGGGTCGTCTTTCCATGATGAATATGACTAACGATACCAATATTTCTAATATTCTTTGGATTATTCATCAATTCTTGAACTTTATCGCTATATTCATCTTTTGTCATATTAACACGATTTGAAATAATAAGATGCAAGCATATTTAAACTTTTTGAAATCTTAGAAAATCATTAAAACATAATTATATTTCATTAAACTAAATAAAATTGTTTTTAATATGTGCAGAAAAGTTAATAACCAAGAGTTGTAAATCTATTATATGCTTTATACATCAGCACTTTTGCTTGCTTTTTTAGCAGGAATTTCAACCTTGATAGGAGGACTTCTAATATTTCTAATAAAGAAACCAAAATTTCGCTATCTTTGCATAGCCTTTGGTTTTTCAGCAGGGGTAATGATTTTCATATCATTTGCTGAGTTGCTTAATCAAGGCATTAAAACTACTGGATTATTATATGCAATTCTATCATTCTTTGGTGGTATTCTTATTATTTATTTAATTGATATTTTGATACCACACATTTACGAAGAAGATGAACATAAAAGTAAAAAAGGAAAGTTAAATAAAGTAGCTATTTTGCTTTTGCTCGGTATAACAATACACAACTTCCCAGAAGGAATAGCGGTTTTCTTTTCATCAGTATCGAATGCTAAACTTGGAATTCTTGTTGCCTTGGCAATAGCGATGCATAACATCCCTGAAGGAATTGCTGTTTCCATGCCTATTTTATATGCTAGTAAAAGCAAGAAGAAAGCCTTGTTATACTCATTTTTATCTGGAATCGCTGAACCAATTGGAGCAATCCTAAGTTTCCTTATTTTATATAAATTCTTAAATGAATTTGTTCTAGGTTTAGTTCTATCTGCAACAGCAGGAATAATGGTATTCATAAGTTTTGATGAGCTTCTGCCATATGTCTATAAGCACAAGAATCAGCATCTTTCTATGCTAGGCATGTTTTTAGGTATGTTTACAATTTCTATAAGCATGTATTTTCTATCACAATTTTAAATTTATTTACACATACCTTAAAACTTCTTCCATAAAAGATTCATTTTTATCTTGCGCCAGCAGCTTCTCTTTCTATTCTTTCCTTTTCCCTTATTGCATGAGAATTTTGAGGATCATAATTATAAGCTGCATACAACTCATCTGCTAGAGTATCGGCCATTCTTTTGATATTATTAGTTGCTTTTTGGAAAGAACCTTGAACTATGAGTCTTAAGGCAAGGTCAATCCTCCTCTGAGGCGCAGTTATAACAGCTTTTCTAACTATTATTCCACCTACTTGAAAAGATGTTATCTCTTCTCTTAATGCAGCATTCTCCAAAGCTTTAACAAAAACTTCTACTGGGTTCTTCTTTGTTTTTTCCTCAAGAATCTTGAAGGAATCTTGAATAACGTCCCATATTTTAAAAGTTTTTCCAACATTTCTTCCGCTTGTTATCAAATGCTTTTTGCCTCTATGTCCTGAAACATAAAGATGATTTGCCAATCTTTCAATGATGCTCATTTGGGATTTATGAAATTGCTTTTTTGCTGTTCTCCCAAATGTCCTAGGAACTATGACTGGTTTTAGATTGATATAATTTTTCAAACCAGGATCAATGACAGTAATGCCTTCCATTTCCCATTTGTTAAAAAGTTTTATGCCTTCCATTATTTAACCTCTTTCTTCTTCTTACCCTTTCTGAGCGATTCCAAAGGAATATTATTGACCTTTATGACTTTCCATCTCATACCATGCTGCGAACCAACAGGTCCTCCTTGTGAGCCGCCAATACCCTCAACCAAAACCTCATCGTGTTCATTGATGAAATTTATAGATCCTGATTTTGGAGTAAAAGCTGTAATTTCTTTCTTGTTCTTTAACAATTGTACTCTAACTACTTTTATTAATCCAGAGTGTGGCTGCTTTTGCTCAACTGCTCTTTTGGCAAGAACTATTCCCCTTGCTTGTGGAGCTCCTTCCAGAGGGTCTTTCTTCTCTTTAAGATGGAGCATTCTTACGTTGAATTTAGTCTTCTTCCATCTATATCTTTTTGCTCTTTTTCTCATTTCTCTTCCGCTAAACAAGCCCATAATTATCACTAACGTATTTGCATATTTATAAATAAGACTTTAAAAATGTTTTGGTTTAATGAAAAGAATAGCCCCTGCCAGATTCGAACTGACGTTACCGGGTTTCTTTCATAGCAAAGCTCAATGCTTTAGTCAGATGACCAAAGCCCGATGTCCTACCAATGCCTTTTATTATTAGGAAGACATTCTTGGCCGCTAGACGAAGGGGCTATACTTATAAAATAAGATAATGACAAAGATTATATAAATATAGTAACATAGTGTTTTTTATGAGAATTTTACAGAACCATTCAGACTTTATTGAATATACGCCAATAGAAAAGGAAATAAGGAATGCTGAGGAAGCTGAGAAGAAGACTGTTAGATATGAGAATATAGTTGTTTTATTTACTGCAATTGAAAAAGAAGATAGCGTTGAAATTGCAAGACAGGCTGTTGATGAAGTAAAGCAAAGTTTGGAAGTAATAAAATGCAATAAAATTTTAATCTATCCCTTCGTTCACTTGTCTAATAACCCGGCATCAGCAGAACTCGCCTTGAAAGTTTTAAAAGAAATGGAGTCTTATGCAAAGGAATCTGAATTAGAAACTTACCGTGCTCCCTTTGGTTGGAACAAGCAGTATAACTTGAAAATAAAAGGTCATCCATTAGCTGAGCAATCGAAAGTAATCACAGGTAATATTAAGAATAAAGAAGTTTCAGAAGCAGTAAAGGCTGAAGAAAAATTAAAATCATTCTGGTATATTCTTGACGTTAATGGTAAGTTAGTTCCTGTAGAAGATTTTGACTTTAAGGACCATGTTAAATTAAAGAAACTAGCTGATTACGAAATTAAAAAATCAAGAGAAATAAAAGAGATGCCACCTCATATTGCGCTTATGAAAAAAATGGAAATAGCTGACTTTGAACCTGGAAGCGATCCAGGAAATTTAAGATACTATCCTAAAGGAAGGCTAATAAAATCTTTATTAGAAACATTTGTGACTCAGAAGGTGGTCGAGTATGGTGGTATGGAGGTTGAAACGCCAATAATGTATGATCTAAATCATCCAATCTTAGCTAGTTATTTGAACAGATTCCCTGCAAGGCAGTATATTGTAAAATCCGATGATAAAGAGTTTTTCTTAAGATTTGCTGCATGCTTCGGCCAGTTCTTAATGGCCAAAGATGCTCAGATATCATACAAGAATCTTCCTTTCAAAATCTACGAACTAACCCGCTATAGCTTCAGAAGAGAAAAGAGTGGTGAGCTCGTTGGACTAAGAAGATTAAGAGCTTTTACCATGCCGGATGTTCATGCAATGTGCGCCGATATGGAACAGGTTAAAAAGGAATATATCATCAGATTCGACCTGTGTAAAAATGTTTTGAAGGATTGTGGAATAAGCGATGATGACTATGAAATGGCTATAAGATTTACCAAAGATTTTTACGAAGAGAATAAAGATTTCATAAATAGTTTAATTAAGCATCACGACAAGCCGGTTTTGGTTGAGATGTGGGAAAAGAAATTCTTCTACTTTATCTTGAAATATGAATTCAATTTCATAGACAACATCGACAAAGCATCTGCTCTCTCAACTGATCAAGTTGATGTAGAAAATGCTGAAAGATATGGAATAACTTATATTGATAAAAACGATAAGAAACAGTATCCGATAATACTGCATTCCTCTCCATCTGGAGCAATAGAAAGAGTTATGTATGCCTTGCTAGAGAAGGCTGCTACAAACATAAAAGCTGGTAAAAATCCTATATTTCCTCTTTGGCTTTCACCTATTCAAGTGAGGCTTTGCCCAGTAAATGATGATTACATAGAATATTGTGAGAACTTGATGAAAGAAATGGAAAAGAACGAAATTAGAGTTGATATTGACGATAGAGTTGAAAGAATACAGAAAAAAATAAGAGATGCAGAAATGGATTGGATACCGTTCATAGTTGTAGTAGGACAGAGGGAAAAAGAATCTAAAAAATTAGCAGTAAGAATCAGAGAGACTGGAGAAATAGAAATTATTTCTATGATAGAATTAATTGAAAGAATAAAGAAAATAACATGCAATTATCCTTTCAAAGCTTTATCGATACCTAAGTACTTGACAAAAAGACCAAAATTTGTTTAAATAAAAAGGGCATTAACAATTATAAAAAATAGAATTATATTTTAACTTATTAATCAGTTTCTATTTTCTGCCAGATAAAATCAAACATTGGCCCTAAAACATCTGCTGCTACGTGCTCGCTTTGGGTCCAGAAAGCTAAATCCTGAGTAGGGTGAACATCTTCGTCTGTTAACGCCATGACAACGTGAGATCCGTCAACAACGCAAATTCTTCCTGTTATTTCTGGTTTGGTGATTTTCTTTACTTCCGCAAATTCTTTAAGTTTTTCTATTAATGGTAAATGCTCTTTCCCATATTGTGCTGCTATCCTTATTTTAACTCCCTTGTCCGCTGCTTTCTTTAGAACATCGCTGTGAATTGTTTGTATGTCGTTCAAGCCCTTTGTCGTTGTTAGAATTGAAATGCTATCCTTAGCGTTCTTAAAACAAGTTTCTAATTGATTATACATTGCGTTTCTTCCTCTCAATGATCCTGTCATCTCTCCTGGATCTACTAACTCAACACCTTTCTTGTAAATTCTTTCTAATTCTTTCAAAGCAGGAGATTTTTGGAACTGATTTATTCTTTCTACTGTTATTTCACTGTCTTCTTTTATTTTTTTCTTAACTCTCTCCAAAGCTTCATTTGGAGCCATTGCAATGTACTTTAGTGGTTTTGCTGTTTGCAACATCACGAATCCTTTCTCTGCCAAAGACTCTAGAACATCGTAAGTTCTACTGTGTGGAACCTTTGCTAGTGAAGACAACTCGCCTGCTGTAGAAGTTCCTCTAGAAATTAAAGCAACCCATAGCTTTCTTTCATATAAGTTTAAACCAATTTGCTTTAGTGAATCTAGTATTTGTTGTGTAACTACCATTTAATCACTTTAATTAATTATTAGCGTTTAATATTTAAAGTTTGCCACTTTGTGGTTAATAATTGTATGTATAGAAAAGTATTTAAATACTTACTAAATGGTCGTAAAATGTGATTTCTTGCAATTCATATAAGAGAGCTAATCCAATAAAGGATTTAAATATGTGCTATAAATATATAACAGTGTTATAATGAAACCATATTGTGAGATTGCTTCGCAATATCTTTTGCCGGCTTTACGTGCATTAGTCGCTAAAACTCTTATGGAAAAATATAAGATGACGCAACAAAATGCTGCCTCAAAATTAGGGCTATCTCAAGCTGCTATATCTCAATACATGAGGCAACTAAGAGGATCAAAGATAAAAACTATAGAAAAAGATAAAGCCATTATAGATGAAATAGAGAAGTTTTCAGGAAGAATTGCCTCTGGTGAATTAAAATCATTGGATGCTTTAGATGCTTTTTGCGGTATTTGCAAAATAGCAAGAAAGAAAAAGATATTGTGCGAATTCCATATAAAATATTTCCCTGAGCTAAAGGATTGTAATATATGCTTAGAATAGCTATGGTTCTACAATCTCTTGGCATATGTCTTTACCAATCTCTTGAAGCATTGTTTTGTTTATGTATATAGTGGAGTTTGTTCTAACTGCTATTGCTATTGCATCTGATGGCTTTGTATCCAGTTTCAGTATTTTATCACCTGACCTTAAAATCAGGTTTGCATAGTAGAATTTGCCATCAAAACTTTCCATTATCACAGAATCTAATGTTATGTTAAAGCTCTTTAGAACTGCCACAAGAGTGTCATGAGTGTTTGGTCTCTCGTTTATAACGCCTTTAACTCCAGATTCTATTGATTCTGCTCTTTCTAAGGATGTTTCAGCAACTATAGCAGTGCAGTTGTTTCCTATAAGGACTGTCGTTCCTGAGACTTTAAGATAGTCTGCAACAACATATTTTGACTCGTCTATCTCAATCAAATTCACAATTGAATAAGCCATCATAGAAGATAGGATTAGTAAAACTAACGCTATCAAAGGTGTTTTAGACACATTCTTTTTCTTCATAGCAATCTCACATAATTTTTTGTGTTTCTAACTTAATGAAGTTATTTTTTACGTCTAACCATAGGCAAGTGCGTTCTTGAGTTTTCAAAAACCTCCATCTCAGCAGGCAAATCAATTGAACCTTCTTGGTTCTTAGAGAAGAAAAATAACTTTCCTTTTCCATGTAACCAATACTTTTGACCTTTGCTGTTTGTATGTTCGTAAGCCATTCATACCGCCTCCATAAATTTTAGTTGTAATTTAATTTAAGATATAAGTATATAAATAAAACAATTTGAAGAAAAAAAGAAAAATATATTAATAACTTTAAAAAGTGCTCTATAGTGCCTAATCACTGAACTAAGACTTTAAGTTTGTCCACTCTGTTCTAACAGACGGGCAATTCTTTGCTGTGAACCTTACTTTGTCAGCTGTTGTAAGACCTGAAAATGAATCATTTGAAACTCTGCCTGCAGCTCCCGAAGCTATTGTACCAGCTGCATTTGTTGCAGTATCAACATTGCCACTTGAATCTAGAACTTCAATAGTAAATCCTGGACCTAAGCCAACATTGCCTGCCTCAAGAACTGCTGTCGCAGTGGTGCCACCACCTTCTATTTTTGGATATTCAGCTGTTGCATAAGTCAAGGTTCCACCAACACAAGATGGTAAAGCAGATAGCTGTTGTCTCGTATAATTTGAAACAAAAGTAGCTAAAATCGCTGCCAATGTCATTGTTATCGCTATTAGCAAAACCGATGCTATTAAAGGAGATATTCCTTTCATGTTTATCAAGTCTTATTTTGAGTAAAGTTGTATATAAAGATTATTGTGTATAAGTGACGTAATACTGAATATAGTCTTCTTTAAGAATACCTTGTTGTTTGTCTGCTGTTGAGATAATTCTAATCATAATTAAGTTGTTCGATGAAACGTAATTTGAAGGACTTGCTGTCTCAGCGCACCACCATTTAGTTGGTGTGTTTGCCAAAACATTACCAGAGTCACATCCGCTTGAAACCCACTGTGAACTTGCAAAGTCATAAATATGTAAGTTATAAAAGTCTGTTTCTGTGGTTGTGAAGGTTATAGTAATATTAATTGAATACAAAGATCCTGTGTAGCTTATTGAAGAAGAGTTGTGCCAAACTTCTAAGTTATACTTTTTTGGCTTAAAAGCAAAATCAAAACTAGGAAAGTCTGTAGATGATGTTGTAGTTTCTAAAGCAGCACCTCCTTCTGTATTCGTCCAAGACAAAGTGTTGCCATCAAAAACTTTAGCCCACAAGTCAGCAGCTTCATCTTTTATTATAACCATTGTTTTATTTTGGTCCAAGAAGCTTTTTGTTAATATGTTGTTGTCTTCGTCAGTTAGAAGGGGTGTTGGTGAAAAATCAGTAGCTGTAATCCAAGCATTAGAAGTTTTATTGTATACGTAATAGTCGATAACAGTGTTTGTGGCAGCATCAGAATAAACTAGAACACCAATAGGACTTGATCCTGCCCATGCTACACTATGCAGTTGGTTTGGAACTGCATTTGATGAATACATTGTATTATCATTTGCTCCAAATGCCAACCATGAAGTTCCATTCCATACAGAAGCGTGCAAATCATCTTGGCCACCATCACTCTCAGAAACTAATATATAATCATTTCCAAATTGAGGAGAAACGCTTATAATCATTCCTATTTCATTGAAAGCTGCTTGGAGAACAGTTGAATATGTGCAGCTTCCTGATGGCTTTGTTGTATACCTCAAGTCTCCTGTATTGTTTATGCTATGAACAATAAACAAATCTCCAGATGACTGTTCATAATCAGCATCAAACTTCCTATAATCAGGATAATATAAATCCACACTCAATGCTGAAGATGGCTCGCAACCCCACGAGTTTCCATCCCATATCATAGCATTCAAACTGTCTCTAGAGTCTGAATATACTAGAGCAATCTCATCGCTGTTTGATCTTGCTGAAAGCTTAATCCATTCCACTATGCCTGATGTTCTAGTTACTGGAACATTTTGTTGTGATGACCAATGATCTCCATCCCAAATTACAAACTTTGGAATTGATGTGTTATCTGAATATACTAATATAGCCCTGCCGCTATTTTGCTCATAAGCTAAATCCATTTTATGTGCATTAGCTGCTGTAGATGTTGCTGTCAATTCAACAACAGAACCGCAAGTTATACCATTATGCCAACATAATGCTCCAGTTTTATTAGAATATACTTGTATGTTAATATCATCATATGCATCTGCTGTTGCAAGAATATATTCATCTTTTGTTGGAGAAGCCTTGACTGATACCCATTCTATTGTCCCTCCAACTGAATTAGCATTAAGTTCAGAACCCCAAGTTTGGCTTGTCTCGTTCCATAGTCTATATCTAGGCATTTGTACTGTTCCCTCTCCATAGACTAAAATACCATCTCCAATTGAACTTTTATAACTTTCTTGAACATCATATGTGTTAACTCCAAAGTCATTCAAATTATTTGGTGTTCCTCCGGCTTCTGTTCCACTAAATAAATAAGGAATTCCGTTTTGGTTATATTGATTAGTAAATGTTACAACTGTTGGCGAAGGTAGAGGAGTTAATGTAACGTAAATCATTTGCTTTTGAACTGTGCTATTATAACCGATGTTTCTTATTGTTAGTGTGTGGTAACCTCTTCCAAACTCGTCTTTACCGACAATTTGAATATTATCATAAGATAGGTTTAGATAAATCATACCAGCCTTTCCTGTAAAATTGATTTCATCTTCTATTTTAGAAGCTCCTTCTGCAATTATTTGTCCAGCTGATTCCATAGAAAATATTAAAGAATTTGTTGAATTATCGATTTTATAATATCCACCTGAAATGCTAAATCTTAAAACTCTTGTGGATCCTTCTCCTTCGGCTAAAACATTTTTAATTACATTGTCTATTGACACTAGGTTGTTTCTCCCTTCTTGCATCAAAAGCACTTCCTTTGTTCTTTGAGTCGACGGTCCTCCAAGTTGCAGAGCAAAAAATACCGCAGTAATAGAAATTATAAGTATCAAAACGCTTGCTATCAATACATCAGCACCTTTCATGAATACACCGTTCTGTTTATTATTAAGTTCTCTAGCAAATAATAATTTTTTGAGGAAAGGGAAATGTTCATGTAAACTACGATTGTGTGTTCTGATGAGATCGAATAGGTGACGCTTTCTGTATATCCTCTCTTCTTAAAAACTTCTTTTGAAAATCCTATGAAGTCATTTAGATTAGGCTGAAGATCTGAAAGCTGGTTTAGAAGTGACAAGTCTACAGTTTTTATTAGTTCTGTCTTGAGGTTTGAAAAGCTTTCATAGAACATTTCATCTTGTCCTACGTCAACCGTTTGTGTATTTAGCCTGGTTATGAACAGGGCTAACAAAACCAGAATAGAAGCTATTATGAATATTTGCCCTTTCATCTTGACCAAACCCATAGATTAATTATTTTTTTGTTATAGTAGTTTTCTCCTGCAATCAGATAGCTAGAAAGGTAGACAGCCTTATCGTATGGAATGTTGTCATCGATGCAGTCTGTTACAGAACAGACTCTAAACTTAAAATTAGATGTTGGAGGTAAGCAGAGTTTTAAACTGTTATTAAGTTCTGTATTCATGTTGTTTATCGCATAATATCTTAACAAGCCATTTTGATCCAAGTAATTAAGGCATGAATATCCGACTTCTGAAAAATTTATTTCACTTATCTGTTGGACAGGGAAAATCATCATTATCCCAACCAAGACTAAAACTGATCCTAAAACTGCTTCTAATGTATGCATCATGCCTTTCATTACCACACCTTTAATTTAACAAATCTCGAATATAGCGCGCCATCTTGTCCTTCTACAAGCAATGGAATTGACTTTACTATTACATTAGTAGCCAAAGGAGTCTGAATTCCATAATCACACTCTGAAACATTAAAATTATTTAAAAAGCCAAACTGGTTTCTTGCTTCATTATAATTCAAGTTCTTTAGCCTAGAGCATTTTTGCTTTGAAAGAACATAGACGTCATCCTCGGATAAAATCACACTTGTTATGTTATTTTCTAATTCGTTGTTCGTATAATCTATGTTGCTGGTTGGAGTACCTTCGTAAAATATGTTAACATACTTCTTCTCATTTGAAGAGAAGCTCAGACTGAATGAGATGCTTACTCGAATTCCATCATCTGAAATCGTTGGCTCTATCTCATTAAATAGATCATCATAGACGTGGATTTTATTCACAACTGGCGTTATTGTTATGTTTAGTTGTTCTGGGCTGGAATGTTGGTATCCGCCAATTTCTTGGAAAGAAATCTGGATTTTTTTGAAGTTCGATATCAGACTGTCATCGTCTTGCGCTTCAAAAAGCTGTTTTGAAAGTGAGGATGCTGACTCCTCCAATCTCTTTGATGTAAATAGGTTAAAGTCATTCGATAGCTTGCTCGAGACAGAGACTACAGAGTATGTCAGAATGCTTATCATCATTAAGATTGCTATTGCAAAATCTATTTGGCTCATCCAATCAAACCTATTCTTATTTTTTCATCTTGCTTATCTACTTTAATAGAAGCTGGCATAAGAGATGCTCCACTTATTTCAGCATCAATAGATAGTTTTCGACTTATTTCAACTGGCTCGTTCCTAACGGACGTATTAACCAACAATAAATCTTGGTTTAATGTTATACTATATTTTTTATTGCCTATCTTTTCAGGCAAATTCAATTCAAACAAGCCTGTAGTGTAGTTTGATGATTGATTAGCTAAACTGTACACTTGTAATATTTTACTTTTAATGGAATCTGCAAAATAATTTAATTCAACTGTAGTCAAGTCTCTCTCAATTCTTGATAAAGAAAGATAAATTGAGGATATTATCAGGCTCATTGCTATCAAGCCTAACAGCAAAAGTACGCTGTGAGATAAAGTAGGATATATGCCTTTCATAATAAATGATAGTCTAAACCTATAATAAAAGTTAAGGTTTTCGGTTAATTTAATAAAACTTAAATCCTGATTTTTACATATATTAATTGTGAGATGAATGAGTTTTCTTGAAAAACTTGGAAAGGTAGGAAGCAAAATTGCAGAAAGTTCCAAGAAAATGATTGGAAAAGCCGAAATTGAAATGAAGAAATCAAAAGAAATCAAGAACGTTAAAATAAGCTATCTCTGCAAGCTTTCTCGCCAAGATTTGGCTAGTCTATATAAAAGTTCGCCAAGCATTTCAAGCATTTCAGGTACTGTGTTTGCAAATCTTTCTGACACGAAACAACCAAGTCCGTATAAGATGCCGATTAATGAGCTAGTCGACAAACTCACAGGTCTATCATCTGATAAGATTTCTGAATACTTATTGAGAACCAGAAGAAGAGAAATAGCCGAAAAGTTTAAGTTAGAGATTGAACAGATAAACAAGAAGTATGGTGCTGAGATTGCAGAAATTGAAGGAAGAAAAGTCTCGGGAGCTTCTGAAACGGAAGAAAATATTGTTAATGATGCTGTAGATTATCTAAGAAATATAAAATTTAACATTAATAAAGATAATAACGAAACTCAATATCAAGAACAAGCAAAAATGTATTTGGATGGAGCAATCTTAGGCTTAAAAGAAAAATTCAAACATTTCAAAATAGATGTTCAAAGAGAAGTTCCGATTTCAGGAGATACGAATGAGAGAATTGATTTGTTACTTTCTATTGATAATTTCAGAATTGGAATCGAAATGAAAAAATCGTTGGATACAACAGGAACGTCACAAAGGCTTCTAGGACAAATAGATAGGTATATTGACCTTTGCGATGCATTGATAGTGTGGCTTGTATTTGAAAAATACGATTCTGTGTCTATCAAAAAGATACTAGATAAAGCACATCAAACAGGTAAACTCATTAGAATTGTCACACCTGAAAAAATATTCAAATGATTCAGGAAATAAATTAGATAATTATTTAAATGTTATATCAATAAAAATGTTATAATAAAAGTTTACATAAAAAGGAGAAATGCACCATAACCTATTATAATTAGTATAAATGAGTGCTTTAGACCTGCTAGTAAGCTGCCTTCTGCCATCTTGCCTATAACTAGTCCAGAGAAGAAGCCTTCTATTAGGATCAGCCACTGGAATATGTCAGAGTATATCTTAGATGTGCTGTCCATGCTGGACATACCTATGTCTGGCGACGAGAAAGCGAAAAGACTAGGTACGAGGTATTTTTGCAAGATTATTAAGACTCCGATGAAAATGAAAAATATTATATAACCTGTAATCATCTGGTTGTAAATTGCAGAAAATCTTTCTTTTCTTATTTTATTTATTTCTTTTATAGTTTTTCCGCTAGCATCCAAAATTTGTGTGATATCGCCTCCGCCTGAATAAGTCTCCACTATAGTAGAAATTGTCTTCTTGATTAGAGGTGTTGTTTGACTAGAAAATTCCTTTAGAATTTGATCAAATGGTATAGACCAATCTATCTTGGTGACTATCTTCTTTATGTAAGGTGATAAGGCTCCATAGTATGTGTTCTTTGTTGCAATAACTGCTTGAGTTAAGGTCATCCCGGTTTTAATGTTCTCAGTCACATCTCTTAAAAAGTCTGGAAATCTTTCTTCTATTTCTTTATTTTCTTTATACCTCTTGTATTCGAACAAAGCAGGTCCTGCTACAACAATACCTATTGATAGAAGAGTTAGAGGAAGGTAAAAAATAGTGAAGAAGTTGTAAAGGTAAATTGAAACTCCTATTATGACAAATATTAAAATTACTTTTGTTGAACCTTTCATTCTAGTTTTCATTTAATCACATTTTTGGTTGGGTAAGACAAAGGAATGCTAGGAAAATTGAATTTAAAGCTACCAGAGCTACTGTCCCTAAAACCATTAGCTCTTGGATTGTAAAGCCAAAAAGATCTCCTCCCATTATGTTTAGAGCAGCTAGCACAACAATAAAAATCATTGGGGCTGCTATAAGCAATGCTGTATAGATGTCTGCATAGGTTGATAAAACCTGATTATAATTTTCTCTCTTAACAGCGTATTCGAACATAGCCTTTCCGGACTCCTCAATCAAATAAGACTTCAAGCTACCTCCACTTTGGATCGTAGTGATAATCCCCTCTAAAACATCTTTGAAATCAGATGAAGGAGATTTTTCAGCATTATTCCTCAAAGCACTTATTTCGTCTAGCCCGAATACTTCCACATTCCTGGTTATTTCTCCTGCCTCTTTGGATATTTCTCCATATTCGCTAAATTGAGAAAGTATTTTAAAAATAGTTAAAGGTGGTGCACCAGATTCTGATATTGCTGCCATATGGGTTAAGGCAAATGGAAGGTTCGCCTCTATATCCCTTTTACGGCTCTGCGTTATTGAAAATGGATAGATAAAAATGAGAAAAAAAGTTAGGAATGCGAAGAAAGAGGGAACTACTGCTAACCCAAACAACGCAAATATTATGCTAAGTTTAAGGTAAATTGATGTAACTAGAGTTAGTAAAAATGAGAAAATAAAAATTATAAATGAGAATAAGAAAGCTATTGATAAATAAGTCCTAAACAATACTCTTGCATTCGCAGTTATTAGGGACTCTTTTAACGATATAAAGCTATTAGAAAATTTGTCAGATATTTTACCAAAGAGTCTTATCGAAAGTTTCTTTAAAAATTCAAATTTCTCTTTTTCATGCTGTTTTTTAACTACAGGTAATTTTTTAGCCTTCTTTTTATGCATATACTAAATTTTAGAAAGGTCTATATATATTACTTGACATAAGCCTCTTCTTTTGAGTAAACTGTTACGCCTTTGTTAGTTATCCTGTAAGGGTGAATCTTATTTGAATGGTCTGAATTCCTCATTTTCCATACTGTTAAAGACCTTGAGAACTGTGAGCCTACCTTATTATAGTACAAGACTATGACGCCATCAGATACGAACTCCTCTACTCCAAACCTTGAAAGAGACTCTTGCATTGGAAGAATTTCAGATATTAAGAGTGTTGTACAGGAAAGCTTTCTTAGCAGAAACGCCACATTAAATATCATTCTTCTTATTTCTGGAGTATCTCTAACATACAAGCCTAAAGCAGATACAGAGTCTATGACAACTCTCTCTGCATTTAATTTCTTTACATTAGTCTCTATCAATTCGTATATGTCTTCAACGTGGAACGGGTCATACCTTACGAAGACAACCTTCTCTTTCTTCTCATATGGTGTAAAGTCCCACCCAAAAGTTAAACAATTTTCCTTTATAGCCTCTATGGGCTCTTCAAAGCTGACATAAACAGCTGATTGATTATAATCCTTAAGTCCGTTATAAATAAATTGAGAAGACATAATTGTTTTACCAGTTCCAGCAGTTCCAGTTAGAAGGTTTAATGATCTTGGTATTAATCCGCCCTCTATTAGTTCGTCCAATCCAGTTATACCTGTTTTCATTCTTTCCTTTATCATACTTTAATTATAACCAATTTTATATAAAAGCTTTTATGCCCCTGATGAACTTCAGGAAAATATCAAATCCCACGATCCTTAAATCCTGATTTTACTATATTGATAATATGACAGGTAAGAAAAATAAAGAGCGAAGAAAACGAATGTACGGAAGTAAGCTTGGCGATAGAAAATAGTGATTAGTATGGCAGGAAACCAATTTGATATAGGACTAAAATATAATCCCTTGACAGGAAAGCCTTACAAAAAGGGTAGAAACCCAATAAAATCTAAAATAAGAAAAGAATTATTGTATGCTCGTAAAAAATGTCAATATTGTAGAAGATTACCAGCTCAACATTTACATCATATAAGAGGAGTGGCTTCTGGTGGTAGTAATAGAGAAAGCAATTTAGCTAGACTTTGTGCATATTGCCATCAAAGAGTTACTTCTGGCGAGATAACGACTAACCAATTAAAAAGAAGACTTGGCATTAAAATTATTAAAAATAAAAAATCAACTAAGAGAAAACGCAAAAGAACCAGAGAATATAATTCTTTTGGTCTTAACATAAAGCCAATAAAAGTTCCTAATCCGTTTAAATTTTAGAGGTGAAAATATGCCGTCATTTTTAGCAAGAGGAAAGAAGACTAAAACTAAAAGATCTGTTAGTTTTAGAACCTCAAAAGGTAAAAAAGTAAGTTTCAAGGCAAAAAGAAGACCGCTTAGAAAATCAAGGGTCGAATGGTAATTAAATGGCTAAGGCAAAAAGAAAAGCAGTTTATAGTTTGTTAACAGGCAAGGTTGACCATTATACTAACACGAAAACAGAAGGAGTCAGAAGTCTAATAACAGGTAAAATTGTTAAGAGAGTTAAAAAGAAGAAAGGTCCATTTGATTTTTAGATTAGACTTTTAAATCCTGATTTTTATATAGTTGTGCCCCCGATGGGATTTGAACCCACAACCCCTTGCTTAGGACGCAAGTGCTCTGAATCCAAGTTGAGCTACGAGGGCATAATGATTAATAGAAATTAACAGTATAAAAATACTTTTTTAAATGAAGACTTTAATTGCTTTCTTAGTTGTTATTGCTCTTAACAGAACTTTTCCCAAGTCAGAGCTTTTAGAAACTTTTATTTGGCCTGACCTACCGATAGTTGCTGAGAACAGATACTCGTTATCTACGTAAACGTTCGCGTTCTTTCCTGCAATTTTGCTCTCAAATGATAAGACAACATACGCTCCTGTTTCATTAATAGTAAAGTTCATCTCACTCCCCAAGGACTCTACCATCGGTTGGACCTCTATCGAAACGCCAAGATTGTCCTCAATAGATTTTATCACTTTTCCATCCTTTCCAATCAGTCTTGGTATTGCCTCGTTCTTGACTTTTGCAATTATCTTACCGTCTGAAACAAACTCTATCTCTGCTAAAGGATCGAATCTTCTTATCTCTGATTTTATTTTCTCAGATGCTAATTTTTGCAAAGGTGATTTCTTTTCTTCTTTAATTGGAACGACTACTGTCTGTTCTCCATATGTATAAACTTCATATTCTAAGTTCCCTGTTTCAAAGTCTCTGACTTCTACTAAAGGCCTTGATAAATCTTCTTCAAACATTCCGCTAGGAACTCTTACTATCAAGTTTAATGAATAAACTTTTTCAACTATACCAGATTTTATGAAAATTATAGTGTCAATGACGTGCGGTATTACTCCTAGTTCAACCTTTCCTATGAATCTTTGTATAGCATCTACTGGATCAGTCGCATGAACAACCCCAATCATTCCTATTCCTGCTAATCTCATGTCAGCAAATAACTCAAAATCTTTTATGTTTCTAACATCATCGAATATTGTATAATCTGGTCTTACTAAAAGCAAAATATTAGCTGATTTTGCAAAGCTTCCATTTAAAGGACCATATTGAGTTATCTCTGGTGGTACTTGCAGGTCTCTTGGCTGTTCTAAGGTTTTAACAATTTTTCCTTTTTTAAAATAAAATTCTGCCAAACTAGCTGAGAATGTAGATTTTCCAGAGCCAGGCGGCCCAGCAATCAAAATTCCTTCTGCTTTCTTTTCTAGTCTTTCCTTTAGTTTTGCAGAGAGTTTATAATCATCTAACGTCAGCTTAACAATTGGTCTTACCAAAGTTATTTCTAGTCCATCAGAAAAAGGCGGTCTCGCAATAGCTATTCTCTTATCCTTTAGTTGAACAACAGTAGCACCATACTCACCCAACTCAATAAACGAATCTTCCTCATATCTTGCAGCATCGAGAATCTCATTCGCCATTTCTTCTAATTCTTCCAAGCCCATTTTCTTTTCTCTTATTGAGACGAGTTTTATATCTCCTGGTTTTCCTCTCTTAGCATAAAGAGTTGCTCCTTCCTTCAAATGAAGGGATAATGTATCAGGTGTCAGAAAGTCTTCAATTTTTATTTTCTTTTTCTTTTCATAAGATTCAAAATATTTAACGCTTATTCCTTGAGCTTCACCAACCAAGGCCTGGAGCAAGTCGCATGTCACAAGAACTGCGCCATTTTCTCTTGCAATGTCCTGTATCAAGGCGTCTATTCTTCCAGATCGTGCAAGCAAAATATCCTCGTAGCTTGGCCTTTCACCAACAAATTTTAAAATGATTTTATGTTTTTCTGAAAGCTCTCTTATCTTCTTAATTTCCTCTAATCCTATAAAACCAGTCTCTTTACCTTTTGATGCTTGAGCTTGAAGTTCCCCAATAACAATTTCAGGAATTATTATTTCAGAGCTATTTAACTTTTCAGAGTTTATTAGCTCAGTAATTTTCCCATGAATCAATGCAGATGTGTCTATGCATATCTTTTTTAGCTCTATATTTTTCTCTTCAGGCTTTTTTCTCTTTTTCATAAAAATCAGTTGAATATAGAAGTATTTAAATAGATTTCTTAACTCACATTTCCGTGTATACTTTTTAAAATATATGCATCAAAAAAAGTAAAAGCTTAAAAAGATTTAAAATTCACTTTTTAATATGAGAATTGTTTGCCCTGAATGCGGATCAGAAAAAATTAACAGAAAGTTAGGAGAAGTAAGCTGTAGAAAGTGCGGATTTGTTATTGATGAAAACATTGTTTTTTGCGAGTAATTGACAAATTCTCTTAACTAGATTTTCTTAGTGGTAAATAACCAAATTTTATATTTAGGGAATAAAATAGTTAAAGTATGAAAGCAGCCTTTACAATACTTCAAGCTATGCTTATAATGCTTCTTATATTGGTTTTAGCTGCCATGACATTACCTTGGGCAATGGAAAATGTAGGAACTTCTATGGACCTTTCTGAGTCAAAGGCAATTAAATCTCAGTTTGATGATTGTAATCAAAGAATAATTGAAACTGCAAGAACTGGCACTACGAATAAATGCATATTTAACATAAAAAGAGGTGAAATAACTGGAAGTCAGGAAGGAATTAATTATAGATTATTAAGCACTGCACCCATATGCGATGCAAGCCCGATGGCTGAAATAGACCCTAGAAGTCACATATGGCAAGAATGTAACGTTTCTGGCAAACAAAGAGTCTATAACATGTTATGGAAGTTTCCGTCATCATTAAATGTCACTGGAGAAGGCATACAAGGAACTCAAATGGTAGGTCAAACAAATATTGGCAACATGGAGTTTGTGTTACCTATTAATTTTAATACTTTATCCTTGTATGTTAATTTTCAATATCAACCTGGTCAATCAGGAACTATTGTTGAGTTAAGCCGAGTTGATATTACTCAAACTAACGTAACTTTAAAGGTAAAAATATCGTGAGGTGGTTTTCGTGAAAAAAACTTTTTTTGTGTTAGCCATGTTGCTGATTAGCAGCATAGCTCTAGCTGAAATACCAAATTACATTACTGTTCAAGGAAAATTAACTGACGCAAACGATTTGCCAGTTGCTAGCGGGAGCTATCTATTTAATTTTACTGTTTATAATTCACCCATTATTGGTAGCGGAAATTTAATTTGGACCGAACAATTCACTGTCACTATTACAAACGGCTTGTTTAACACTGCTCTAAACCCACCATCAGATGTTGCCTTTGATGAACCTTATTTCTTGGAAGTTAGAGTTGGAACAACCTCAACTAACCTTAAGTTATTACAGCCTAGAGTCAACATAACAAGTGCTGGTTATGCTTTTGTTTCTGCTGGTATATCTGGAGATTTAGACATGAAAGGAAAAAGCATTGAAAATGTTTGGAGAGTAAGAAATCCTTCTGGACAAGATTTATGGATAGGGCTTACTGATGCAACAAAATCAATAGGATTTTATGATTATACAAACTCTTGGAACGTTTTTAGGTATAATGGCGCATTTGGAGAAAGAGATGTAGATTTTTATCGTAATTTGAGTATGAATGGAAATTATGTCTGTTTAGCAAACGGATGTAGAAGTGATTGGCCCACTAGTACTTCGAACGGATGGAGTGTCGGTACATATGTTACTAACAGTACTGTTAATGCAAGAGTTGGTATTGGAATAGCTAGTCCTCTTCAAGTGCTCGATGTAAGAGGCAACATACATATAGGAGGAACTGCAAATGCAGCAAAATATCTTAGATTTGCAACTTACATAACATCTGAAGAATTTACTGCAAGACATTACATTGGAGTTGAGAGTACTGGATTTAACATCGTTGCTGATGATGCACCACCATATTCTAATATCAACTTCAGGTCATTTACTGGAAGCGCTATTACTACTAAAATGAAGATTGATGCTACTACTGGAAATGTTGGTATAGGGGCAATTGCACCTGATGAGAAATTGCATGTAAATGACAGTGCCAGTACGTATATGAAAGTTCAGTCTGGTGCTACACAAATATCCGGTGTGAAATTGCAGAGAGGAACAACAAGCGATGCTTACACTGACTATAATATCTATGATTCTGGTGGGAACTTGTACGTCGATAGGAGCAATGCAGGAAGTGCTACGGCCAGAATGTTCATCAGTGATTCTACTGGTAATGTTGGAATAGGGAAGACCAACCCAGCATACACGTTAGATGTCAATGGCGTTGTCAATGCAACTGGATTCAGAACACGTTCCCAGACTTGTCCAGGCGGATGGACATGCGATTTAAACACGTGGGATATTGTAGCACAATCAGAAAAGCTTTATGGTAGTTTGCTTCTTGGAAATACAACATCTGTTATTCCATATGGAGATAGCGGAATTAGTTACTATGCTGCAGGAGACGCACTTTCTCTGTCAAATGGTGGTGATAATGGTTATTTTGCTGATGATGGAACAGTGACTATAGGAAATACAGGTGGGACTAAACCAGTATTAATTAGAGGCAGTGGTTTATATTTGAAAAATTCAGATCTTATCATACAGTCAAGAGATAGTGTTGCCCAGAGGGAAGCGCAAATGTATAATGATCTTGGAAACTTGCGCATTCGTTCTGATTACAACGCAGACAATGATAAAGCCGGTAGCATAACGCTTGAAGCATCAAGCATAAATGTAAATGGCAATGTACCTAGTGGCATTCAAATTAACAGTGGTTGGACCATGAATCCAACTTGTGATGCAAGTCATGCAGGGCAGTTGAAATATTGGAAATTTTGTTCTGGTGGTGGGAGTACAGCTTGGACAGCGTATCTTCAAATATGCATGCAAACAGGTGAAACTACATATGCGTGGTATACAATCAGAAGTAATAGTTGGATTGGATTGGCATGTATATAGAATTATATTTTCCATCGCAAGATGGCAGCTATTTCACCTTGCACTAATATCGGACCCTTACATTGATAAATAAATAAAACAATAAAATAATTGTAGTGATATCTTGAAGATAAGAAGAAGGTTAGTTTTAGAAGTCGTTTTAGTATTTTCTATATTGCTAATTATGTCTTCAAGTTATATAACCTCAGCTTTTCTTATAACAGACACCTACAGAATTAGTGGTGAGATAACGACTGGTAGCGGGAACTTAGCTAGTACAGATCTTAAAAATTTCTCGAAAATTGCTGTTGGCCAACCCATTATAGGAAACATCTCCGGAACTAATTATAAAATATGCTTTGGAGTTTTCTGTACAGATGTTTATCAGCCTGCATATAGTATGAACTTTTCAGGAACTCTAAACTATTCGAATGGCACATTCGTAAAGAATGCTCCGATAAAAGTTATTGTAAGGTATTTAACAGCTCAGTTTGAAGGCAACGATAAGACGAACAACTCTGGTCAATTCTATTTAAAATTAAGTAATTTGCCAGAATATGTTATAGGCAAAAACTTGAACATCACATTTTATGTCCAAGGTGAAATAGAAGCAATTTACAACTGCTTCTATAATTATACTTGTAAAACATGCTTTCCACGTCCTGGAACTAAAAATTGTTGGTCGTAATCTCGTTTATTTTTACTAATTCTTCTTTTCCTGTTTTCATGTTTCTTATTTTTACAGAATTTTTTTCTAGTTCCTTTTCTCCAACGATAATTGCAAAGGGTATTCCTAAAGAATTGACATACTCTAGCTGCCTTGAAAGCGACCTAAATCTCAAATCATACTCAGTTGCTATAGACTTTTCTCTAAGTTTTTGGACAATTTCTAAGACCTTATCTCTTACCTTGTCATTAACAGAAACGACAAAAACTTTTGTCTTATTCTTTATGTTTTCCAACATTTTCCTTTCTTTCATAACCTCTATTATTCTTTCTATACCAAAGCTAATTCCTGTCGCAGGAATCTCTTTCCCAGAGAATAGACCTATCATTTTATCATACCTTCCTCCGCCTGCGATGCTTCCTATTCCCTTTTCAGCAAAAACTTCAAAAATCGGTCCAGTGTAATAATCCAAACCTCTTGCCAAGCTTGCATCAAATTCGATATTTGATTTAAACCCCATTTGTTTTAGATAAGAAATGATCTGTTTTATTTCTTCAATGCCTTCTTTGTTTTCAAGCTGCTTTTCGAGTTTTTCTAAAGCAGAATCTCCTTTGTCTTTTATAATCTCTAAGATAGCTGCTGTTGCCTCTTTAGAGATTATGGTTGATAATTCTTTCTCAACACCTTCTCTCCCAATCTTATCTTGTTTATCCATTTTTCTTAAGACGTTCGGAATTTCTTTTTCTGGAACTTTTGCTTGTTTTGCTATAGCCGTTAGTATTTTTCTGTTGTTTAACCTTACCTTGAATTCTTTAAAACCTAGTTCATTCAAAGTTGTAATAGTGCAAGCAATAATCTCTGCATCAGCAAGTACGCTTTCACTCCCAACAACATCAATATCAGCCTGCAAAAATTCTCTGAATCTGTCCTTAGCAATATCACCATATCTCCAAACGTTTTGGATTTGGTATCTTTTGAAGGGTAAGTTTAGATTGGGATTAGAAGCTATTACCCTTGATAAGGGAACTGTCAAATCATACCTCAATCCTATTTCCCTATCTCCTTTGTCTTTGAACTTATATGTCTCATCTAAAATTTCCAAACCGCCTGCTCCTTTTTTAGCAAGAACTTCCCATGACTCCAGTGCAGGGGTTTCCAAAGGTTGGAAACCAAAGGTCTCAAAAACTTTTCTTATCTTTTCTAGCACTTGCTGTCTTAAAATCATTTCTTCTGGCAAAAAATCTCTCGTTCCTTTCACATTCATAAGCACACCTTTCTTATCAATTCCTCATAAATCTTGGTTGCTTTTTGCAAGTTATTAATTGGTATAAACTCATCCGCAACATGAGCTTGTGTCTCTAAACCAGGCCCCATTGTTAAGCAAGGTACTCCTGCATCTCTATAATATAATTCTACTTCTGTATAGCCTGTTTCTCCAATTGTTTTAAGTTTTGTAATTTCATTTAAAATTTTTATTAATTCAAAATCTTTTTTAATTTGCATAGGTAGTCTGTTGATTCCTAATTCTACATCAGCTTTTAATTTCAGTTGCTTTAGAAGAGCTTTTATTTGTTTTACTGCCAAAGCAGGAGTTTCAGTTGGAATCAATCTTCTATCAACTTCTATTTCACAAAAATCAGGAACAACGTTTATTTTTGTTCCACCTTTTATTACTCCGACATTTATTGTCCCACTTCCTAATATTGGATTCTTCTTTTCTCTTAATTTCTCTATAAGTTTTTTTAGTCCTTGAATGAAGTCTGCAGCCTTGTAAATCGCGTTATCTCCTAACTCTGGCCTTGAACCATGAGCAGCCTTTCCTTTAAATTTCACCCTTATGTCTACAATGCCTTTTTGTGCAATTGCTAATCTTAAACTATTACACTCTGCAACTAAACCGTATTTTACATCTTTGAAAATATTTTTCCTGTTTGCTATCAAATATTTCGAGCCTCTTAACGCAACTTCCTCGTCTGCAACAAATGTTAGAAGCAATTTTCTTTTGAATTTCTCCTTTGAACACTTTTCTACTGCCGCTAGAATTGCTGCTATACCTCCTTTCATGTCGCTTGCTCCACGTCCATAGATCTTTCCATTTGCAATTTTTCCTCCTAAAGGGTCATACTTCCAATTTTTCAAGTTACCGATCGGAACAGTGTCCATATGACCGTTGAACATCAAGCCTTTTCCTTTTCCAATGGAAGCTATGACATTAGACCTGTTAGTATCAAAATCTACAACCTCTGTAGATAATTTCAAGTCTTCCAAAAAATCTTTTATGAATTTGGCTACTTGGCTCTCATTGCCTGGAGGATTCTCAGAGTTAATTCTTACCAATTCTTGTGTCAACTCTATTTCGTTCATAATATCATCTTTGAACAATTGATATTATTTAATTTAGTAGAACTTGAATTTAAGAACTTCTGATATCTTGAAATTTGTACATTGTTTTTTGGTAGAATTTCTGTAAAAAATCTTCTTACTTCTACCTTTTTGCAGATGCTTATTTCTCTACCTTTATTAAATATTCTCGTTGGTTTAAACTCCAGAGATAATAGAAGTTCATTTATATCTTCTGGAAGTTTTGAATTGTAACCCATTCTCCAATTTATATTGGGTTCGTCTTTGCTTGAAACAAAAAATGAACCGTCGGTATCAAATAAACCTCTTAGACAGTTTATAATAAACTTCTTTCCAGGATATATCCAGTTAGGAACGCGAGCATAATTATTTATTTTACTGCCTTGACATAATCCAATAGATGCTAGATATCTGATTAGCATAATAGAGTTAACTATAAGAACGATACCATTAGAATTTTTTCTTGTTTGTTTAATAGTAGAGTTAACTCCAAAAATATCAAATAATAGCTTTTGTATATTATTTCTATAATATCTGTACTCCTTTTTATTTCCATAAATTCTTAATTGACTTCCACATATATTTCCATCTCCTAAAATTATACCTACTAACTCTGCTAATTTATAATTGAATATTTTTGGAATTTTAATCTGTTTGAATTTTCCAATCGACCCTATTGTTGTACGACCGCAAGACCAGTTTTTTATTATCTCGTAAGGAACGTTCAATCTTTCGCTTAATTGTCTTAAATTTTTAGCTTTATATTTTAACATCAAGCTCTTAATTTTTCTTTCCACATAAAATGTTTGTTCTATATTATTATTTAAACTTTTGTCACTTTTTCTACTGATATCTAAGGTAGGGTTGCAGGCGGGAATCGCACCCACCTCAGAAGTTTCACAGACTTCCATGTTATCTTCTACACCACTGCAACCATTGATAAGTTTCAAAAGAACCTGAGAATTAAGCCTAAGGTTAAATCTATTCCTAATGCTAGCAGGTATAACTATCCTACCTTTGTCATCAAGAACAGCGGTAAAAACAATAGAAATTGGGCTAGACAAATCTTTCTTTGATTTCCATGTGAAGTCGTTCACCCATTTTTTACACCAAGAATTAGTTTCTTGTAAAAGCATTTAAAGCTATGTGGGAAATCTCTTCAATAATCACCGATACACAGCAATGAACATTAATAAGATAAAAATTTTATAAAATCTTCTTTAAATTTTCTTTCAGAAATATTTTCAATAACCGTAATATTAGGTTGCT
>Ga0315294_10001259_pt1 | contig 27411 bp, 20 predicted proteins | sample YL17G13_40_MG_FD_203626 | JGI IMG/M metagenome (GOLD analysis project Ga0315294, IMG submission 203626) | Sediment microbial communities from Yellowstone Lake, YNP, Wyoming, USA - YL17G13_40 | ecosystem: Environmental > Aquatic > Freshwater > Lake > Sediment | place: USA: Wyoming | collected... | reverse complement strand
TTCCCCCATCAAGGGGGAAGGGACCGATACCCTATCCGGGAATTGCACCGCTGCCGAGTGGCTTCTTGTACCACAACTGCTGACCGTCGCGTGGGGGGCTTGACGCTGGGCTTCCCTTCGCTGTCACCCCCAACCTATCCTTCCCCGTTCGGCTGAGCTCACGGCCGAAGCCCATCAAGGGGGAAGGGACCGATACCCTATCCGGGAATTGCACCGCTGCCGAGTGGCTTCGGGGGGACAGTTACCTATGTCCCGAGGGACACGGGTAACTGTCCCCTTCCTGTCCAGGCAGGGCTGAAAACGGCCGCGGCCTATTTCGGAGCAGACTCGAAGAGGCCGAAGGGATTGTGCTGGGGGTCGAGGATGAGGGCAAACCATCCCATGCCCGGGATCTCCGTCTTGGGCACGACCGTCATCGCGCCGAGTGACTCGGCTTTGCGGAGGTAGTCAGAGACCGATTCGACCAGCACGTAGTTGATGGGGCCCTGTTGCGGGCTTTGGCGCTTCATCATTCCTCCGCCGAGCGCCTGCTCGTCCGCCGAGGGCCTTATGCCGTAGTAATCAGGGAATCCGGGCATCTTCTCGATCTTCCACCCGAAGAGCTGGGTATAGAACTTCGCCAGCGCCTCCGGCTCATCCGCCGGAATCTCGAAGTGACAGATAACGTGATCCATGTGATTGCCTCCTTGTCTATAGTTCTCGCTGACTCAGCGTTCTCTCAGATGGCATAACCCATTCTCTCCAGAATCAAGAGACACGCCCACAAGCAGGCGAGCAGAACGACCCCAGCCACCCCGACGTATTTGGCCGGCTCTTTCCTAAGGAAGGCCGCCATGCTGAAGACCAGTGTTCCCAGATTGGCCGCCCAGAACAGACCGAGAGACAGGCTATATGAATGTTTGGAATCAAGTTGCAGCAGGTGCTGAAGGGCGGAACCCAGCGCGGGGACTACCGTGATGGCAAAGAGCAGGGGCGCGGCTAAGCCGCACCCAAGCGCCAACCAACTGAAGTAACTTCTGCTCGCCATCTACTGTTTCCTCCGGAGGGGTTGAGTCCATTCCCCAGCGATTCGCCGCGTACCCAGTAGAACACCGCCGACCGAATTCCGCAAGGCAGGAGGCGCAGCCGTGCGGCTGTGACTGGATCACTTCTCCGGCGGCTTGAGAACCGGCCAATCCTCCAGCCTCTCCTGTTCGTTGATGTTTGTGATGCCGGCGTTTCTGGCGACCTCCATGAACTGGTCTATCAACTCCCGCCTGCCGGGAGCATCGGGGGCACTGGTGGCTATGTGAACGTATTGGATGGGGAGGCGGGCGACTTTCACCCGTTGGAGCGTCTTCTCGTCCTGCGCCAGCGCTTCGGCGCGGTCGAAGAGCGCATCCGCCTGACCTATGAGGTCGGAGGTGAGGTAGGCGCTTGTCGGAGGGTCGAAGATGCGGACGTGGATGTTCTCACGCTCCACCTTCGAGTGCAGTAGATCAATGTATTGGGCGATAGGCTCCGCGGCGGGGCCGAAGTAGGCTTCGAGGAACTCCTGCCGGGCGGCAGCCACATCGCAATCGGGGTTCCAGAGCAACTTCGCAAGGAGGTAGGCCCTGAGTTCGGCGAGTTCTCCGCCTCCGGAGGAGTAGTTGCCCTCCTCGAAGATGCCTTTTACGTTGTGCTGGACGAAGAAGCGGATGTTCGGCTGCAACACGTCAAGATCGGGGAAAGGCATTACGTAATGGGAGAAGTTGGTCACGTAGTCCCAAACATACAGGCGGTCGGCGACCTTCGACCAGGCCTCGATGTCCTCCCGAAAGGAGCGGTTCTGCTCGCAACTTTCCAGGGGATGGGAGAAGCAACATTCGATGCTGCAGAGGCGGACGATGACGTTGTGCCGAGGACGGATGGTCTTGGGAGGCTTGCGGCTGTAGGCGTAGGCGAGTGTGTCTATGAGTTTGTCGGGGTATTCCTTCTCGATCGCCTCGGCGATCTGGTTGACGAAGTTGAGTATGGTAGCGCTGTGACTTCCCTCCCTCTCGTCCAGTTCTCGACATTTGTCGCATTCGCACCAGTTTCCGCAGTCGTTCTGTGATACCGAGAATATCTTCGCCTCCGGAGCCTCCCTGATCCATTCCTTGACCTTCTCGGTGGCGATGCGCACCACCTCGGGGTTGGTGAGGCAGAGTTGTGTGGTCTCCCCGATCCGCTTCCCCTCTCTCTCCGAGAAGTATTCAGGATGGTCAGCGAAATACTGGTCCGGCGGCACCAATTGGTTGAAGGTATGGACGAAATGGGAATAGGTAACCTTTCCCCCCCTCTCCTCGTCCAGCGCAGCGTAGTTACCGTTCATCCTGTTCCTCGCCGCCCAGTCGGCGTCGAAGGCATCCGTGTAGAAGGGTTCGCGGTATTCTAGGACCGGGACCTTAATCTCCTGAATCCGACCGATCTCCACCCTGTCCAGCCTCGGTATGCGGCTCACCGTGGAACTGAACCAGCGACAGCCGAGGTGTTCTTCGAGGAAGCCATAGACGCCGTAGAGCGTCCCCCTGGGCTTGCCACCGGCGATCACCAGATGCGGGCCGACGGTCTCGATGACATAGCCCTCCTCCCCCAGTCCTTGCCAGCCAACCTCCACTCCGAGCGCACCCAGATGGGCATTGTCCCCCAGGATGATCTCATTCTCCGAAAGGGGAACATCGTCGGTGAGGACGGGCAACTCGGCGCCGCAGATCTGCTTCAGGAAGTTCTGGAGTTCGGCGGCAGCGTGCCTCTCCGAAGGAGGAGCGGACTGTGAGATGACGATGCGATAGGGGCTTTGCCCCCCGTCGGCAATCAGGAGACCCTGAGCATGCCCACTTGATGCTGGGATAGCTACCATCAATACGACCTCCGCTACTGTTCTCTTGGTCCTGCTTAGCATCTCGTTTCACCTCTCTCAGGCATCTGGCACGTTCTCCAGGTTCACGGATGGAGCGCGAACATCGGCGCCACAATGCGCCCGCTTCGGCAGAAGCGAGGCGCACACGGGCTCGTCTTCCCCGACGCCCGTCGTTAACCCAAGATCAGAGCGATTGACCCCTGCCAGAAGGCAATGCGTTCGCGGCGCCAGGTGTAGGTGAGGGCCAAGCCTTCTCTGGTGGGAATGACAGCAGGGTAGGAGAACTCGCCCGGCCCGGTCTCGATATCTCGCCTTTGGCGCCACGAATGGCCATTGTCGGTTGACAGCGACACCGATAGCGGGGTGCGCGGCCCCCAGTTCTCGCTAACGGGGTTGTGGACCAGAACCAGAGTCCCGCTGGACAGCCGCGCGAGATCAATGCCGCTGTTGTTGTTAGGCAGGTCAGTCCTGTAGATGGGCGACCACGTCAGCCCACCATCGCGCGAATCACTACGACAGATCCTTCCGCAGGTGCTCCGCATCAACATGTGGACGCAACCAGGTTCGGACTCCCACAGCGTCGGCTGGATAACTCCCTTTCCTTCGAATTCCGTGCGGTCGCGAACCACAAGTTCACCTGCGCGCCAGGTTCTGCCCCCGTCTTCGGTGCGGTCAACAAATACATCCCAGGTGTCGTCCGTCTCGGTCGAACTGGGTGCCATCCAGGTTCCGTCCGAAAGCACGATTGGCTTGTTCTTCACCGGGCCACGCGGAAGATCGTCCCCCGGGACCAGTTCATGCGGATCGCTCCAGGTGCGCCCGTCGTCGTCCGAGGTCATTGTCCAGGTATGCCAGGTCGGAACCGTCGGTCCGACCTTGAAGAACAGGAGCACCTGTCCCTGCGGGGCTCGGAACAGGACCGGGTTCCAGTGCGGTTGGGGAGCGGCTTTTGCCAGAAGGCGGGGCTTGGACCAGCCCCCCTCGGAACGATCTGCTGCCCAGATGCCGACGTCATCGTGGCCTTCGTGCGTTCCGCCGAACCAGGCGACCAGGAACCGACCGCCGCTCAACTGCACGAGAGTTGATGCGTGGCACTCTGCGAACGGTCGGTCGTCCTCGAATATGTGTTCGCACTTGAACGGCATATGTGTCTCCCTATCTGCTGTGGGTGGCCAAGCGGCTGCCCGGAGCGCTGGGCCCCTGAAGACCGAAAGCGGACCAGGGCGCTCAGTTGGTCACGTTTCCGAGTTTGCTCGCGCTCAGTATGTTTGAGAGACGGTGGCCAAGTCAAGAGGATGTAAGAGTCCATAACATTTGGGACTGGGTGGGGTTATTGACGATGGCTGTGAGGTAGTAGCGGAGGGGGGGAAGCCTGCCCAATTCCAAGCCTCAAAGGAGATCGAAGTGTTGTCGAATCATCCACGGATGATTCTTCATCGCATCCAATCTGCTCTGAATCACGGACGTGTGAGATGGCGTTGGTAGGATAAAGAATGCGCGCGCTGTGCCACGGCGGAGTATCAGCGGGAGTACGTTCTCAACAGTCGACCGCTCGTGCAGATCCTTGACCCGCGCATATACCTGTTCCGCCGTGGTTCCCTGACGGCACAGATGGTGGTAGATAACCAGGCTCTGGCCACGATCAGCAAACTGGCGAACTTCGTCGTAGTAAGCATACTTCGGCGCTCGCTTTGTGTGCTTGGGGGCCGACGGGACCTCAAGCCCGTTGTCCGGATCAAGGAAGACAATATCGCACGCCTTTGTCTCGCTCAGGCCGCCCTTGAGCCAGTTTTCCCTCTGTGCCAGGCGCTCGTCCTTACGCCTGATAGTGTCATAGGTGAGCACGGTGTCGTAGAAAACAGTATCTTCGGGAAATAGCCGAGCGGCCTCCACCTCACGCACCGACCGTGTTCTGCCTTTCACGATGCGAAATAGAGCATCAAAGAGATCGGGATCGCAATCCCGGTATGTGTCAGGCTTGTCGAGATAGCCAGTATGCTTGCCGTCATTGACCTGAGATTCATCAGGCACGAGATACCAGAGGATGCCGAGTCGCAGTGGTGGTTGATCATCGGCATGGCGTGCCCCGCAGAGCCAACGCAGCAATCCGTACTTGCCAAAGTCACCCACATCGCCAACATACCGATCCTGCATCAGGTCGCCCTGGCGGGCTATCTTGGGAGCATTGCCCGGCCAGCCGGGTCCTGCCTCCGCGAGGGCCAGGGCATTCGCTTCGCCTCGGGCGCACCCTTCAAACTCAGACATTCCACGTCGCCCTGCTTGCACCCGAACACAAGTTCCAATTTGCCATCCCCGTCCAGGTCGGCTACCGCAGCGGATTCCAGGATTTCCTCGTCGTTCGGCGTTGTGAAGCGCCATTTGAGTTTCCCGCCATCGTCGAGGCAGGAGAACCAACCTTGCCCATCGCCTATCAAGACCTCGATCCGGCCGTCCCCATCCACGTCGGCAAGCACCGGCGCGCTCTTTATCTTGCCGAAGGCGCTCCACTGCCACAGCAATTTGCCCTCGTTCGACAGGCAGTAGAAGTGCTCGGTCATGTCTCCACAGAGTATCTCGGCTTTGCCATCCCGGTTGATGTCCCCCAGGGCGATGCTGGTGAAGACACGACCGCCCAGCGGAAACCGCCACAACTCCCGGCCATCCACTCCCCGCAGGCAATAGAGCGAGCGCCCATCCAGCACCGTCAGGACTTCAGCCTCCCCGTCGCCATTCACGTCTCCGATCACCGGCCCGGTGCGACATTGCTCGTCGGTCTCGACCACCCGCCATATCTCGTGGCCATCACCTTCGAGGCAGCGCACTGACCCATCGGTCGCCCCGACGACCACGTTGGGCTTGCCATCACCGTCTGCATCACCTATGGCCACAGGGGCCGCACACTTGGGCGCCTCCTTCAGGCCGCGCAGGTTCGTCATCGTGTAGCGCCAGCGCTCCTTCCCCCCGGCATCAAAGCAATAGACGATGTCCCCCGCGCCAATAATAACCTCCGGCGATCCGTCGCCATCGAGATCGGCCACGGAAGGGGCGCTGTCTTCAACCGCGCTTTCCAGCGGCGCCTTCCAAACGATCTGGCCTGCGCCGTTCACCGCCCACAGCGCCTTGTCATCGGTCCCACTCAGGACTTCAAGTTTGCCGTCCCCATCGAGGTCAGCCATCACCGGAGAAGAGAGAATCGGGTTCTCACTCGCAACGCGCCAGAGTTCCTTCCCATCCGCCGAGAAGCAGAGCAACGCGTGCAGATCTCCCGAGGCAATAGCCACCTCTTGCTGCCCATCGCCGTTCACGTCCCCTGTCGCCGGAGAGGAATACCACCCATTTCTGGCGTAATAGGACCACTCGACATGATATGACCACTTCACCGGCGGGGGAGTCCCCCCCATCTGCCCTTCAACCAGGCGGGGAAGAGCCTGCCTCACAACCGGCGAGTCGGCGGGCAGGATGAAGTAGCGAACCTCCTCATCGAGCACGGGCTTGGCGCCAGGACGGCCATATTCGTCTATTACCTTGCCCCCCCGAGGCAGGGGCGCCTCCTCCATGCCATACCGCCGCCAGGCCGCCACCACAACATCATTCGCGCGCCGGAAAACCACCCCATAGAGCGGGTCCTGCCATGGCATCGAACCCACCAACTCGGCGTCCGCAAGAAGGTCAGCGCAGGTGTGGCTGGCGCGGATCACTGCCTTCTCTATCATCTGACTGCCATCATCAAATGCCATGGAGAAGTTGTCTATGTTGCCAAAGAAGTAATACCACATATACACCTTGACGCCCGCGGCCAGGGAGGTCAGGTATGACCGGATGTAGTGATCGGCCTGCCAGGCCTGCGAGAGGCCCTTGCCCGAAGTGTGCCACCCGATCTCGGTGATCCAGATGGGCATGTCGTGCTTGCCATACTCGCCCAGGATGTTCCGGAGTTCCTCTATAGGCTCAGCGAACTTGATCTCGGGATTTTCGCCGTAACGGTAAGGATGAATCGAGAGGGCGTCCATGTAGTCGGCCGCCCCGTAGGAGCACATCTCGCGCACGAAGTCAGGATCGGTTGTATCCACGATGTCCGCCGTCACCCCGCCCACGACCAGCGCATCCGGGTTGGCACTTTTGACCGCAACGTAAACCGCCTTGAGCAGAAGCGTATAATCGCGCGCGTTGCGATCGGGCCTCCAGAAGTAGCCGATGTTGGGCTCGTTCCAGACCTCCCAGGCGTCAATGCGTCCCTTGAAATGACTGGCGGCCTCATAGGCGAACCGAGCGAAACTGGCGCGCTCCTCGTCCGTGGCAGGAGCGTGGTCTGTCCCATCTGGCCACACACCCTGCCACAGGATCGGGAAGATTTTCACCCCATGCTCGCCGGCGTCGGCCACCAATTTCTCTTCCCGCGACCAGTCGAACTGGCCGGGCTGCCGCTCAACGTTGCTGTGGGTGAAGTCAATCCGCATCCAGCCGATGCCGGCCTTCTCCACGAGTTCAAAGTTACTGGAGACGCTGTTGTTGCCGAGGCGATAATCCACCTTGGCCGAGGCGGGCGCGCCACCGATCAAACTGAACAAGAGAACCACTGCAGCCACCACAGAAAACATCCGAGTCATGCTTGTCTCCTCCTTAATTCTTCAGTCTCTCAAGGATTGTGCCTTCACTGCGAGAAGTCAACCCGGCCGCCCATTCCGGAGCATCTTCTCCGTTCTGGGTGCGGAATCGCCTTTCCACGCTATCTTGGGAGCATTGCCCGGCCGGCCGGGTCCTGCCTCCGCGAGGGCCAGGGCATTAGCTGCGCGTCGGGCACACCCGCCAGACTCAGGCATTCCACGTCGCCTTGCTTGCACCCGAACACAAGTTCCAGCCTTCCATCCCCATCCAGGTCGGCTACCGCAGCGGATTCCAGGATTTCCTCGTCGTTCCGCGTCGTGAAGCGCCACTTGAGTTTCCCACGATCATCAACACACGAGAACCATCCCTGCCCATCGCCGATCAAGACCTCGATCCGGCCGTCCCCATCTATATCCGCCAGTACCGGCGCGGCCTTCATCTTCCCAAACGCATTCCACTGCCATAGCAATCTCCCATCGTGCGTTAGACAGTACATGTGCTCGCGGTAATCCGTACAGAATATCTCCGCCTTACCATCCCGGTTGATGTCCCCCAGGGCAATGCTGGTGTAAACACTACTGCCCACCGGGAACCGCCACAACTCCCGGCCATCTACTCCCTGCAGGCAATAGAGCGAGCGCGCATCCAGCGCTACCAGGACTTCAACCTGCCCGTCTCCATTCACGTCCCCGATCACCGGCCCGCTGCGACAGGGCTCATCGGTCTCCATTACCCGCCATATCTCGTGCCCATCACCCTCCAAACACCGCACCGAACCATCCGTAGCCCCAACGATCACGTTAGGCTTGCCGTCACCGTCCACATCGCCTACCGCCACCGGTGCCGCACACTTGGGCACCTCCTTCAGGCCGCGCAGGTTAGTCATGGTGTAGCGCCAGCGCTCCTTCCCCCCGGCATCGAAGCAATAGACGATGTTCCCCGCACCAATAATAACCTCCGGAGATCCATCGCCATCCAGATCCGCCGCGGCAGCGGCACTGTCTCCAATCTCGCTTTCCAGCGGCGCCTTCCAGATAATGGTGCCTGCCCCGTTCACCGCCCACAGCGCCTTGTCGTTGGTCCCAATCAGGACTTCGAGTTTGCCGTCCCCATCCAGATCGGCCAGCACCGGCGACGAGGGAATGGAGTTCTCGCTCTTTATCCGCCAGAGTTCCTTGCCCTCCGCCGACAAACAAAACAACGCGTTCTGATCTCCCGAGGCAAACACAACCTCCTGCCGTCCATCGCCGTTCACGTCCCCTGTCGCGGGCGAGGAATACCACGTCTTTGCGTTGTGATAGGACCACTTCAACGGAGGGGGCGCCTGCCCTATCTCTGCCTCAACCAGCCGGGGACGCAACTGCTTCACCGCCCCCGAGTTCAACGGTAGAATGAAGTAGCGCACCTGCTCGTCCAGCACGGGCTTTGCGCCAGGGCGACCATACTGGTCAAAAACCTGCACCGCGTGGGGGAGTGGCGCCTCCTCCGAACCATACCGGCGCCAGGCAGCCACCACCACGTCATTCGAACGTCGGAAAACCACCCCATAGAGCGGGTCCTGCCAGGGCATCACTCCTGCCATCTCCGCCCCAGCAATGAGATCAGCGCAGGCGCGGGTGGCCCGCAGCACTGCCTTCTCTATGACTTGATCGCCATCCTGAAATGCCAGCGACCACCTGTCCCACGCGTCCATGTAGCGATACCATATGTATACATCCACGCCCGACGCCAGGGAGGTCAGGTATGAGCGGATGAAGAAATCGGCCTGCCAGGCCTGTGAGAGGCCCTTGCCTGAGGTGTGCCAGCCGATCTCGGTGATCCAGATGGGCATGTCGCGCTTGCCATACTTACCCAGGATGTCCCGCACTTCCTCAATGCGCTGGGCAAACTTGATCTCGGGATTGTTAGCGTAACGGTAAGGATGAACCGAGAGGGCGTCCATGTAGTCGGCCGCCCCGTGCCGGCACATCTGGCGCAAGAAGGCGGGATCGGTGCCCGCCAGGACCCCACCCACCACCAGCACATTCGGGTCGGCGCTCTTGATCGCAGGGTAAACCGCCTTGAGGAGAAGCGCATAATCGCGCGCGTTGTAATCGGGCCTCCAGAAGTAGCCGCTGTCGGGCTCGTTCCAGACCTCCCAGGCCTCAATGCGTCCCTTGAAATGGCTCACCGCCTCATAAGCGAACCGGGCGAAACTGGCCCGCTCCTCGTCAGTGGCAGGAGCGTGGTCCGTCCCATCTGGCCACACGCCCTGCCATAGGATCGGCAGGACCTTCAGCCCGTGTTTCGCCGCCTCATTCACCGTCTGGTCTTGCTGCGACCAGTCGAACTGGCCGGGCTGGCGCTCGATGTTGCTATGGGTGAAGTCCGCCCCGTCCCACAGCCGGTCCCAGCCCATGCCGGCCCTCTCCATCACTTCAAAATCACCCTGGTCGACGCCGAGGCGATAATCTAACTTGGCCGAGGCAGGCGCGCCACCGATCAAACTCAACAAGAGAAACGCTGCAACCACCACAGAAAACATCCGAGTCATGCTTTTCTCCTCCTTATTATCTAGTCTCTCAAGGATCATACCTTGACTACGGAAAGTCAATCCCAACCCCCATTCCGGAGCATTGTCCTCCCCCAGACCATACCAGGATGATTACTGTTCCCCGTCAGCGCATTTTGGACACGGGAGGACAAGATGTCAAGGTGCATCGCGGGGGTGAGATGGCCCCAGGAGGCAGAGACGATGTCACGCCTTGCCGGTGGCTTGACATGTCCGCGCCCGGATCATTAGGTTGTTAAGCAGGAGATTATGTCTCATCCTAAATCCGAGGGCCGCGAGCAGGTCGCCTCGACGGTTAGCGAGACGGAGAAGCCAATCAGACGGACCGGGGCAAGGGCCAGGAAAGGGCATGCCGTCCGCGCGGTGTCTCAGTGGTGTCTATGGCACGAATGACCTGAGGGAAAAGACGGGGAGTTACGTCAGAATGAGCTGGCAGCGATCAGTGCTGGGACTTGTGGTGTGCGTTGTCCTGTGCTACGGCGCGGCTGCGATAGGAGCCATTTTCACCACGAGCGCAATACCTGACTGGTATAGCAGGATAGAAAAGCCGCCGTGGACCCCGCCGAACTGGCTCTTTGGCCCCGTGTGGACGATGCTCTACCTGACCATAGCAGTTGCGGCTTGGATGGTCTGGAGCAGAGAACGCCTGACTGGGAATTCTGTTCCTTTGATCCTGTTTGCACTGCAACTGGTGCTGAACGCCGCATGGTCACCGATCTTCTTCGGCCTTCACATGTTGGGCGCAGCCCTATTTGAGATCGTGGCGTTGTGGACGCTGGCACTCGCGACCACCGTGGCTTTCTGGCGGGTGACTCCCATGGCCGGCGCCCTGATGCTCCCATATTTGTCGTGGCTGGCATTCGCCTTGTCACTGAATTTCGCAATCTGGCGGATGAACGCGTAGAAGATCCCTTTTGACGGCGGTTTGTGCAGCCCGGGGGGGACACGGCGCCCATCTGCCCTTCGCCAAGGGTTGCCCCCGACTTTCACCTTCGGGTTACAAGGGCAAGGCATCGAGCAGTTGCACGGTCCGTGAGTTCCGCACAAAACCCTCGGCATACTGGCACTTGGACTCTATCCCCCGCCAGCGATTGCACGCCGTGTAGTTCTCGACGAGATGCGGCTGCGCCTCCAACTTTTTCAACGCCTCGATCTTCTTCTCGAACACATCCGTGATGTTCACGTAGTAATCCGGAACGAAGCCTACACGAGCAGCGGCGCCGAGGTGTGGCTCGAAGAAGTGGATATTCAACCTTCCGAGCGCCAGTTGCGCGGCCTTGATAGTGCTCTGCGACGTAACCCAGTGCGTGGCATAGGAGAGTTCATCCCTCCAATGGGTCAGGATGATGTCCGGAGCGAAGTCCGCTATCTCGCGGGCAAGCATCTCTACCCGCTCTTGGGTCATCACAAGCGGATTGTCCCCAAAGCCAAACATCTTCCCGTCCGCTCCGATAACGGCTGCGCAGGCGAACGCTTCCTTCTCCCTTATCGCCCGCACCTCCTCAATCGAGATGCCGGGCCGCTGCGCATAGAGGAATTGGCTTTCCTCCGTCTCTCCGTGCGAGAGCCACACCACCTTCACCCTGCCTCCCGCCTGCACATGCTTCATCAGCGTGCCCCCACTTCGCGAACAGAAGTCCGCCGGGTGCGCACTGACAGCCATAATCCTCATCTTGTCCTCCATTCTGTGCGTTCCTGCGCCGTCTTCAAGCACAATCCTCCTGCCTTCGAGCGTGCCGGAGGGACGAGTGCGTTGGGTGCACCCCCACGGGGGCTGTTCATCTCTCGCCAGGCACTGCCGAGGGTTGGTAGTTCACCACCAGATGGCTGATGATCCCGCACCGTCTAGATTTGCTACGAGAGCGCATCTCTAGTCGGTTCAGCCCCGGGTGCAACTCCCAGGTGAACGCAGCGGGGCTTTCGACCCACCCCTTCCCGTCCACATTCACCAGGAAGGTATCGAACCCCGGAGTAAAGGTGACCATGCGCACACCCAGAGTGCCTGCCGCGGTGCCGTAGGTAGCGTCGAACTGCACCTGGTTCAGTGTCGGATAGAAGTCACGCTTACGATCGGAGTACCATGAGTACTGCGGCTGTATCCCGGCGATCGGGTTCTCCCAATTCAGATATCCATTCCAGGGCCATGACATGCACCCGTGTGCAAGCGGCCGGGGCGTGGGCTTGGATGAGTAGTTATTCCTGGGCACCATGCGGAAGTAACCCGCCAGGTTGTAGCCCGGGTAGTAGCCTTTGCTGATTCTCCCCTTTGGGTCCAGTGTCGAGAACCCCACCGGTTGCTCCCGCACCTCTCCTCGCTGCTGTTTCCGGTTGAACGGCTCCGCACCCCGCCTCCAGTCAACCGGCTCATCCACAAACTTCGCTACCCACGCTTGGTGCATTTCCAGGGCGTTCAAGGGTTCCCCAGTCCGCAGGTCGTAGTTGTGGCAATCGAAATTGGAGGTGGGGTCCATGAACACCCACTTGCCGTAATCGTTGCTCCAGGCTTCAACCACCTCGTGATGCATCTTGTTGATGTGTCTCGCGTGGATCCCACGCGATATCAGCGCCTGTATCAGAACGATGGCGAACTGCATGCACATCCCGCCGCACTTCTTTGATCCCCTGGCCCGACGCATTATCTCCAGGGCGTCCCAGGGTGGATACGTCCCATAGCCCCCGTGCGAGGCTCCCTTTTGCCACTGCGCCGCCACCCAATGCCGAAGCAGAACCATCTCCTGAAAATCGGTCGCTGCTCCCTGCACGATGTCATCCAAGCCGCACTTTCTTCTCAGTTCCTTGAGTCTTGCTTCGTCCGGGTTCTCATATTCAAAGGGAATGGAACTGCGCTCTATCTTCTCGTTATGGTGGTCAACGACAAAGACGTCCCGCGGCACCGCCGAAGCATAGGCCACCTTGGCTTGCAGAACGACCTTCTTGACCACGGGCGTTCGCAGCGGATTTGCCGTTCTGAGCACCGTCCGCCACTGAATGTATCTCTTGAGCCGGCCTGGGATGCCGACCTTCCCCTTCGCACCCGCCAAGACGGTTTTCCATACGCTCCAGCCTTCGCCGCAAGGATCGAAGTCACTTCCCGTCCTCACTTGCCAGCCGATTGACGTTCCCTCCGGCACGGATCCGCTGACGGACATGGTAAGCGCCTCCGTTCGCCCCTGACGCTTCACCACCTCCCCATCGGAAGCCTCGCTCCACATATCCATGACCGGGGAGGTCAACACACCCTCGGAGACGAAACGCGTCAGACTGAGGCGCACCAGGTACTCGCCCGCGACATCCTCCGTATCCCCAAGGCTGCGGGACCACGTCCTCCCGAAGTCTTTGCTCTTGAAACTGCGCATTCCCGGTTTGCGCTCTCCTCCTCCTCCGTCCTCGAATTCGTCAGCGCGTGCAATGCAGAGCCTCCACGAGGGGTCGTCCTTTTCCTCGTTGCCCTCCGACCGGAGCACAATCCGGTTAGCGCCCCTCTTCAGCCAGTGTGTCGGGAACTCCAGGTATTGCCAGGCCGAACGGCCCGTCTGTTCGGGATATGCCTCCTTCAGGGGAGGCAAACGAAGCCTATGGCCGTTGACGGTGATCAACAGTCCGCGGCTGTTGCCCTGCACCTCCTCGACATAGAAGACGACCTTTGCCGACTTCGCCCTATTGTCCCGCAGAATCAGAGCCTTCCTTGCCTCAACACCGGCCCTAAGTGCCTCCCTAATGCATCCCTTGTCGCTTGCGCCCGCCCCCGGCGCGTCGTCTTCGATCAGATCCCTATCATGGAGACGCACGCCGCCGTCTTCGCGCCTTCGCACGTTCTCGGCGAACCCCTCCTCATAGGCCCAATCGGCAGGACATGAGTGCACGATGGTCCTCACCCGTTCGTCTTTGCTCCGTTCGCCGCGCATAAGTCGTGTTCGCCTCACATCATCGGTGGACTGCTTCCCAGGAATCAGTCGCACTCACGAATGACAATCTTTCAGCAGCCTCTCATTTATAAGTCATCGAGCCTTGTTAGGCAAGGCAGACGCAGCGGAAGATTGGGTTGACAAAGTGGCAGAGTGAGCACTAGACTCCAGCCCGAAGGATCAGGATCGAAAGAGCAAGGATCTCGCGATCCTCCTCACATGTCATCGCTGCGTTGGGAGCTCAAGAGGTGATATAGAATGAAGAGAGAGGCAATAATCCACGCCTACCCCTGGACATTGACTGACATCGGCCTCGACAAGGCCCTTGACGAGATAGAGGAAGCGGGACTCACTGGCATCTGCGTTACCCCTCATTACCACATCGCCAATTACTTCATGCCCACCAACCCACGCCGCAAGTTCTACTTCGGTGAGGCGGGGCGCGCCTATTTCGTCCCGGACGAGAGCCGTTATCAAGGCAGGACTATCATGCGCCCTCATGTCAGCGCGATAGTCGAAGGCGAGCGTTACTTTCACCAGATCGCCGAGAAAGTGCGTGCCCGCGGGTTGGAACTTCATTTTTGGACGGTTTACTTCTACAGTCACGAACGGGCCAGAGACTACCCTCAGTGCGCCAAGGTGGATGCCCTCGGCCACGTGCATCCTTCCGACGGCAACCCCATGAACCCGCACGCGCGCGGCTACGCGCTGGCACTCACGGAAGACCTGGTCGCGAACTACGAGCCGGACGGCGTGCATCTCGAGTCACTTTCCTTTCACGGCTACGGGCACGGCATGGGCTCCGGCATGAAAGGTTTCACGGAGTTCAGGCCGCGAGACCGCTTCCTGCTCGGACTCGACTTCAGCCAGGATTCCATCGCGGAGGCCTCACGCAGAGGCGTTGACGCCGAGACACTTCACCGCGCGGTGCGGGAGTACTTGGAACGCGCAATTACTGAGCCGACGAACGAGGGCGATACTGAACCCGTGACCGAGTCCTGGCTTGCCGAGGCTTTCGACGCCAGACTCATGCCTTATCTGCTGGCTCAGCAAGAGATGGTTAGCAGCCTTTTTGAAGAGGTGGTCGCCCTTGCCAAGCGGGTGAGCAAACATCCACTGAAGTTCTCCATAACCACGCCAAGTGAGTCAGGCCGCTGGGAGACTGGCGTCGTTCCCTCTCGCATTCTGCCGCTGGTGCAACAGGTGCACCAGGTGCCGCCTGAGGTCTCCTCCCCAAGAGGGCAAGTCAGCGAAATGAAGAAAGGGCTGCCGCCCGCGTGCAAGATGCTGGGCAGGATAGGGTGGGGACAGTTGGTTGATCCGGGGGCCATCATACCCGCCATGGAAGACTTCATCCAGGGCGGAGGGGATGGCTTCACCTTCTTGACCTACGGCCTCCTGCGCCCCTCCCAGTGGGAGACGATCCGTCGGGCGCGACACCTCTGGACTTAGGCTCGGAGGTTAAGACAGTGACATCACAAGGCTCTTGGGGGACAGGCGTGTCCATTCCGGGGATGGTGACTATCAAGGCGACGGAAATATCCGCCCCGCCCGGCTGGGCGCTCCTGGAGCGACAGTTGATAGAGATGATGGAGCAGGCGGCAGTCATGGTGGTGGAGAAGTACGCCGAGCCGGGGGGAGCCGTTTACTATGCGGATGACGTGGACGACCTCTATGAAATCTTCCAGAATTGGGCGCTCTTCTATGCGATAGGCGCGGATGATAGGCTGCTCCAACTCAGCCTCCAGGAGTGGAACGCGATAACCCGCTGGTGCGATGAGAGCATCGTGAGTCGCGTGAAGCACGGTGAGTTCAGCCACGGTGCAAGTTCGCGCCAGTTCAAGCAACAGATTTACAGGGAGTACTACAACTGGGCCAGCCCCGGGGCGGCTGAATGGCACCACATGGGTGAAGGGAACATGGCCTTCTACGGTTTCGGGGTGGCGAACCCCACCATCTCCGAGAACGTCCGCCGCGCCAGAAGATTTGCCGCAATGTTCATAGGCGAAGATCCCGAGGCCCCCAACTATGACCCCAAGTACAAGGCCTTTCGCTCTCCTATCCAGACGAGTCGCGGCCCATTCTTGCATGCGACCGTTGACGACGTCATCACCTGGCTCCAGGGCGCAAGAGTCCCAGACCAGCGTTACCACGGCGTGCGCGCAAGCCTCTACCCAGTGGTCAAGGAACTGGAGCCGGACTGGTACGAGAATCCCGCGCGCCGAGACGAGATCGTCCGGCTGTTTGAGAAGATAGTGCTGAACGGCGACATAGCGAATAGCCTGGGCGCTACCGCCCTTGTGACCAACGCCTACCTTTATACCGGCGACGAGAAATACAAGCAGTGGGTGTTGGAGTACGTGGGGGCCTGGATGGACCGCATGCGGGCCAACAACGGGATCATTCCGGACAACATCGGGCCAACGGGGAAGATCGGTGAACACCGTGACGGCCAGTGGTGGGGCGGACTCTACGGGTGGAACTGTTACTGCGGCACCAACATTCTGTTTCACTCGCTCACTATTGGCGCTGAATGTGCGGTGTTGCTGACGGGCGACTTTGGGTACCTCGATCTGCTTCGCTCGCAGATTGAACTTGTGTTGAAGAATGCGAACATTCGCGAGGACGGGCAGGTATTCCCGGCAACTCGCTACGGCCCAGAAGGCTGGGGACACCTCCCGTGGTCGCCGACCAAGGGCTCACCGGAACCCCTCCGCATGCAGGAGTTGGCCCACCTCTACCACGCCTCGATGAGCAGGGAAGACTATGAACTGATCACGAGGGTGCGAGAGGGCGACAAGATCAACGACTGGAATCAAGTTCAGCGCGAAGGAGAGAAGAATCGCGGCACCACGGAGCGTGCCCGATTCCAATACTACGACGGCAAGAACCCAGACTGGCCCGAGAAGATACTCCGCGCTGAGTATCAGTATGGCTTGGCCTCCTTCGAAGCCATGCGCCGCGACTCAAGAGACGTCGAGACGATAATCTCCGAGAATGCGTGGCCAGGCTCTGCCGTTGTGACGAAGGGGCTAACACAAGTGACTATGGGAGCGCCGCAGTCCGTCTACAACGGCGGCCTTCTGCGGGCGACAGTGCGCTACTTTGACCAGGACCGCGCCCGGCCCGGCTTACCCGCAGACGTCGCGGCACTTGTGGACAAACTGGGGCCGGACTGCGTCGGCATCCAACTGGTGAACCTGAGCACGACGGCAACGCGCAACGTCATAGTCCAGGCGGGCGCATTCGGTGAGCACCAGTTCACCGAGGCCAGGTTCCTGGAGGAGAGTCAGGAGGGCCTGGAACGGAACCCTGACGGTTGGGCAAGGGCAGACAGGACGCGCACCGAAAATGTCGTTCCCGTGGAAGCAAGATACTTCGCTGTCCACCTTCCCCCTTCCACCACCATTCACCTCGATGCAGGCATGCGCCGCTTTGTGAATCGTCCCACTTACGCCTTCCCCTGGCATGGTGACAAGATCCCTGTCCCATTCCAGTAACTCGAGCGCACCAAGTCTCGACGAGAGCCGGAGCACCCCACACAGGTATTGTTGACACCCTCTCCCCCCTTCCGTAGACTCACCAGCGATGCTGAAGGAGAAGGAGGCCTCATGCTGACGGAGTTCGATCATTTCCGCATTGCAGTTTCAGACATCGGCCGCTCCCGCGACTTCTACCGCTACGGCCTGGGGCTGGCCGAAATCCACGTGGGCGAGGCAGCGCTTCCGCTGGCCAAGGGCGGAGGCAAAAGCGCCGCCGCAGTGTTCCAACTCGGACCCACGTTGTTCGAGATCTTCCAGGTTCCGGCCGGCCAAGGGGCGGGCATGGTCCAGCACCTTGGCATCCGGACTACCGATCTCGAGGCCGATAAGGCACTGCTGGCCGGCAAACCGCACGTGAAGTTCCTCGACGGCCCGTCCCCAACCTGCGCGCCGGGGTTGATCGCCACCCTCGGCGGCAGGCGCATGGCCTGGTTCACCGACCCTGACGGGCTGAATCTTGCTCTTACGGAGGTGGCCCACCCAGAGAAACCGGCGGGGCCGCTCGATGGCATTGACCACGTCCAGATAAACGCCACTGACTATCAAACCTCCCTGGATTTCTACCAAAACGAACTCGGCTTCGCCGTTGAGCGCGTCGCGCTCTTCGAAGGGAAGAAGCCCACCGGTGAGGGAATGGAAAAAACCAAGGGCGAGAGGGCCTATACCATGCTCGGCCTTGGCCGCACCAGGTTCGAAATCGGCGGCGTGGCCGCAGAGGGAGCGCTCGTGCGGGTGGGGTTCACTTCCCACATGGGCTGGCTCTGTAGTGACCCCGTTGCCTACTTCAAGGAAGTGCAGGCGAGAGCGCCGGAGTGCCTGGCGGAGAAGACGAAAGACGGCCCCGCCTTCAACGCACGCGGCCACGTTTTCCGCAGGTTCAAGTTCAACCTCTTCGACCCAGACGGGCTGCTCCTGCAAATGGTGCAACCCCATCCCGAGGTGGACCCGGCCGCGCGCGTCGAGGGGGAGACCGGCGGCGGCCTAGTTGACCCCGGCTCCATCCGGCTCATCAAGACCCCGTCGCCTTGACGACTGTGGTCTCATCCCTTCTTGGCTCTCTCCCGGGCATCTTCCGGCTGCCGCTGATGTTCCTCCATTGCACCAAGACGCAAACCTGCCCGGTAGTCGTCATCGCGAGGTTGCCGGGCTGCTTGCTTGAATGTTGAGGAGGCGACATCCATGGCGCTACCAAGCGTTCTCTTCGGGGATTTGACCAGGAAGGAACTTGCTGAGTGCATCTCCAGCGGCACGGTCAAGGGAGCGATTGTGCCAGTAGGGGCGTGCGAGCAACACCAGGACCATCTGGCGATGATAAACGATGCCGAATGCGTCACCGAGATAGCCAGACGCGTAGCCTTGAGCCTCTACCCCCAAATCCTGGTCACGCCCACCGTCTCTATGTCCGTTTCAGAACATCACATGGAGCGCGGTGGCGCACTCACCATTCGCCCTGAGGTGCTAATCGAATACGTCCACGACGTCTGCCGCAGCCTGAAGCGCCTCGGCGTCCCAAACGTGATGGTGCTGAATGGACATGGCGGAAACAAGCGACAGAACCTCGAGCGTGTCGTCCCCGAGAGCATAAAAAAACTGGATGAACTCGGCGTCACCTACCTAACCTATTGGCATGCCTTCCCGAAATCCTTCTTTGAAGAGCACCTGGAGTCAGACAGGTCAGCGGGACATGCGGGGGAGTTCGAAACCTCCCTCGGTCTCGTGCTTTTCCCTAAGCACATTCGTTTCGACGAGATCACCTACGGCAGCGCCCAACTGGCCTCAATCGCCAAGGGCGGACTCATCCTCAACGCCATCGTAGAAGGCGTCACGGAGCAAGTGAGGCAGATGATTGAGGGCAAGTTGTGAGGCTCCTTCCTCAGCCCCTCATCCCCCCGGAAAGGCAGCGCCTCTGCCAGCAGTAGAAGGTCTTCCAGCTGATTCCCAAGCCCTGGAAGATCTGCTTGGCGCCCTTCTCTCCCTCAACGTAATCCAGGATTCTTCCCGGCCTTCAGTACCACTTCAACTTCGGGTTACGATCCTCCACGGTGACGCTCCTTTCCCCTGTTTTGTCACATCAGGAATTTGACAGGAGTGTCACCAACTTGTTTAGGTAGCACAGTGCATTCATGGTCAGCGCACGGAGTCGAGTGATAGTGCAAGAGCAGGGGGCACACGATGGTTAAACTAGGGATGTTCGTTCGACAAACTGAGCGGGAGAGCATCGAGAGCGGGATCCAGTTCGCCCGCGAGTTGAACCTGGATGCGGTGGACATCCATCTTTCCGGCATCCCCAAAGAACCCGAGGGTCTGCTCCGGCTGAAGATGCTGTGCCATAAGCACGGCCTCCCCATCGGCTACCTCGGCAGCCCCGGCTCCCTGGCTGGACCCGAGGAGGGGCGCCAGCAGCGCGTCGAGGAGGCCAAGGCGGAAGTGGACACGACGGCCTTCCTGGGGGCGCAATTGCTTCGTGTCTTCGCAAGATACAGATGGCCGGATACCGTCGAAGAACAGGAAGCGATCTGGGCGGTGTTGATCCCCAGTTTCCAGGAGGTGGCAGACTACGCCGCAAAGAAAGGCGTCATCGTTGCGCTTCAGAACCACGACCGAAGCACTTTCGCCATGACTGCCAAGCAGGTGCTCCGAATCCTGCGGGACACCAACCGACCCAACTTCTCGTTCATTATGGACTCGGGCCAATGGCTGGGTGCCATTGGATCGGACCCGCGGGGCGAGTTCGACCCCAACGTTGACCTTTACAAGGATTACCTTGAGCCTACGGCCCCTTATGCCATCTGCACGCGCGCCAAGATATACAAGATTGAGAGCGGCCGTGAGGAGTTCCTGGATTACGAGCGCATAATGGAGATACTGCGAGCGGCCAACTTCAACGGGAATATCTCAATCGTGTTCGAAGGCAGCAAGTTTAACCGATGCAGCCGAGAGGAATGCCTCAGGCTCGCGGTCAAGCACCTGCGCGAGGTGATACGGGCCGTATTCGGTTAGGCCTTCCCGCGTCCCGGGCCGCGCCGCGAGGTGAACCGGAAGCAAGCAAAGACATGATCATTGATGCGCACCTTCACGTCTGGAGCGGCGACGTCGCTCACTACCCTTTTGCTGATGATCGGCGCCCCGCCGAGAGCGCCACAGTCGAACTACTGAACGAGACCATGACCGAGGCGGGCGTGGACAAAGCGGTCATCGTCCAGCCGATATACTACCTCAATGACAACAGATACGTGGCGGATTGCCTGCGTCGCTTCCCCGGCAAGTTCGCCGCCATCGGTCTGATAGACCCGAAAGCGCCGGACGCTCCCGACCAACTGGAACGCCTCGTCAAGGAGGAGGGCTTCGGCGGCCTGCGCATTCACCTGACGAGGCTCGCGCACCCTTCGGAATGGGCTACCCCAGACCAGAACCCGCTCTGGGAGCGCGCTGAGGAACTCGGCACATGCTTCCAGGTCCATGGCCCGTCTGCTGAATTGCCACATCTCGAACCAATCATTCGCCGCTTCGCCAAGGTCAAGGTCGTCTTAGACCACATCGGGGGAGCGCCCACGGACGAGGAGCCGCCTTATCCCTTGCTCAGCAACGTCCTGCGCATGGCCGAGTATCCGAACGTGCATGTGAAGTTCACTCCCCAGCCTCACAAGTCAAAGTTGCCCTATCCTCACCCCGATACCTTCCCTACGTTTCGCAGGATATACGACGCCTTCGGGCCACATCGCCTCATGTGGGGCACCAACTTCCCCGGCGTCCTCAAGACAATAGGCTATGGCCGGGCGCTTGAACTCTTCCTAACACACGTGAACTTCCTTGCCGACGCAGACAAGGAGTGGCTCTTCAGCAAGACGGCGCTGCAGATATGGAAGTTCCAGGAGAAGTGATCACCCCCGACACGGTCGCCTGGGATGTCGGCGTTTGGTGAAAGATGATGCGTCTATACTGCCAAAGGAGGCTTTGAAATGCCCAAATACCGAGTCGGAATCATAGGCTGCGGGCGGAAGGGCACTGGACACGCCCGCACCTACCAACTTAACCCCAAGACTGAGGTGGTCGCGGCGGCTGACACCGACCCCGAGAATCTGGAACTCTTCTGCAAGCGCTTCAATGTCCCCGGCTATGCCAGTTATCGAGAGATGCTGGAAAAAGAGAAGATTGACATTGCAGCGCCCATCCTTCCGGTCATCGCCAACCCTGACGCCGTGGTTGCCTGCGCCGAGGCAGGAGTCAAGGCCGTCTTCTGCGAGAAGCCCATCTCCGCCACCCTCGCGGATGCCGACCGAATGGTGGAGGCATGCCGCTCCCGAGGGATTCTTTTCGCCTGCGGGGACGCTTACGTGAGTTTCCCGCAGTTGTGGAAGGCGAGGGAGATGATCGAGGCCGGAGAGTTGGGCGAACTGCAAAGCATCAACCTCTATCAATCAACCACCGAGATCTCCGGCGGCGGTTGCCAGGGACTTTGCGTCATGCAGATGTTCGCCTGGGATGATGAGGTGGACTGGGTAGTCGGCTGGGTTAAGGACGATCCCCACAGCGATGACGACCAGGGGATGGGTGGATGCGTGCGCTTCAAGAACGGGATAGAATGCTTCATCCACTGCAAGGCTTGCGCCAAGCAGGGAATCGAGGTGCTGTGCTCCAAAGGGGTCTTTTTCAGCGACTGGTACACGTTCCGCCTCTGGAAGTCGGGGGATAAACCCTCAGCGAGGTTCGCCGACTTGAAGGAAGTGGAGGGCCTCTTCCCTGGCGCCGGCATCGGCGAGAACTTCTACGACGAGTCTGGTTGGCTTACCCCGGGAACGAGGAACATGCACGGCGTCCAGTCAATGGTTGATGCTCTCGAAAAGGGACAGGAGCCTTCCTGCACCGGCGAGAACATGCGGACCTCGCTGGAGATCGCCATAGCCTTGAGGGAATCACACCGCAGGAGTTTCCAGCCCGTTAAGATGCCTCTCGAAGACCGCAAACTCATGATAATGCCTGTCCCGGCCCGCTGGCTGAACAAGAAAGAGGTGCACGGGAGAGAGTGGTATGCTCAGCAAATTGGCAGATGGACCAAGCAGCAGTCCCCGCAGTAGCAAGCAGCGAGTGCCGCTATCAGAGCCTAAGGAAAAGGAAAAAATGAACAAGCCCCGACTCATTTGTTACAATGATGCGCATCACTTCAACGCAAAGAGGATAGACCCACCCACCAGCATCCACAAACTGCAATGGCCAGTGGATGAAGTTCTCGGCACGGGGGTGGACCTCCTGGTTTTGGGGCTCGGCTACGGCGACGTGTATTTCCACCAAAGCAAGATAGGACGCACGGTCGGGGAGAAGAAGGAAGTGTGGGAGGAGTTCATTGACTGGCGCATAATGCGAATGGTGCGCGACGCCAAGGAGATGGGCACCGACCAGGTGCGTGAGATCATCAAGCGCGGGCGCGAGAAAGGGCTTCCCGTGTTCCCCAGCCTCAAGCTCCAGGACATGTCGGAGCCAGGAGGGGAGCGATGCGGCTGGCTCAAATGGGAGCACGGGAGGGCCGTATGCCTGGGCCAGAAGGACGAGCGAGACGCCCGCTGGGAATGGTGCTACGACTTCTCGAACGAACTGGTTCGCCAGGAGAAACTGAGCCTCATCCGGGAGATGCTGGACGACTACCAGGCTGATGGGATGGAACTCGACTTCATGTTCTTTCCCGCCTATTTCAGGAATGCCGAGGTGGAGAAGAACATCCCTCTGATGAACCAGTTCGTCGCCCAGGTCAAGGAGTTGGCCAATGAGGTCGGAAGGAAGCAGGGCAGGACAATCCCGATCTGCGCCCGGGTCCATTACCGCCGGGAAGAAAACCTGAGGATCGGCCTCGACGTGGAAACCTGGCTCAAGGATAAGAACATAGACTACGTTGTGGGCCAGGTTAGAGACGTCCTCTTCGACACGGGACTTCAAGCACATTGGCTGGCCGATACCGCCAACGCTGCCGGCGTAGCCGCTTACATTCGGCCCCCCTTGGCGGTCTATGACGAACGGACTGGCTTCCCCAGCATCGAGATGTATCGTGCCCTCGGCCAGACTCTCCTCCGGCAGGGCTTCGCCGGCATGTTTCTCGGCTACCTCTCCTGGCCTTTCAGCGAGAGGGAATACCAGATCCTCCGGGAGGTAGCCCACCCCGAATCAAACGGCCGCCGTGACAAGCGCTATCTTCTCCAGCCCCGCGAGTTGGGCACGGGCTTCGCTGAGCCGCCCCAGCGCCAACTTCCCTTGGCCCTCGGGGAGGGCGAGACGGCTAAGGTCACTATTCTGGTCTCCGACGATCTTGAAAGCGCCAGGAAAGACGGCGAGATGCGCAAGCCGGTATTGACCATTCGCTTCTCTTTCTTCTGTGTTGAGGATGAGGTGGAATTTCGCTTCAATGGCCAGGTGCTGCCTCTCGAGGAAGCGGAGGTGACGGACGAGCGCGCCCTGCGCATACCACTGCAACAGCGCCCGATAGACGCACCCTTGAGTTTCTCCGCTCATTGGTTCCGCTGGCGGCTGGACATTGACCTGCTCAAACCCGGCGAGAACACACTCGAGGTTGAAGTCAAGAGGTTCGAGAAGACCGCCGGCTTCACCCGCTCCATAAACGGCGTGGAGATCCAGACCCGTTACAAAGACTTCGTGCGTCCCGAGGGCATCGAAGGCGTCTCCAGGCTCAGGCCCCTGGGGGTCTGAGCCTGTCCTCACCCGAGTCAATGGCCTGGAGCTGAGACGACCGCCGTCGTTGGCCGCCGGAGGATCTCCCCCGCTTTTCCGAGCCCGGCTCCTCCAGCCCAGCGGCAGTCAGCCTTGTGGGGGAGCAAACGGCCTGATACAATCCGGCATGTGACGTCTGCAAGAGCCTAGACTCCTCGGCGAGCCGTTTCAAACAGAAAGGATAGAACTCATGCGAGTATTGATGACTGGAAGTGCGGGTAACATCGGCCAGATCCTGGTCCGAGGACTGAAGGACAAGTTTGAGTTGCGTGGCTTTGACCTGATACCGACCCCTGGGCTCGAAGACTTCATGGTTGGTGATCTGGCAGATTTTAATGCTGTCTTCAAGGCGACCGAAGGCGTAGAGGCAATTATCCATCTCGGCGCGGCCGCCGGGGGCGATCAACCCTGGGAGAAGGTTCTGCCGAGCAACATCGTAGGGACATATAACGTCTTCGAGGCGTCAAAACAGAACGGCGTCCGCCGTATTGTCTTTGCCAGCCGGGCCTGCGTAGTGTGTGCGTATCCTCAATCGGTGACGCTCACCGCTGACCTCGCGCCTCGGTCAGACTCTTACTACACCGTGAGCAAGGTGTTCGGAGAGCAACTTGGGTATATGTACTCTTCTCGCTTCGACATTGAGGTAGTCTGTGTCCGCGTAACCAACATAAAGCCTGAGCTAATGCGACCAAAGGGAACGAAGCTCAGTCCCACCGGTCACTTCCTCAGCCATCGGGATTGCGTTCATCTCTTCGAGCGGTGCCTCATTCAGCCTGCTATCAAGTATGAGATCGTCTTTGGGGTGTCCAATAACTCCCCAAGTCGGTATGACCTCGAGCACGCCCGTAAGACCATCGGCTATAATCCCGTGGACAGAATGCAGGACTTCATTGAAAGCGATTAGGCTTCCAGCGGGTCGTTCGCAGACGGCGTGACTTTCAACCGACCCAGCCGCCATCGGACCGATCTGCCGCCCAGATGGCCACGTCATCGTGGCCTTCGTGTGTTCCACCGAACCAGGCAACCAGGAATCCACCGCCGCTCAACTGCACGACAGGTTGATGCGTGGCACTGGGTGAAGGGTCGGTCGCCCTCGAATACATATTCGCACTTGAATGGCATCTGCGTCTCCTCGTCGCTCGTGGTCGGCCGCGCGGCCCCCGGGTGCTGGGCATCCTAAGGCCGAGATCGGAACTGGATGCTCAGTTGGTCGCGTTTCCGAACATGCTCAGCTCAGTATGTTTCAGACACGGGGATCGGGTCAAGAGGATCCGCCAGTTCCAAGTGTTATGGACCCGTACACTCAAGTGACGACGGAGTGTGAGGGCTGCTATACTCGTCGGTGCTCCTGTGCAGTTCCACAGGGCAGATTAGCCGCGTGCGCGGTGCAAAGGGAGGAGTCCGATGAGACACCCCATCATCGAGAACCCGGTTCTTAACTCGCCATTCGAGGAACCCAGTCGTCACTTCAAGTTCACCGACAAAAGCATGCCCGACGAACTCAAGGACGCCGGCCAGGTCGTGCTCCCCGAACGCAAGGTGCCCGTGCTCGCCGAAGCCGACGTGGTGGTCTGCGGCGGCGGCACAGCCGGAATCTCGGCGGCATTTTGTGCGGCGCGGCACGGCGCGAAGGTGGTGTTGCTGGAGCGTTGGCCCAGCATCGGCGGCATGGCCACGAACGCGTTGGTCAACATCTGGCACACCAGCGACCGCACCAAGCAGGTCATCTTCGGCTTCGCGCAGGAGGCGATCGAACGCGGAGGGACGTTCGTGCATCGCGACAGGGATTTCCCGAAGCACCCGGAGACGCACTGGTTCGAGCCGGAAGGGATTCGGGTGGTGTTCCACGAAATGCTCGCGGAGGCTGGCGTGCGCGTGTTCTGCGACCTGAAGGCGGTCGAGTCCATCGTCGAGGGAGACCGGCTGCGAGGCGTGCTGGTGGACACTAAGACCGGGCGCAAAGCGGTACTGGGCCGCATCGTCATTGACGCGAGCGGCGACGGCGACGTGGCGGCCAACGCGGGCGTGCCGTTTGACTTCGGGCGCGCGAGCGACGGTCGCGCGCAGGGGATGACGATGATATTCTGCCTGCGGGAGGTTGACACCGACGCCGTGCGTTCGGCGCCTCCGGAAGAAGCCCGGCGGGTCCGTGAGCTGATGAAAGAACTGCGCGACAAGGGCCAGTTTCCGCAGTTCAACGAGAACGCGGTGATGCACTACCTGCGCTCCGGTAGGAATCATCTGCCCCAGAACATGTGCCCGGCGGCCGGAAATGCGCTCGACGAGGAGGAACTGACGCGGCTTTCGGCGGAAGCGCGCCGGCACGTGCTCCAGTATCTCGACCTTTGGCGGCGCGAGATGTGCGGGTTCAGCAATGCGGAGATCGAGCAGATGGGTTTCAGCATCGGCGTCCGCGAATCGCGCCGCATCCGCGGGCTGAAGACACTCGACGCACAGATGGTGGTCAAGGCGGTGAAACAGCCCGACGCCATCGGCCACGGCTTCTGGATGATAGACATCCACGACCCGAAAGGCAGTGGCTACACGACGTGGAGCGACCAGACGGCCGAGATGATGCCGCCAGCGGGCGACAGTTATCACATCCCGCTCGGCATGTGCCTCAACCGCCAGATTCCGAACCTCGCTGTCGTGGGCCGTTGCGCGTCCTCCACGCACGAGGCCCACGCCTCGGTGCGACTCCAGTCGCACTGCATGGTCATGGGCCAGGGCGTCGGCACCTGTGCTACGCTCGCGCTCAGTGCGAGCGTGGACATGGCCCAAGTGGACATCCGCAAGTTGCAATCAGTCCTGCGCGAGGACGGCGTTTACATCGAGCAAGTGCCGGAGCAACCCGCTTGAGCCTCTAGGCGAAACGTGCGCGAGGCAGGAGTGGCCGTCGCACAGAGACGCAGAGACCGCCCTGCACTTATTGGCAAGACGCATGCCCACGCCTCGGTTCTGACCGACCGCAATCCGAGAGTCATGGCGCTTTGTATGCGCTCAAATCAAGCACAACCGGGCGTCCCCCCTCCTCGTCTTGGAGGGTGAGGCTCTGCAGCGCGACGCCTTTCGGGACGGCAAAGGCCAGCCGGAACTTAGCGGTCTCGCCCCTGCCGGGCTTCAGCTCGATTTCGCGATATGAAGTGGCCGCGAGGGTGCCGAACTCAGGGTCGTAACTCACCCCGTCGGTGTCCTTCAACGTGGCGTTCGGACTCAGCCCGTAGCCCGGGT
>Ga0315294_10001258_pt1 | contig 27417 bp, 21 predicted proteins | sample YL17G13_40_MG_FD_203626 | JGI IMG/M metagenome (GOLD analysis project Ga0315294, IMG submission 203626) | Sediment microbial communities from Yellowstone Lake, YNP, Wyoming, USA - YL17G13_40 | ecosystem: Environmental > Aquatic > Freshwater > Lake > Sediment | place: USA: Wyoming | collected... | reverse complement strand
GAGGCACAGCCAAGAAGATCTGGGAGCTTGTGGAGTTTTATGATGAACATTGGAATGGCTCGCTGTATTCTACGCCTTCCGCTGGAGAGAGACAGTTTTACCATCTCGATGAGCTTGGCTTCATGGATGTCACGGATTATGATGATATTATCAAGGCTTGCAGCGACGGAAGAATGATCAAGATAAAGAAGGAATACGACGACTACCAAGAAGGAATACCATACTAACGCAAAGATCAGTCAAAGAAACACAGGCTACTCCATTGACACGGAGATCCGCAAACTGGCAGGTTTAATAGGTTGAATTAGCGGTCACGATTACAATCTAGAGTTGTTTTTTAGAACCGAAAACGCTCTTGGCTATTCTTTCGGCTATTGTCAGTGGTATGTTGATCAGTTTTGATAATAGTCCCAGGCCAGAAAACATGGTTCTGAGGTTGTTGATGTCGGTCTGGGTGAGGGCGCCTATCGTGGGGGCTGTGAAGATGTAGATGGCTAGGAAGATTGTTATGCCTATTACAAGTCTGACCCATTCGACCAGATTGACGAAGTTTAGCGATGCATAGGTTGCTAGTGCTGCGATGGCTGAGGCTGCGAATATTTTGGTTGATGATTCGAAGTCTGCTTTGACCCTATAATGTTTCCATGCCCAGTGAAGGCCCCAGAACATGCTTGGCAGTCCAGCAAGGAGGCTTGCAAGTATGAGGCCTATTATTCCAAATGTTGGGATCAGAAGAAAACCCAGAGGAAGACCGATTGCCAGTGTCAGTATGCTTTGTTTCATGAGTGTTTTTGTTTCTCCCACGCCGGTTAGGAAGCTGCCTAGGCTCAAGCTTCCCAAAACAGCAAACAAATTGCCTATAACGTACAGGGTTAAGAAGAAAGACGTATAAACATATCGTTCCCCAAACAACGTGGATATCATGGGACCTGATAAGACCATTATGGCCATAGTCGCAGGCACCAACAGAATCGTAGTGTATTTTACGGATGAAGTGAAGACGGTCTTCAGAAGTTGGTGTTCTCTTTGTGGGTCAAGTTTTGCGAACGCTGGAAACAGCACAGTGCCTATTGGAATTGTAAAGAATGACAAAAGCACGGAAAAGTTGACTGTTGCCGAATAGTTACCGATCATCACATCACTGGCAAAAGATGCCATCATGAATGCGTAGAATTGTCCCAGAAGGCCGCCTAGAATGGAGGATATCGAGATCGGTACTCCGTACTTCAACATCGTCTTCAATGTCTTGGATATTTCGAGCTTGCCTACCCCCATTTTTTTCAGAGGTCTAAACAAGACGAAGTACAGTGTTGCGAGGCCGATGATTCCTGCGGCTAAGAAAGACAGTGTGTAGCCTAGAACGGCTCCTAGAACACTGTACCCGAGAAGTACGAAGATTGGGCCCGCTATCGTTTTTACTATGGATTGGCAGATGATAGTGAAGCTGTTGAGTCCCATTCTTTCGAAGCCTATGAAGCTTGATTGGGCTGCTGTTAGCAATGATCCTGCGAATATGGTTATTGAAACTATAGATATGAAGGACACTGACTCGGGCCTGTGAAAGATTGTGGAGCCTATGAAACTTGCAAGGAACAGGCAGAGAAATGAAAGGAGTAAACCCATTGCGACCTCAAAGATTAATCCGGCGACAACAACGTTACGTGCATCTGCTTCTTTTTTCGATGCTCTGCAATTGGCTATGTATTTTGTCATCGCAGAGTTCACGCCCCAGTCTCGAAACAGGTTTATCATCAATGATGGGATCAGTGCTACGCCATACAGCCCATATTCTGCAGGGGACATGAGCCTTGTCAGAACAACCGTTCCCACTGCCATTATTATGGTGGATGTTGCCACGCCTATAAGCAATTGAACGCTTCCGGCGGCAGAAGTTCTGCCCATTTCCAATGCTTTTTCCATAGTTTTCGCCAAATCTTTCAGGTTCGTCTACAAAAACATGACTCGTATCTTGCGCATTTTGCGGCCGAGGGCCTTGTTTGCAGACCAGATGCATGTATTAGCGCACTCGACACTAACGATTCTGAACAAAATGGAGAGATGTGCGTAGGAACAAAAAGAAGCACGATCTTGATAGGGCTCAATGCTTTGTTCGTCGAGTCTGACTGTCGAAAGCGCGGCATTCTCTGTTGATACTAGCGTTGTTTTCTTCTTTTGGTTATCAACAATGTGGTGAACAGTATCGCCATTATAGCTGTGCAAATTACGATGACCTTGTCAGCAAATGATTCTACTTGCGATGAGCCCAAGGTTATTAGGACTTTGTGTGTGCTGTGGTGGTAGGTGAAGTTTAGCCGCCAAGCATATTCTGTGGAGACGACAGTGCAGTTGATTTGGTTTCCGTCAAGGTAGACGGTTAACTCGTTTATGTCGGTGATTAATGTCCTTTCGATTGTTATGTTTGTGCATCCGATGGTTCCTGAAGAACCGCTCACGGTGAAGCTCATTGTTTTGCTCGTGGAGTTGAAGACTAGGTCGGATATGGTTGAGTTGGAAGTGATCGAGAATAGGGAGGACCAGACGCCTATGGTTTGAGGTCCGGCTGTGTCATTTATGGCTGTCAGATTGTATAAGTAGTCCTTGACTCCTGAAATGAGGAACAATTGCGAGCCTAATGTGGTTGCGTTGTAATTGTATTCCCACCGATTGTTGGGCGCTGACCACAACATCCCAGAACCGTTTACATATAGGGTTCCTGTTGTTCCGCTGAAAACTTCATTGTCGTATGCATAGAGTGCCTTGAACCATACGGTCGTAGTCTCTCCAAGTGAGACTGAATCTTCCACACCACCATCGACGATTTTTATCTGGTCCCAAATGACACTTGGAACCTGAGCTATCTGAGTATACATGGTTACTCCGCTACAATTGACTCCGGTGACAAACCATTTTCCGTTTTCCACGAGAGAGGAGCCAACATCAAAAGTCAACCATCCTGTAGTATTTGTGACGTATTCGGTGCCGTTGATGTAAAGGCTGCCTCCATTCACGTCTGAACTGTCATTTGCCCATTTGGCATGAAATCCAATAGTTTGAACACTGCCTACATTCGCTCTCGCGGCATTGACAAACGTCTGATCTATTATGACGCGTTGGCCGATTTCTTCGGTTCCCCAGTCACCGTGGGCAGGTTCAGGCTCAACACACTTGCGAACCCTGACCCAGTCAAACTCCGTGTACCCAGCATGATAGCTGTCGACTAGGCCTATATACCCTTGATAATTCCCGCTTCTTGAACCAACTGAGTACCAGTTGCTGCCATTAGTAGAAATGGAAGCATAGTAGGTAGTACCTGACTTGACCAGTCTTACTTGAAAAGTGGTGTTCGAGCCTCTAGCCCAGCCAGTGTTGTCGCCTGCCCAATCCGCAAAACCTCCTTTTGTATCTCTCCAATTAGTAGTGGTGTGAGAACTGTCGCCATCGAAAAGCATAGTGTAGAATGCTGAATCATCATTGAGGTTGGCCCTAGACATGAAGAATCTGTTGTGTGCGTCATTGGCTAGATAGCTTTGTTGTCTGAACACAGTTTCGATTGCATAGCTGTCATTCAGAGGAGTAGCCGTGAATAGTCCGGAGCCTCCATCTCTTTGGCCCCAGAAATCACCGCTAGGTTGAGCGTTAACCCTCGCCCATCCATCGACTATTGAGGCGCTTCCGCTTCCATCAAAATGTTTTATCGTCCATTTGCTAAGATCCCCGCTGAAATCATCGAAGAAGTCAAAGGTACTGTAGCCATTAGCTGTTGTATTCGCGTCCATTTTCCCATAGTAAATGTGAATCGTGCTGTTGACTTCATTTGATATTTCTGGAATCTTGACCCAAAAAAGCGCGTTGTCACCCACGTTTGACTTCTCGATCCAATAATCGCATCCGACTTCTGAGCCTGATGAAGAATTGAGCCATGAAAAACGGACATCGCCGAAATCTGCTTTTGCATGCCCATTCAAGTAGACGTGTTCCCCTTCATCAGTTCCGCTTCCATAATGGGCTGTAATTCTTATTTGATAGCCAGATAAGACCGAAGTTGTCCTATTAACGTCCCGGCCGTTTATGTAGACTTCACGCGTCTCCTGATACCAGTATGAACTCCCTCTACTGACGAAGAGGTGGGCTCGAGCTTGATCTGAATCGAGGAGGAGTATTGGGCAAGCCTCATCATCGCTGAGGATGGGAGAATTGTAGCATTCTTGAAATCCTGAGGATGGAGACGATGAAGAGTATGCGATAACCTGCCACTTGCCACCTCGCCAGATTTCTGCAAGCAACCAGTATGTGTTGTTGTAGTACATGACGCTGGCTGCGCCAAAAGGAGCGGTTTGGCTAACAGCTATCGTGTCGGCAACTCCATGCAAGTCCTCGATGCTTGTGGCATTTCTCACTTTAACATATTCTGTTCCTCCGATGGCATCGTGGCTGTACAGATAGAACCTGCTGTCACTAGGGCTGAACCATATGAAAGGAGTTTTCCATTCGTTGCCACCTGTCTTGATATTTTCTTCGAATTTGTAGTGGATTCCATCGGTGCTTGTCCATCTTTCCAGAGATAAGTCGGTTCGATCAGTGAGAAACATGTGAAACATTCCATTAGAATAACACACGCTAGGCCATCTATAATGATATGCGCTTGGTCCCAGTATTGGGTTTCCAGAATAAGCCATCCAAGAACCACTCGTGTCATTTGTGTAATAAAGGCGGATCTCTGAGCCGCTTGGATCACTGTCGTATGCCAAGTATTTCTGGGTTGACCCATCTACAACCTTGTTGACATCTATTACGGTCGTGTTATGAACTGGTTGAAAGGTATGCTGTGAGGTAGGATTGCCTGAAATAGTTGCCCAAGGATCAGACACATCGTAGAAAGTGCGATTGCTCAAGGTAGAATCATTCGTTTGAGGGCGGGTTATGTTGTGTTCCCTACGATATTGCCATCCGACACAAAACCATTGGTCAGAAGCAGATGCGCTTGCGTCAGCTTTCCCTATCTCTGCACCTACCCGAGAATGGAAAACGCCTGATAATGTCAAAATCAACAATGAAAAACAGAAGCATAATATAAAGGCATTCAGTATTTTCCTTCGCATCATCGCGACCACGACTTTTTACTAGACAAGCATCGTTATAACTGTTTGCGGATTTTTGTTATAGAAGAATTCTAAACTCTTTTTTCTGAATGAATGGCGGCTAGGCATAAGGTAAGAAGAAGAAATAAGCGAGCTTGCGAAAGACCCCGTAAATAATGCCTTCGAATAGCGGGGTGATTTTGATCAGACCGTATCCACGTTCTTCCATGAATTCCTTTATTCTGTCTATGTTTTCGTAAGAAACCTCGGCAACTATTCTTGGTCTCTTTTCATCGATCGTTTCTCTCAATCCACGTAAAACCTCCCACTCAGCACCCTCAACATCTATTTTTATCCAATCCATTTTCTTAGCCTCGTTTTCATTGAGCACGTTATCCATCGCCCTAGCTTTGACTTTATTGGCTCCCAATTTCCAATTTATTTTTGTGCTATGGTGACCAGCCAAATGCCCTGTAAACAGCTCAAGTGTGCAATCTGACTCCCAAGCCGCCAAGTTGAGTGCAATTACATTTTTGAGATTGTTCAGTTGTATGTTCTTCCGTAGTGCTTGGTAGTTTGCTGGATTCGGTTCTATGGCTAATACGATGCCGTTATCCCCGACAATTCTCGCCATTCCAAGAGCGTATTTCCCTATATGCGCCCCGATATCTAACAATACTTCGCCTTTTTTTGGTTTAAGCCACATTGACATAAAATCCTCAGAGTTGCTAACTATCTCAAGACTCTCTTGGTCCACCAGAGCATATTTGATGCCTTCAGTTTGAATAATCGTTTCTCTCCACAACTTCTCCATGATTTCCTCAATATTCGTTTCTAGGTCAAAGGCTCGTCTGACTGTCTTTGGAATTAATTGTAAGACTGCGATTCCGAATAACTTCAGCTTGTTCCTTACTCCACTGCCGAAACGAATTCTTTTCAAGTTTTTGGAAATTGCTGTAATATTCGTGATAATCCACATTAGGCCTTGACCCCTGAATATTCAAACAATGAGTCGATTTATATGAATGCTAACTCAGTCAGATACTAGCGCGCGAATTGATTTGCACGCACCTCGCTTATTTTAACACTGAGTTTCGGGACGCAAATACTCAAACAATTCAAGACTAATAGCCCTAAGCTGGAATTGAATAAGAGCCTTTTCATTATTTTATTCGCATTGTTCTTTCCCCTTTCTTCACAATCGAATCATGCATTATCTGAACAACTTTCAGCCTTTAAGTTTTTACGCTATTCCAATTCTAGAACATTTGAGGAGACTTTCTATGCTTATATCAAGCGCACTAAGTTCATATATTCCTTAATAGCGCTTCGATCGTCTTAACTCGTTTCTCCCAAGAATTGTCTCTAGCATAGTCGATTCTCCTCGATATCATGGCCTTGTCTTCTGTTTCATTGACAACTCTCTCGACCTTTTTTATGAAATCCTCACGGTCTTTTCCTATGTAGACTACTTCGGAGGCATTGTTACATATTTCTGGCAGAGCGGTTGAAACGACAGGTTTTCCAGCAGCCAAGTATTCATACATCTTTATTGGGTTTGAAGCCCGTGTGAGCTTGTTTATCTTGAAGGGAATCAAACAGACATCCATGGAGGCCAAATATTTCGGGAGAAGTTGATAATTCTTGGCCCCAACCATTACGATATTGGGGTGTTTCTTTAGTTCATCTAGACCAGAATTCACAGGGCCGACTAACAATATGGAATACTCTGGATGGGCTTGAGCCATTTTGCAGAGGAGATCAGTATCTATCCAATCGAAAATGGCTCCGATAAAACCGATTACCGGATGCTTTAGAGTTTCTATCTCCTTTGGTTTCTTCATGGTCTGGGCGGCTTTGTTGAAATGCCCAAAGTCCGAGGCATTTGGAATATAGATGCAATTTGACTTTATCTTCACGATTTTTTCATAGAGTACTTTAGCCGAAGCGATCGTCAATGAAGACTTTCTGACCAGATTTTCTTCCGCCTTCAGGATGGTCGAACCTGCTTCGGACCGATCAGAAAAGGCCGAGGTTTCGTCAACACAATCGTATATTATTTTCACTTTCATAGATCTTAGAGAATTCAAGAGAAATACATAGTCAACAGTATAAAAGATAGCGATGTTGGGTCTAAAACGAAGTGCCCTCAGAAGCAAATTAAAAGCAAGCAGCCCGTATTTTTCTGCAATAAATTGCAGTTTGCCTCGAAAATCCGGCAAAAACAGATTTGCAACTCGAAGGTGTTTCATAATGCTTCTGGTAAGAAAGACATTTCCCATTCGATAGTTTCTGGACAATTGAAAAGAGTTCATGTAAATCGGACTCTGAAAATACAGAAGGTCAAATCCCTCTCCTGCCAGCCTTGATGCTATTTGTTGATGCCTTTGCCACAGGAACCCCCACGGTATCGAAGAGAGAATTAGGACTTTCAAATTTCACCACTGCCAATCAAACAACAAACGACGGCGCAACCGCTCAATTCTCTATAGATTCCATGCTTAGCCATTTCTACATTTGGCCAAAGAAGACATACTAGTCTCATATTCTGTTCCAGTCGAAATCACACGCGACGCACATGGCACGTGCACGAAGACGCCAAGCATCTCAAGCGAGTTTTCCATAACAATCGTCTTCGGGTCCAGCTAATCAACGCTAACTGAGAGCTAATCATAGTCTGGCCTCTAGACTTTCATATATCTTCTCAAGAGTCCCGACCGCTTTCTTTGCGTCATATTTTCTTTCTACAAAGTGTCTGCCGAAAGCTCCGACATGTCGTTGATACTTTTCATCGGTTAGCAGTGGTAGTGCAACCTCAGCAATTCTCTTCGAGGTGACGCCTTCCACATTCCTCATGAACGAAAAATTATAGTATTCAAGTTCTTCAATATTGTCTTCTTTCACAATCCCGCAAAAGGCTGCGTATGAATTTCCGATCGCAAATCTGTCTCCTACTACGATGACGGGTTTTCTGCATGCCATCGCTTCTAAGGCGACTCGTGAGGCTCCCACGACAAGGTTGGATGATCTTATCAATTCGAGTTTCTTGTCTTGGTCTGCTATTTCGCCAAGCAGTACGATTACCTTCTTTTTGAGCCTTCTGTTGATTTCGATAGCTCTTGCTTCAACATACCTGTAATACGGACCTCCACCAGCGACAAGAATGTTCAGATTTGGTAAGTGCTTACACAACTCGAGTGCTGAGTCTATTAGACTGTTAATTGCATCTGCTTTGTAGAAATTTAGTCTGCAGATGCAAAGTATGTTCTTGTCTACTGAGTCAAAACTGGAGCTAGTTTCACGATATTCGTGGAGATCTATAACATTCGGAAAAACAAAGACTCTTCGGCTGTCTATCCCAAGCCTTACAAGCAGATCCTTTGAGTATCCTGAGTTGACCATGTGATAGAGTACAAGTTTTCTGAGTAAGAATTTGCACAGGACCTTTTCTTTTTTCCTCAAGTCATGGAAGGAAAGAGGGAGTGTGTGATAATGGAAGATCCTTGGTTTTCTCACATAGCATGTACTGAACAACAGGCTCAAGTCATTTTCATCGTGGAAGTGCGATATATCGTAATTCTTCACTAGTTTGGAGTAGCTGGATTTGGGCAAGAAACTTGTTTGGAGATACGCTTTCATTGGTGTCAATGTTTTGCTCCCAATCCTTATTTCTGGAATTTTCCTGGTTGGAACTTTGATCACCTTGTGAGATCCTTCAAACATCGTACTTCCTCTCCACACAGGCTGCCAATCTGCAGTCCTGTTGAGACTCATGACATCGGCGTTAACTCCTCTTTCATTGAGCTTCTTCACAATTGTCTCGATGAAGGTTTCAATTCCGCCGATTGAGGGATAATAGCTAGGGGTAACCATCAGCACTTTCATTGAAAAAGCTCCGTCTGTTTTGTATGTGCGCTTGCAGTGGCTGGTTGTATCACAGGACTGCCTATCGCTCCCAGAACCTCTAGCCACGCCTCATTTTTGTTTGCTGATGCGATGGGGCTTGTATGTACAGGGCTTTTCCGTACCGTCCAATCCTCATGCTATGAGGCAGCTGTTTTCTCCCTCGTTAGATGCAAAACCACGGGATTCTTTGACGAAAAATGAGTCGGGCAATGCGGAATTTCTGTGACTGATTCCCGACCTGCTGATCCATCCAGTCTATACATGCGTTATTCCGGCAGACGTGTTTCACGTATCTCACCCTAATCGAATTTCGTTTTTGTATGCTCTAGTTATTGCTTCTAAGTCTCTGAGACCATCTTGCCCGGAAGGAGATGGAGGCCGATCTTTCATCAAGCATTTGACAAAGTATTGAAGCTCATTGAAGTGCGATTCATAGAATTTTGAGCGACCCATTGTTAGCATTTGAACCGCCGTCAGCAGCGAATTTGGGGCGCGATGTTGTATTCTTGTCTGTTGGTTTGTTCCAAACAGCTCAACTTGCACATTCGAAACCTCCGAGAACCAACCCACGCTTATTATGCCTAATGTTCCTGACTCGAATTTAGCCAAGCACGTAGCTGAGTCCTCAAAATCGAGGTTGAATCGGTAGGAAAGATGACTTTTTATGTCTGTGATTTCGCCGAAGTACCACCGAAGAAGGTTTATCATATGGCTACCAAGGTCAATGAGAGGTCCGCCCCCAGTCAGTTCTTTATTGAACCACCACTCAGGTACAGGAGTTGGTGCATAATCTTGCATTCTGTGAAAGAATGGTCCAGAGCTTATGTTTGTAGCGTATGCAATCTCTACATCGCCTAGTGTTCCAGCATTGATGCGTTCTTTAAGGTTCCGAAAGGTTGGGTTGAACCTGAATTGGTAGCCGATCATTAGTTTCACACAATTTCTTTCGGCAGCTGAGATGATTTCCTGCGATTCTTGAACGGTTCTTGCCATCGGCTTTTCTAAGAAGATGTGTTTTCTTTCCTCAGCCGCTAGCCTTGCGCATTGTAAGTGAAGATGAGTGGGTAGTGCAATGATTACGGCATCGATCTCGGGGTCTTTCAAAAGTTGTTCATAATTGTCAAATGTCTTCTTTACACCGGCGTTTCTGGCATTTTTGAGTGCTCTTTTCGACATGTCGGAGACTGCTACTAAACTTGCGTTGTTGAGTTTCAGACTGTGGCGAAGATGGACATTTCCTATGTATCCAAGTCCTATTATTCCCAGTCTTAGTTTCCTCAATTCGTTGATTCTCCATCGATTTGAGGCTATTCTATTCCAAGCCTTTTCCCGAGTTTCATGCGAACTACCAAGCCATATGCTCTGGCCATTAGTTTCGTTCTGACGTCTTTCTTGGGATATCTCTCTTTGAAGTAGCCTAACGACATGCCTTTGGCAATAAAGAATGTGTTTCCTAAACCTTCTTTGGCTGCCAGTTGAATGTATTTTATCTTTTTCGGGTTTACCCCTGCGATTTTTGTGGCCGCAACATCGATTGCCACTGGATCTGTGCTTGCCATTACTAGCCCTAGTCTGCGGGGTTGGATTCCGGAAACGATGTTGCCATCTATGAGGCAAAGGTCAAATCTCATTGCTTTGTTAAGTGCAACGATTATTTCGTCAAGTCTTGAGTGGCACCTGGACTTCTTGGGGTAAGGGTTGCAACCGAAAATATTCTTTAATGCGCAAGTGATTTTGATTTTTTCCATTGCGTATTTGATTTTTGCTACGTTTATTTTCAAGTCAGCATTCTGAATTGTGCGAGGAACCATTAGATGGAAAGATTGGTCACCAACGGTAACTTTGACAAGGTCGCTCTTATCTTCTGTAAGATTGACCAGTTTCACATCGTATTTCTTCGCCATTTTTTCATAGCCCAAGAGTCTAAACGCGTGGCTACACTTCATGGCTGACGCATCGGCTTCAACAATGATAATATTTGGCTTTGATTGAACCTCGCCGCGGATCACATCAATTAATGCAGCTACGAATTTTGGATCAGTTGTCTGCCCAGTAGAATAGTCCCAATAGTAACACATATTGGGCTTGATGACAATGCTTCTGACGTTTTTCGGGAAGCTGTAGCCAATCAGATTCAAGGAATCTATTATGCTCTGTTTGAATTCATCGTGATTCTGTTGAGCGACTTTGACAAAACTGACTAGGCTCATCATAACTCACTTTGATGTCGAACTGAATGAATATAAATCTTGACGCGACAAGGATTACAAAGAATGTTATATTACGGACGATCTTTTACTCGGTTAGTAATTGTCTTCTCGTATATGTTGCAGAGTTGTTTAGCGGGCACACGTTATATTTTCCTATTGGCACACTTCTCTTGTAGAAGTCGCGTAGGCGCAACATGTTTAAGAACATTGACTCAAAACTGACTATGCATTATAGGCTCTTTAAGCTGATTCAATAATCTCGATACACGTAATTGCATTATGGATGACTCTCAACTGATGGACAATATCCTTTCATATATTCTGATCAGTTTCTTCGTACTAACTTCTAAAGAGAAATTCTCTTCTACCCATTTTCTGCCTGCTTGGCCAAATCTAACTCTGACATCTTTGTTATTCAAAAGATGTTGAATCGCTTTTGCTAGTTCTCGGTGGTTATTTACTGGGACTAATAATCCATTTTCCCCGTTTTTGACAACTTCAGGAATCCCTCCTGCGTAGGTCGCCACTACAGGAGTTTCGCAGGACAATGCCTCCAAAATTACGATTCCAAAAGCTTCAGTTGATGAAGGCAAAACAAGAATTGACGCCTCTTGATACCATTTTATGAGTTGCGCCTGATCAAGGCGACCCAAATATACTATCTTATGTTTACCCTTTCGGTTTTCAACTTCTATTGACTTTAGAAGCTCGTGATGGTAATGGAGATTCCAACCTAGCGGGCCGATTATTCCTAAATGAATGGGGGTTTTTATATAATCTAAAGATCTCAACAGAACATGTAGACATTTATCGGGTGATAGTCTGCCGACATACAGTATCGCGTTATCCTTCTTTTCCGTTCTTGGACAAAAGATTCTAGTATCCACCGAGTTTGGGAAATATATGATTTTGTTTTTAGGAATGCCCAGTCTTACCAATTCCCTTTTCATTTGTTTTGTGATGGAGAGGTATAGGTTTGCTGAATGATTTAGTACATGCCTGCTTAGATGGTATCTTTTGAAAAAACCAAAATCAATCCCATGCAAGTGGAGTATTCTGGGTTTCTTGACAAGGAATGAAAAAAGAGGGAAACTAAATTCCGCTTCATGAAAATGTATAATATCATATTCTTTTAGCAGACACATAAATCTTCCAGGAATCAGATTAACTCCTAGGTTGATTCGGGGTGAATGCACGATAGGTAACCAATCCAATGCCGGGATTTTGAAAACAGTGATGCCGTCGATTTTTTCTGTTTTTCCTCTCCATTTGGGCTTCCATTTTTGATCCATATTGAAGGCCATTACATCGGTGTATGTCCCAAGTCTATTGAGTTCAGTGGAAAGATTTTGCACCATGGTTTCTGTGCCGCCTTTAATTGGATAATAACCCGGCGTAACCATCAAGACACGCATTCTGATCTCACTCCAACAAAGTCTGTCTGGCACCATCGAGACCTGATGAGTTACAGGAGAACTTGCCTTTGCTCTCACGTGCGAAGATTCAAAGTAGAATTATGTCTAGGCCTGTAGTGCTGATAACAAGTGTGGACATATGGACTATCAGATTGTAGCATGAAGTGAAAGAATTATTTGAAAGCATTCTTAAGGAGCACTGCACTAGCTGCCCCAAAGAGTATCTAACTGCCCAAATTCTGGAGTGTTTCTTCTTAAGAAAAAGTCTTGTCCGGCCAAATCCAGTGTGCATGGCACGCCTAACAATATATTGGACTCTGATTCTTTCGTGACAGATTTGGTGATAAACCTTGGCGTAGGGTGTGTACAAAAGTCTATGCCCACTGGCTACAAGAGTCTGGCAAAAATCAGTGTCCTCTCCTGATAAGATAAGCTTACCTCTCCTGGTAACCCCAAGTGACTCGTCGAATCTCATAAATCTGAAGATCTCTGTTTTGAAAGCTGAATTCGACGTAATAATGTCTTGGATTGGTTTGGCTACTTGCCCTTCATCGTAGAGCCCCAAGGCAGCTTTTACAAGAATCTTCTTTGGAATTGTTTCAGGATGCAATGGATAGACAGGTCCGCCAACGCCCATGATAGCTTCAGAGGTATGGAACCCTAATACAAGGCTCCAAAGCCATTGTTTATCAACTATGCAATCGTCATCTGTGTAAGCAACAATGGAACCTCTTGCTAGTTGCGCTCCCTTGTTTCTGGCGTATGCTAATCCCAGCTTGCTTTCCGTGACGAATCGAATTTCAGGGAAATCCCCACACAGTTCTTTTGTCCCATCATTTGATCCCCCGTCTACTATTATCACCTCGTAGCGAGATTTCGGATATTCAGCAGAGAAAATTGAGATTAAACAATCCTTCAGAAGCTTCTTTCTATTGTAAGTGCAAACCACAATAGAGACAAATGGAGGCTGATCCATATCAACTGATTGCATTTTCCCAACCTTTTCGCATAATCTTCGTGTGCTTTTACAGCAATTACTGAGGACAATTCAACATTTTAGCCACTATCACAACATCAAAATTCATTATCTCGTTTTCTTTGAGGCAGAAATTTAGGGGACTTGATATATCTCGCAAGATCCGCTACAGTATATTAGATCTGTTTCACTAGGATTAGGAACAAGCTGAGTAACGTTGAATGAGCCTTCAGACCCATAGCTGCTGAGAACCACCCCATCAAATACGTTGTAGTCACTCAAATAAAGGTAAGAACCTCTAATTATTGGCATGGCTAACGATAGCCAAACCGAGTTTTGAACACCGACGTAGGCAAAAATTGCTCTAGACATTATGTCTGCGTAGACATATCTTTTCGAGTTACTGGATTGTGACAACCATATTGCACCTGAAACTTCACCTTCTCCAAGGACGCCTATACTAGATAGCTTCAATGCACTAAACCGATATGCGCTAATTGGCAATGCCCAACTATCTTCTCTAGTGACTTCGTAAACAAAACCCGTCTGGAAAAGAAAGAAAGGTATTAACACAGCCAAAACAACGACAGTCATAATGTATTTCTCTTTAACTCTTTTCCTTGAAAAAAAGCGCAAAACAACGATCCCTCCAACAACGAGGAATGGTGCCAAAAAGAAAAGCGATACGTGATAGAACCTAGTCATGTTGAAAGTAGTTGCCAAATTAGGCACAACAATACATGCCACAACAAGTAACATATTGAAAAATGCTATGACGTTGTAATCATCGGCAAAAAACGACCTCCGCTGTTTAAGTAATAAGCTGAGTAAACCGATGACGACAAGCACCTCTGTTGCATAGTAAGTGTATCTGCCCACAAAATGCCAGAAAGTCCCGAGTCCTTCAACTCCCACACCTTGCAATACTTGGCTTCCCCTTGACTGCGGATTAAGAAAATCAGAAGCAAAGTTTTGCTGGATATTTTCAATATTACTAACCAGTGCATCGAACGTGGTTGACTGGGAGATATAGATGTACCAAGCAAAACCGACGACGCTCAAGAATATGATCATGCTCACAGTTATGGCACTCTTGCGTTTTCTTAGAAAGGCAAACAGCCAAGCGACAAAGGCGAAACTCAAAAAGATATAGTACATAGCGTAGTGTGACACTACTAACCCAAAACTGAAAAGGCCGAAACACACCCATTTGGACGAAACTTTCAGGTTTTTGTTAAGAAGTGTCAAGAACAGCAAAATGTAGAATAATTCGCCTATCATTTGCCGGGCTAGTTCGACTATTTCATTGAAAAAAACGGAGTTAGCAACGAAGAAAAAGACAGAAAAAAGGGCAACTTCTTTGCTCACTTTAGATTTGAATAACTCATATAGACCCACGGGTACTAAAGCAAAAATCAAGGGATAAATGATTTTGAATAGCCATGTCCCTTCCAAGTTAAGGACAGTGGAATATATCGTTGGAAGTATCGTAATGCTTAGCATAGCATAAAGTCTGGATGAAATCGTCGGATCCCAGTGCAAGGCGCTTAATGTAAGTCTATATGATTGATATTCGGCGAAGATGTCACCTCCAGTTATGTAATTGGAGAATAGAGAGACGTGAAACAAAAGCGCAAGCGCAATTGCAAATAGGATTAAAGGATAGAATTCATGAGGCACAAGCCTTCTAGAGAGAGCCGCCAATCCAACCAGCACTGAGATGAATATCAACATGAAAAGCAAAACTGAGTTATTATTGTGCGGAGAAGTATTGACTAGCAATGTTCCAATGACGCTAAGTATGAGAATCGTACAGAGGACGAGTCCGACAGCGGCTATGTTCTTGTATTCGCCAGAAAATGCATAAAGCCCGTAATTTCGCCATTCAAGGAATAGGAGCAGAAGTACGACAACGTTGATAACAACCATCATAGGAATCAATGCGAGAGGCTCTGAAATATCAAATAAAGGACCTAACAAATTCATGAAGAAACCTACACCCATAAGAAACGCAATGCTCAAACCCGCAGCGAAAAGCGACGAGGCCACTATTCCAAGCTTCAGCTCTAGCAGACGTAGAATCGCAAAACCGGGCACGAACGTGAGGTAAAAGAATCCGATTACTTGCCTGGCTACTGGAATATCCAACGTTACTGTGAGAAGAAGCGCAATCTGCATGAGAAGCACAACAGCTGGCAACTGCAGAGCTTTCCATCGATTTGCAGCAATTTTGCTCATGAAATCATCTCTTTGTTTCGTGAAATGTCAGATATGTCGTAGCGCGGGGGGATATCTGTTATAGTAATACAAAAGACTTATTACACGCCCACGTATGTGTATATTTGAAGATCACATGAACAGAAGCCCTTTAATTCATGAACTGCAAAATGATTAAGCTGGTGATAAGAGGTGAAGGATAGACAGGTCTATACATTTTTCCTTATCTCAGTGATATTTGCTGGAATCATTAGCTTATCTCCTGCAATCTCGCAGCTAACGAACAATGTTATCATTCCAAGCGCCGGTAAAATATCAGGGTACGTGACGGCAAGAAGTGGTTCTGCAAGAGATATCCAAGCGGCTGTTAACCAGGTTGTAGCAACCGGAGGCAAGGGTAATGTGTACATTCCAGAAGGTACCTTCAACTTCGTGGAGGTCGACCAGCCTTGGGTGACTGTTGATGTTCCAGCTGGAATAAATATCTTTGGCGCACCAACCGAGAGGGACGCTGATGGACAAGTAATTGAGTGGAAGACAGTCTTAGTAATGCCTTATGAAGTTTCAGCAGGGCCTGACAGCAGTCCCAGCTGGTTTTCAGTCGAGGGTAATGGCGACCCAACTAAATCGTTTAGGTTCTCTGATATCAAGTTAGTTGGGTGGAGATATTTCAACAATGCATCAACGGCTATGAGCATCGGTGTGTTCATCAATCGAGTCTTAGATTTTCGATTTGACCACTGCTATTTTCAGGATCTGGCCAATAGCGCTGTCACTTTAGGAAGTTATCCCTTAGACTATTATAACCGTGGAAATTGCAGCGGAGTGATAGACCACTGCAAGCTAGTCAATACGTATGGAGATCCTGGGTTTTTGAACTATGATGAGAGAACTCTTGGATACGGTATTGGACTTAGACGTTGGGCGTCTGACATATGGGATCCGAAACTTACAAACATTATTGGACACTATACATCCCATACAGTTTTCATTGAAGACAACTATTTCTCGAAATGGAGGCATTGTGTATGTTCAAATGACGGATTTCACTATGTTTTTCGACGCAACATAGTTGAAGGTGGCTACGGAATCGGGGAGGTAGATGGCCATGGCTCATATGCCGATGAATCAGCACCCTATGCTGTTGGAACTCGTTGCATTGAGATATACAATAACACTTTCCGAAACCCCGACACTACGTGGAACGATCATCCTTGGGCACTAAATCTACGCGGAGGCGCGAGTATAGTTTTCAACAATACGATCCAAGGCTACTATGGGCTTTTGGACTTCAACAATGATTGGGGAAATTACGAACCATATGTTCCCAAGTGTGCAGTAAATCAAACATACATTTGGAATAACAATTTAGGGTCAGGAACTCTCATCCATTACAATGCTGACTCCGAGCAAAATGTCAACTATTTCTTACGTGCCCCCAATCTACAACAGGATGGTTTCGAATATACGCCTTATGCTTACCCACATCCTTTGACACAAGAATCCTGAAATAACATCTACTACTGCTGATTTCTGAGGCTTGACTTGAGTCTTAAACTAACATATTATCAGCAATAAACTGTGTCTACAGACAATCGCCGCTATTCCCATTTCTGCTTTGATTTCCATGCTATTACTAGCATACCACCCAGTTGACTTCGAACAATGGGTATTTTACGTAATAGATCTTCAAAGGCAAACAAGGAAACCAACAATCGCCGAGACAGCCTGGAGGCTTTGTCCAACAGCGACACTGGCATAAAGCCAAACATGAATAATCTTGTGTTCATATCGTTTCTATTCAGAAAGTGAACTATGTGTGCTGACGAAAAACCACCGGCCTTGAATTCAACCAACTCATAGTCCTCGTCAATCTGTTTAAATCGTTGTTCAACACGAAAGGTTTGACGAATCTTATGCATGAATTTGTGCAGAATACTTTCTGCATTCGGCTCATATAGGACAACTCCTTCTCCTATTCGAACCATTTCAGCTAAAGCGCTCTGCCAATCAGGAAAGTGATGCAATGCTTGAAATGTCATGCTTGTATCAACAGCTTCTTTCCGAAAGGGAAGATGCGAGGCATCAGCTGCCACTAATTCAATCGATTTTCCAGTGTCTTCACGGCAAAGCTTCAGCATTTCCAAAGAAATGTCAACGCCAATAAGTCTATCACAATCATTGGCAAGCCACACATGATACTCCGACGTTCCACATCCAACATCCAGCACGCTCTTACCTGATAAGCCTCCAAGTGTTTCTACCATCTTGAGGTACACATTTCGATAGGTCATTTGCCTAGTTCTCATAAGATGAAGAGCATAAGAACTAGGTGAGGATCTTCTGCGGTCTAGCCGCCAAATTCGACCCCAATAGTTCCAAGCCCTTAGGTTAGCCTTCTTCACCTGCAATTCTCTTTCGGCAGAGGCCACAGGTTTTATCTCATCCTTTTTGCCTGGCAAGCTTAAACACCATCTTTCTACTTTCCCTAAAGCAAAATTCCCCACACATGTGAAGAATCCTTACATAGCGCGGTTCATTAACCATCGGTTGACACTGGACGCTTTTCATCCAGGGACTTTTCAATACACTCTAAGAGCTTTACAGTGTTTCTTCCGTCTTGTGGTGAAACTGGGGGCGGCAGTTGTTTTTCAATAGACTCGACGTACTTACTAATTAGATTAGCAGTAGGCAACAACTTCCCCTTGCGGAAATAACAGAGACCGAATCTTGCCCACTTTTGCAGTAGTCGCTTCTCATCCACAAGAATATTTTTCGCCACATTAGCAACCGTAAAGGGAGGTTCCAAAGAATTCTCCAAGAAGTAATCAAATTCCCAGTGTATCTGCATCCTTCTTCCAGTAGTGTCCCGCAATTCATAAATTGTCTCTGTTTCACGTGAGAGCCACGAGAGTTCGATTATGCCGAACTGCTGTGCGGACGTACGGAGGAGGACTGCGAAATCATCGTAGACAGGATACTTAACCTTACTACCGACTGCATAAACTTCTTTGATGTCGGGCAAGAAATGCAACTGAAGATAGGCAAGGTGACAGCAGACTTCCCATATGATTCCTCTTTGTTCAGGTGAAACATTCCAAGCGGGGGCTAGATTGTACGCTTTAAGTATCTCAAAACTTTCTTTTTGGATAGTATTAAAGCAGAATAAATCAAACTCCCCTGAATCCACCATTGCTTTAGCCCTTTGAATATGAGGAGAGAAGATTTGGCTTTGTCCTACGCAAAGCTTAGTGCCATGTTTTTTGACTTCATTTATTATCTCATCACATTCAGAGACATTCATGGCCATTGGCTTTTCGACGAGAATAGCTGGAACCGACTTAGCAGCATCGCAAACTATGCGTGCATGGGTTGAAACAGGCGTACATATGTCGACCAAGTCTAGATCTTCTTTCTCGAACATGTCCCAATAGTTCCCATATGTCTTCTCGATTTGGAACGTCGCCGCCAGATTCTTGGCTCTATCTATGTTCAAATCACAGAGACCCACAACTTCGACATCTTTAAGATCTCGATACACTTTTATGTGAAGTGGAGCAATTCCTCCACAACCGATCATTCCTATTCTCAATATTCCTCCTCCAATTTGGTTATCGCTTTTCTTTTCAGATCATGGCAGATATATGTAATCGCTCATTGAATGCTGAGATCTAATAAACGTGATTCGTCGAATTTATGAGACTTCAAGCGTATGAGAATTAACGAAGAATTTCTCTTCATTCTTTGTAAACCGCCTCACGAAAGACGGCTTTAACGCGGGTCTTGTTTGTTCAGTCGAAAACAAAGTAATCTGACTTCTGTATTCTTTCATTGCCGTTTCCTTTAGCGGTAAGAATCTTGAGATATCCAAGTGGATCAAATTAGCCCTTAATAACTTGACCATGAGTTGGTCGAACATACGTTCACTAATGATGTGTACAAGTAGGTAAAAAGGAAAGCACCAAGCAACTGTGTATTGATATTGAATTGGATGAATATTCAATATTTCTATTGCCTTTCTTATTGTCAGGTTTGTTATGCGGTGGTCAATGTTATACTCTTTTTCTTGAGGGAAAAAAACCTCTTCAGGAGAAACATCCCTTAAGATTTCAACGATCCTTTCTTTGAACTGTTTCATATGTTTTCCAAGTGTTCTATCTTCAAAATCTAAAAGCAAAAGGTTCTCTTCTTTCAACCCTAGGACTTTCGCTGCTCTGAATGATTCTTCTCTTCTAATTTCCTTCATTTCAAATGGTGTCGGTCTTGAAGATATACCTACATCTGTCAGGGAGTATCTACCATCTGTAATAAAAACCACAGAAACGTCGTATCCCTCGCTCAACTTCTTGGCAATGGTCCCACCACAGGCCAATGTTTCATCATCTGGATGAGGAGCAAAAACTATAGCTTTCTTCATTTTTCAGGTTCACAACAGCGCGCGCTTTTTGGTCTTATTTGTAAATAACTGAATTGGATTCCAAAGAAGGCCCATTAGTCCTTACGTAACTTGTTACAAATCCAAGGCACCAAGCTAATCTCTTGAAAATCCAGTGAAAAGGTAATAGAAAAACCACGTTCTTATGCACAAGCTCGTAAGCTGTACATGCAAGATAAAACTCTATCAAAAATGCCGCTGGGGGAAAAGTCTTGTACAGTACGTATTTAGGTCTTACTTCATTTGAAATAAACTGTCCGCCAGAACCGTGCCAAAAATATTCATTCCACAAAGCCTTCCAACTTGTCCTTCGCATCTCATAAAATTCAGTGTCAGTTATCTTAAGGATCCACCCGGCTTTTCTAATCCTATGCTCAACGTCCATATCTTCTCCCACTCCTTTGATGTTCTCGTCGAATCCCCCGATTTTCCTTATCGCTTCAACTCTATAGATACATCCTCCTGTTCCCAACGGCTTAGAGAGCTTTTTTTGTTCATAATTCAAATATTCCACTATTGCTCCTATGTTTTCTAAATAAGCAACCAAACTAGTCGAATCATACAGTCCATATCTGCCTTTAGCGATTCCCACATTTTGGTTTTTGTTCATAAATTCAACTTGTTTTCTTACAAAGCCTCTGGACAATCTCATATCACAATCAACCCAGACGATGTACTCACTGTTAGCATTGTTGACAATCACGTTTCTAGCTGCTCCTAACCCTTTCCAATCTTGGTGAAATACCATGGCTTTCATTTTCATTGTGGGAACATGACTCTCTATAATAGACAATGTTTTGTCTTTGCTACCATCATCAACAAAAATGACTTCCATAAGTTCATGAGGAAAATCTTGACCGTTAATGCTGGTTATTGCATCTCCAATGTAATCTTCTCCGTTTTTCACGCAAACTCCAATGGTAACCTTAGCCTGCATCACACATTGGCACTCTCTTCGCGCGCTAGATTGGTTCCTGTATTGCATAGATATTGCCTAGATATCTCAAACACTGGCTTGTTAGTTACTCACGTTTGAGCCCTATAAGAGTCTAAGCTGCCCTGGACAAAGCCGATGCACCAAGCAGTGTTCTTAAGCGCGTGCTGAATTGGCAATAGGAAGGCAATTTTTCGGTTTGTTAGACTGTAAATCTTGAACGAATTAAAAAGCCCAGCAAGAAACGCAGCAGGTGGTAACATCTTGTATAGATTTATGACTTTCTCTTTTTTATGCCATATCTGCTGAAAGTCGTAGCCACGTTTTAAATACCTACGCCAAAGGTCTTTCCATAATATTCTGTTTCTCTCATAATCATGATATTTAACATCAGTCGTGCACAGTAACCAGCCTGCTTTTCTAATTCTGTACTCAGCATCGAAATCTTCGCCATATCCGGTGATGTTCTTATCGAAACCGCCGACTTGTCTTATCACTTTAACTCGATAAATGCACCCACTCGTTCCCATAGACTTGGACTTTGCTTTTTCGGATGCGTAATCTACCATTCTGCCAGCAGCTCGAGAATACGTCTCTAATGTTGCGAGCAGATTTTTGCCAAGTTCCAAGGCCTGCTTTCCTTTTGCTATTCCCACTTCAGAGTGACGCTTCATAAACTCTATTTGTTTCCTCACATAGTCTTTTGATATGACCATATCCCCATCAACCCAAACAATGTATGTTCCTTCGGCATTGTCCACAACTATCTGCCTTGCATAACCCAGTCCTTTGTTTTCGTAAAAGATTCTGCTTTTCATGTCAGTATTATTCAGACTGTCTTTAATGATGGGCAAAGTCTTATCGTTACTGTGACCGTCTACAATTATTAGCTCCATAAGTTCGTGCATGTAATCTTGCCCGATTATGCTCTCGATTGCTTCACGAATGGTGGAGGCGTTGTTTCTCACACACACGCCTATGGTAACATTGGGCTTCATCGAATAGTCACATCGTCCCAAAAGACGTTAGACTCAGAATATGTCTCCGCGTTTTAGGGCTTAAGCATGCGCGCTACCCTGATTTTCTTACGACACGCATCAAAACTGTCGATAGCAACACACCCGAAAAAGACTGAAACTCATTCATTCTTCTTCAAGAAAAGGGGGGATAACATCTCCAGAAATTCTCTTGTAAAGTCGAAGTATCTTGAACTGAACATCCCACACAAACTTTTGGGAGAGAAAGCTCTCTCCAGGAAATCTCCTCTTAAATGGCTCTACGTCCTCACCGCAAGTTGAAATTCCATTGGGGTTTCCGATTTTCTCTCGCATTGCTATTTTCAGGAACTTCACTCTCCTAGGATTGTAGCCTACTATTCGCGCGACCACCCAGTCAATTGAAAAAACATCAACGCTAGCCATTAGCAAGTCCAACTTTACAGGAGACCGACCCAAACCTACAAGACCGTCAACAATCGTCAAATGCGGTTTCAGAACTTTGTTTATACCGACTATCGCTTCCTCCAGAATAGGATGATATGCAAACTTCCGCGGCTTACCAATACATCCAAAAATGTTTTTCATGGCGCAAGTAATCTTCGTGACCCGCATGATCTTGAGCTTTGGCACATTGACAAAGAGATCTACATCTAGCAGGGATTGTGGAACTTCAAATTCTATGTTGCGGCCACTAACCGAGACTTTTTCTTTTCTCAGCACATCTTCAGAAAGGTTGAGAAGTTCAACCTGTTTCTCTTCAGCTAGTTTGTCGTATCCCAACATCGGAAAAACGTGTTTAGTCCGCATTGCACTAGCATCAGCCTCCGCCACTTTGATATTCAAGTCACGACCGAACTTCTCCCGCAAATAATCTATGATTGCTCCAACAAGAAGAGGATCGGTAGTGCACCCTGTGGCCGCTTCCCAATAGTAGTTCAGGTTTGGCTTGATTATGGCAGTGTTGACTTTTTTCTTCGTGTTGAAACCTATAAGCTCCAAGGCCTTCGCCACAGAACCTGTCAGTTCGCTTTTATCTGGATTACAACGCACCAGACTAACTGGGTTTCCCATTGCCATTCACTTTCTCCGACGCTTGATACACACTTTCGACTATCTCAATTGTCTTCAATCCGTCTTCTGCTGAAACCGAGGGTTCAGCGTCAGTTTCTATACAATTAAAAAAATGCTCGAGTTCTTTGTAATACGATTCATAGAAGTAAGTATATTTCAGGGGAGCAATCTTCCTGCCGATTACTCTGCGAACCACATTCTTGATTCCCACTTTAGCAGCGTAGGAATAAAGATTCTTAGGAACCAAATCATGGCTTGCCAAGTATCCGGCATTTCCATGCAGAATTACGCGAAAGTTGAACCTAGGGAAAATGGTTCTCTCATACCATCCCACATTTATTATACCTTTGACATTCGTGGAATGAGACTGCAACAGTACTATTGCAGTGTCTTCAATCGGAAGACCGAACCTGTGCCCCAGGAAAGAATACAAGACCTTCGCATCACCTGCAAAAAAGCGGAAAAGGTCTATCATGTGGTAGCCTATGTCTAACAACACTCCGCCTCCAGCTTTCTTGGGGTCAAACCACCATTCAGAGACTGGACTAGGAACATAAGGATGAGCAAAGGGCCCGTTTATGACTTCCTCTGCAGTGACTACTTCAAGGTTTCCAAGAGACCCGTTATCCAATTCCCTTTTCATCTTCTCGCTGAATTCATAGAATCGGCAATTGTGTCCAATCATGAGTTTCCTTCCGCTTTTTCGCACTAGACTAACGATCTGCTGACATTCTCTCACCGTATTCGCCAAGGGTTTTTCGGTGAATACATCAAGTCCTGCTTCTAGTGCCAACTCGATGCAAGGTAAATGAAGGAAATTGGGAACTGAGAGTATTACAGCGTCAAGATCCCTGCTAGACCTAATCATTTTATCATATTCTTCGTAGAGATTCTCGACTCCAAATGACTTCGCCTTTGTCCGCGCCTTTCTCGAAAGATCGGCCGCAGCAACAACTTGTACATCATCTATATGATTGCAATTCATTAAGTGTAACATACCTTGTCTTCCGAGCCCAGCGATCGCCACCTTAATCATGTTCAATCTCTCCCATGTATTCAGATTAGATCATGGCCTCTAAGCATCTCTTCTGTCAACAGGCATCTGTCGGCTGGCTTCTGCCATATCAGAAAGTTCTTTCCAGATGCGACTTCCAAAAGAGCAAGGAAGAGAACAAGAAAACCTTGAAACGTCTCAACAAGCATGGATCCGACTCTCGGAACGAGAAACAGCAACAGAAGTGCAATCAAATAAGGATAACTAATGAAAATCACCGCAGTGACTGCCAAGAAAAAAACAAAAAGGATGGGACAGAACAGATAAATAAACACACTGGGAATAATAGTGCGCTTGCTCTTTTTGATTCTCTGTCTAGAGAGAAGAACTAGATATTTCCAGAAGACCCGCACAAGTTGACCAGATCTTCTCATTTTCATGGTCATTTTTTCTTTCCACTTGTCAGGAAAAGCTGTATAGAAACGTACGTCAGGAACAAATATGGCCCTATAGTTCTTTTCAGCCAAAGACACTATTGTTCCACAATCATCTGAACCTGTGTTGTAGGGATCAAAAGAGTCAAGTAATCCTTTCTTGTAGGCACTGAAACCTCCTTCGAAAAGCAAAGTTGAACCAATTTTTGATTCACCAAGTTTAATCAAGTTCATGGAATCCAGATACGCACTCTCATTCTTGGCAACCCATGAATGATTTGAGCCTAGCAGAACCTTTGCCCCCGAAACAGCCCCGATGTCTTGGTCACCTAAAAAGGGCAATGCTTTATGCAAAATATCGGATGGCCAGAAGCAATCCGCATCTGAAACTAAGACAACGTCCCCTTCGCAGTGCTTCAAAGCCGAGTTCAGCGCGGCTGATTTTCCCCTTCTCTCGCTCTCCACTAGCATTTTAGTTTCCGTGGTTGGATTTTCTTTAGCAAAATCTCGGATTTTGTCGACTGTACAGTCTGTCGAACCACTATCTATGAATACCATCTGTAACAGATTCTTAGGATACTCCAGCTTTGCAAGGTTTCTGAGCTTATATTCGATGACTTCGCATTCGTTGTGAGTAGGTATTATCACAGAAACCTTCGGCATGTAGCTTGTGTTCCTGCGAATATTCCACGCCCGCTTTGCTGCTCTCCTCGCGAAAACATAGTTAGCACCAAGAATGCCAAACGAAGAAAATGCGAGTCCCAGCCACAACAGCAGAATCATGTTTACGTAGATAACCTCGATTTTGTTGATTAAAACGCTACCAAAGAAGAGACTGTCTCAGTGACGTATCTTGCATCTGCTTCGCTCATTCCAACGTGTATAGGTAATGTTATGGTCCTTGAAAGGACACTTTCAGAAACTTGCAGCTCTCCTTGGTAGCCAAGATTTCTATAAACAGGTTGGAGGTGGCACGGTGGGTAGAAGACGTTTCCAGTTTCAACTCGATACTCTTCTTGCAGCTTTCCTGTTAGTCTCGCTTTGTCCACTTTCTCACTTAGTGTTAGCGGATACTTGTAGTAGCTGCATCTATCGTTGGATGCACACTTCACTGTTCTCACAGAATCCAGCTTGTCCAACTCTTCATTGTAAATCTTTGATATGTGATTCCTCTTCGCGATGAACTCTTCAACCCTTTTCAACTGGTAAATCCCCAAAACAGCCGAAACCTCGGGCAACATCATGTGTCTGCCCAAGTTGACAAACTCCGTTTTCCCAGGCCCCGAACCGTAATACCTGAACCTTCTTGCTTCCTCATTTAGCTTCGAATCGTTTGTAACAAGCATGCCCCCCTCCCCCGTCGTCAAAACCTTCGTCGGAGTAAAGGCAAACACTGCTGCTTCTCCAAATGCCCCAACTTTCCGTCCATCTATGCAAGCACCCGTCGCATGTGTCGCGTCTTCTATCAAGAAAAAATCATGTTCCGTGCAGATTTCCATAATCTTCTTCAAGTCAGGATTCGGAAAACCAGCAATGTGCGTAACAACCACGCCACACGTCTTATCCGAAATGCACTTCTCAAAACTTGCCGGATCAATCGAAAGCGTCTCTGCCCGGATATCAGCAAAAACCACTTTCCCTCCAGCATACACGACGCTGTTCGGAATTGAAATGAAACTGTTCGTACAAACCACAACTTCACGACCCTCAGCACCATAATACCTCAAAGCCGTCTCCAACGCATCACCATCAGAATCAAAAGCAACCGCCTCTTTCACACCAACGTACTCAGCAAACATCCTCTCAAACATCTGCAAATTCTTGCCATTCCTCAGCCTACCCTCCTCTAAAGCTACTGCAATATCCTTCAGTATATGGTCAATGTCTTCCTTCGGAAAATACGGCCTCGAAGACCTGATGTGCTTCTCGCTCATAACATCACCATAGATGAACTAGAATTCGTAGCGAACCGTAAAAAGGTGCAACGTCTCGTCGAGAATCGCATGCAGTATCTGCCAGACAGATGTGCGATAGAGACGATTGAAAACAAACCCAAGCCGAACCCTGAACCGCTTTCCGCCGCCAAGAGACTTAACGTAAAGCTTGTCATTGCGCTTGAGGACAGCCCACTTGTGCACTTCCTCGCCGTACATGATTTCATTGAACCATGAGGGACACTGAACGTAGCCGTGCTCTGAAACGCGCTTCAACTCTTCGAACGTATTACTTGGATCGTCAACGTGTTCGATCAGATAGTAGCTCGTGACAAAACCGAACGCCTTGTCCTTGAACGGCAGGAACCGGCAGTCGCAGAGCACAAAAGGCTTCCCTTCAGTCTTCAACTCTCTCATGTTTCTGTCAGGAACTCGGTTCAGATACAAGTCGCATAAAACGTGCGCATTCGGAAAAGGTTTGCCGCCACAAGCCACATCAAGGCAAAGCGGTGGCTCTTTTCCTTCAAGCCTTGCTATTGAAAGGTACGCTTTCTTGCCAAACTTGAACCTGTCAAGCTCAGACTTGCGCACGGGAAAACGTGCAAGAACGGCGCCAGATCTCAAGCTAAACTTCCCCTGACAGAGGCAGAATCCATTAGAGTGAGAGGTGCAAGGCATTAGAGACGTGTTCTACATCTTCCTTTCCTAGGCCCGCATGCATGGGCAAGCATATGACTCTCTTCAAGACACTCTCTGATATCGACAGGTCGCCTTCCTTTGTCCCAAAATTCTCCCTGTAGAAAGGATGCAGGTGG
>Ga0315294_10001257_pt1 | contig 27421 bp, 35 predicted proteins | sample YL17G13_40_MG_FD_203626 | JGI IMG/M metagenome (GOLD analysis project Ga0315294, IMG submission 203626) | Sediment microbial communities from Yellowstone Lake, YNP, Wyoming, USA - YL17G13_40 | ecosystem: Environmental > Aquatic > Freshwater > Lake > Sediment | place: USA: Wyoming | collected... | reverse complement strand
GTTCCAATTCCTCATAATTTATTTTTACTTGCACGCTTCTGGTATTTCACGGATAAAAAACGTATCCCCAACGTGTTCTACTAGTTGAAACTTTCGCTTTTCTATGCAGACAATTCTGTCGTTTAAAAATGCGTCATTCTTTCCGCACCCAGAAAGCACTACCAAAAACATAAGAACTAAAAACTTCATAATCTCTCCTGCGTTGGTTATTTAAGCTTCTAATTCCGAGTATTCTCTATACCCACCGCCGGCCTTAAAAAGTCCTTCAATAGCTTCTGGCGACATCATCTTTTTCATTTCGTCGTATTCGCCAAGATATGAATCTCTATGCGGATAATCTTTATCGTTTTTCATGTCTTGGAACATTCTCATGGCAACAACACGAAGCTTGTACTCGGTCTCGTCAATTTCTTTCATGCCAGACGCTTCCATAAGCCCTTTAAAATTATCAATCTCGCCATTCATAACGTAATCACCCTCAAAGGTTGATAGGTGAATCTGGCCATTACTAACCTCAATTACTCGAAAAGCTTCACCTGTAGACGTTAAAAACTTTTTACCTACTTCCATAAATTCTCCTGTTTGGGCCATTTGGCCTTATTATTTATTCACGATAATTTATCTTACCGTGAATTTTTGGCTTTAAAGTCTGCTAAGAAATAAACAAAGCTATCCTTTATAGAAAGCTTCTTTGGTTTTTTAATCTCATCAAAGCCCTTAATCATGCAGTAGCAGTAAAGCTTATAGCCGTCCTTAGTTGGCTTAACTACATAAGGGTCTTCCTCTGTTAAAAACTCTGACTTACAGGCCGTACATGTTTCAAGCATAATCTCTCCTGCGTTGGTTATTTAATAGCTTCACTTTTAATTAGTTCGTTCATAGCCATTTCCCGATATTTTCACTAACGAAATAGTTCACACTATAAAGACACTTTTCTTCCGTCTTATAGTTATTCCCATGACTGAATCCAACCATGTGGAGATATTCATGACATAACAAGCCGACAAGATCATTAAAGCTAAAATCTTTGAACTTTCGTGAGTTTAAGTAAATCGCTTTTCCGTCTGAGTAACCCATCGCTTTCGTGAAAGGATTAAATGGTTTATAGAAAAATACTGGGGCGATTTTGTGATAATCCATAATCATTCCAAAAACTTCTTTTCCTGTACCTGAATTATATTTCCAATCATTTTTATCTAATAAAACTCCGGTCATTACTGAGTCAAAATCAAGTAATTGATTTGCCGTAATAATTGCAGCGTTAATATTTTTATCTAAAGTTCTATTTTCAAATCTCATACATACTTCCTTTACTTATAATTTTCATTTATTAATCTCCAAGTAGGTCATTAAGCTCCTGTAGCCTTGAATTGTCCTCGGTGCAGAATTGTGGGATATTTGCACTTCGTAAAAGTTCAGACCTTTCAATCTGAATCTGTGTAGGACAATCGGGTAAATCGTTTCTAATGTCTTCGCATAAAACAAAGACCTCTTGGCTGGAGGTTGCAAGGCCAATTGCTGTGAGCATTTCATGTTTTTTCTCCAAAGCTTCTTCGGTATTAATCAGTGACTCAATAATTGTTTTTATACAAGCTCCCTTTTGTTATTAGAACCTGGCAATTTTCTATGTTTCTATTTGCCAATCTCATTTCCGCGCCATGTTTCATATCTGAAATTTCATGGCCTAGAAATAGTCCAGATAAAAGAACTAAAAACATAGAGTACCAATGTAGAATAGTCATTAGTTACACCCCACTAAAGCGTATTGACGAAAACAATACTCCTGTGCCCAACGTATGCCGTAGTTAGGACTATACTTAGATACGCACCTATTGACACGTGTATCCTTGGCTTCACATTGATTGTCATTTCCACCGCTACTGTTCTTTCTGCCACAAGCAAACGTAAACAATAACAATAAGATCATTCCAGTTTTCATACTTTTCTCCGTTTTATTTTAATTTCTTCTAATACACTCAAGTTTAATCTGTCCTCTTTTACTTTGTCTAGTCTACGCTTTAACTCAGGAAACAAATAATCAAATGCTTCAGTTATTTCAGTAGGTAATCCACTAAAATATATCATGTAGTCTTTTCCTTCTACTGCGAACTCATAGAGTTGGTCTATATAATGTGGGTACCAATATAGAAGTGCTGCTAAATTACCTCTCATAAGATCATTACGACAAAACGTAGGTTTGAACCTACGTAGGTACTTCTCATGCTTTAAGGCTTTCTGAATAGCAGAGTAAGGAATTTCACCTACTGGCAAAGAGCTAATTTCAAAATAATCATAAAACATTGTTCTTCCAGTTTCCATAATACCTCTATAATAAATCTACGGATTGGAAATTAATTCCAGTGTTATCATTAGCTAATTTAATAAAATGCGGATTAACTTGGAGGTAATTGGATCTTTCATCCTTCTCAATATGTCCCAGGGAATATTCACCATTATGTTTATAATTCTTAAGAAAGTCAGTAACCTTAGAAATATTAGGGAAGCGTTGTTGTTTATTGGTACGCTCTCCAAACATCATTCTTAAATCACCTTCTTCGTAAAATGTCTTAGGGTGTCCTGATGTAATTTCATCAATAATCATCTTTGCCCATTCTGGATAAGACGTATAGCATAGTTTATAGAAATGCTTACCTTTGTACGCATAGAAGTTATTATCCATAACTACTGGCACACGATACATAAGCCAATACCCGAAGTTCTTCATAAATTCACCTTCAACGTCATTAACTTCAGATAACAATAAATCTATTTTCTCCTGACTCCAGACTTCTGCTAGTTTCTTATCTGTTAAATCAGCAACACTAAAGCGTCTATCATCCCATTCTACTCTCATATCAGTCAGGGCATTGTTTTGAATAAAGAAACTATTAAAAGTCTCTTCTGTCTTACCAACGTCAATAGACTTTCTTTCAATCATCTGGTCAGTATTAATATATCTTTTAAGTGCATTGATTGTTATGTCATCGGTCATCTTAAATTCATCGAAGACAATCATACGACATTCAACCAATAAGGCATTAAAGTTTCCATCTAACGCTGATCTTTGAGCTAATTTATGATTAGACTTCCCTATGAGTGCCTTGCCTATGACTTCGGATAGGATATTTTTACCAATTCCCTTAGCACCATTTAAGACAAGATAAGTCTCGCATCTTGAAACTAATGCAAAGTGAAGCCAGTCATAAACAAACTCTTTACAATGCTTATTAGGAAATAAATGATCGAAAAACTCGTCAATAAGTTTAGGAAGTTTTGCGTAGTGCTTGGCTTCTGCTTCGGTAAGTTTCTTAGCAATCTGCCATTCTGGTTTGCTATATGTGTTGATATGAGTACATTCTTGTCCATACTTCGATTTCTCCATGTATAACTGCTCAGGACGATAAGGGTTAAAATTTATAATCGCTGGCATTGGTCTAATTCTAAATTCCTTATCCAAGTCTGCTGCATATGATTCATAGTCCAGATCAGTAACTTGCTTAAGGTCTTTAGAGAAGAATACAACATTCTTGGAATTTGTTACTGATCTAAAGGGAATTAATCCCTCATATGAAAAGCCTTTAACGGCTACATCTGCACCTTTATAGATAGAATTTTTAACTCTAGATTGAATGATTCTTATTTCTGTTTTCATAGATTCAAACAAATTTGAAGTAGAAGGGGCAGTAGTAAGAAGTTCCATGTATTCTTTAGTCTTATCTTCCTTACAGTATGCTAGGAACCAAGTAGGAAATTCTTTTAAGGTAATTCTTTCCGAGTCAATACTTAATACACCCGACGTAGAAAACTTAAGTCTATGGTTATCTACTAAGTGATTACAGAATTTAGGTAAAAGGTTTTTTCTTAACTCATCGTAGGTCATTTGAGAAACTCCAGTTTATATAAAGAAACATTTGACTATTAAAATCTTAATGATTAAGATTGTAAAGCACTTCGTAATTTATTCCAGTTTTTTACGTAGTGTTAAAGCCTGTAAGGTTAAAATCTTACAGGCTTTTTTTATAATAAATCATCCTCAACACTATCATCTAAATATTTCTTGATAGCTGGCATATTATCCCCTCCTGATAGCATTTGATATTTAATAATGTCTTGGTGGTTACTCTCAACAATATAGTTTCTTTCTTCTTGAGACATTTTACAAAAGTCAATCATCATGCAAGTCAATACTTCAGAGGCATAGGGTGTTTTATCGAAATTATAAAGTGTAACATTACACGCTTCATTAAACTTATCGACTAACTCACGTGGAGTATTTTGCAAGTGTACTTTTTTACGCTCGTAGTTTGGTGTTATCTTCTTTCCACGATATGACTCTCGAATATCCTTAGAAGTCTCACGCAAGATTAAACCATTATTTCCTTCAAGGTATTTGTAGTCACCATCAAAGACTTTAAAGAGATTGAATGTCTCTAATGCGGTCTTGATTGATTTAGAGGTATGAATCAAACGCTTTGGGCAATTTGATCTTCGCGTGTACACATAGAATGTAGTGGATTCTAAGGTATCAATGTATAGTCCTGTCTGTGGGTTAAGTAGGGTACTCATTAGTTATCTCCTTTGATTCGATAAATTTCTTCATCTCTTTGTAAATCTTTATCATATTGCGATTGTTGTTCCTGGTCGTATTCTTCTTCCTCTTCTCTTTCAATCTGGATACAGGGATAACATATGTATTGGTCATTGTTAAAGTCATGCATTACTTCGTGGTTTGAACCACATTGATAACATAAAATGCGTTGTAATTGTCTTTTCATGTTAGTTCCTTTATGTTTGAAAGATATATGATTGACTCTAACTGGAATTCTCTTTCACCAGCATAAGCAGCAGCATCAGCAGCAGCAGCATAAGCAGCATAAGCAGCAGCATCAGCAGCAGCAGCATAAGCAGCATCAGCAGCAGCATCAGTAGCATCAGCAGCATCAGTAGCAGCAGCATAAGCAGCAGTAGCAGCAGCATAAGCAGCAGCATAAGCAGCATAAGCAGCAGCAGCAGCAGCATATTCTTGTGAGGCTACTGCACAATCTAGGGCAAAGACTTCAACAAGCTCCATCGGAAGTAGTCTTAAACTAACCCATAACTTATCGTGGTGAGATATTTCAGGTAAAAATAGGAAATTTTCTAAGGCCCCATTAAAGTCTGAATAGTACCTTATATAGTTTTCATATCTATCAGCACAAGGATTAAGGGATTTAATTACTTCTTTATTAATTATGCTACTCATATAAACATTTCCAAGTTTGGTTGTGTGCCAGCGTATAACATTGATTCAATTGCTTCTATGCCTTCGAGGGATATTTCTAACTCGTCCTCTGTTTCAAATTTATTAATTACTGCGTGGCTTATGATTGCTCTGATTAATTCTAGTTGTTCATCAGTAAAAGTGAATGTAGTCATAATTAAAATCCCTGTAGGATGTAAAGATCTTCGGATACTTCGAGCATTATTGTGTGGTCACGTAAATAATCCAAGAATTCTTCTTTATCACCATGAACTCCGTCGGAATTATAGTCGTTAGCTAGTTCCTCGTAAGTCATTTCACTGTAGTCGCAGCAAAGAGCAATAACATCTAATTCCCATGTGGAATCGGCATAACATTCTTCGATGTGGTTAAATAATACTTTTTTAGCCTCATAGCTGAATTGTTCTTTTCTTCCCATGCAAGAAAACGCGTCACAAAATTCATTAAATCCAACTTCAATAATAATCATAAAATTTCCCAGTTTTGTCACATTTCAGCGACGTTTATATGATAAGGCGTTATTAAAACTCGATATAAGATTGAGTATCGTGGTCATAGGTATAATTAAAATCAGGAACTCCATTAAGCTTAAGGAATAAGTCATACTCCTGAAGCTGTCTATCTAGAGCTATCATGTTATTAATCTCAATAGAGGCAGATTTATTGCTCTGAAGTTCATGAATTCTAGCTTCTATCAATTCTGGGTAGTAGTCTTGAGTATTATGTCTAGATCGATATTGGTTAGCTTGTATCTCCAGACATTGGGTTAAGTTTAGCCTATGGGATGATTTAGAAGACATAAACACCTCTTTTGTAGTTACTCATTACTGCTATAGTGCAAACTAGTATGACAGTAGCTATAATGACGGAATATAATGCGGTGTTTTGGGTTAAATTTAACATATTTTCCAGTTTTAAACTTATTTAAAAGTTAATGCCGAGTATTAATTACTCACAAAAGTTATACCAAAAATTATTTTCTGTGTAAAGTATTATTTGATTATGTTTTTAACTATATTTTATATGGGAATGATATTCAGACGTTAGAGTATATTATAGTAATTGTTATAATTGTTATTGTGGCATGGCTTTACTCTAATAATATAAAGAGATTCTCAACTATATTAACCCAATAGGGATGTGTAATAGTAAAAGCCATTTATAACATTTTTAAAAAAGTTTTCTAAAAGGCTCAAAAAATTAATTAAGCTTTGACATTTTGAGCTGAGGGACATCGAAAACACAATTACTTACACTTACAAGACGCACACTTTTAGTTATGGCTAGGGTGCACAACTATAATACCTAGCATTAAATAGTAGGTTCAATAAAATTAGTGGTGATGTATTGACGCATAGAGAATCACATAAAATATGCTATAGTATATTATTAGAGTAACATGTACTATGCTACGATTATGTAATAAACATATTGACATACAGTAATAATGTTAGGCGGTGGAATTGTATTACTATTGTGTAGTGGTTAGTGTAGTGGCTTGGATTCTGGAGAGTTGATGCAGTAGGTAGGGGTGGTTGTATCCCCCCTAGCAAGGTTGTCGGTGTGGTTGTGTTTGTATAACCAATATAAAAATTTTTCTAAATTTTTCAATTATAGTCCTACTATTCTACTCAACTACTACTAACTATTCTATTGCCACAACTAAACCTATAAACTATCCTACCCTACATGAGCAAAGTCATAGCACTCTCAGAAGTAAAATCCCTTAAGTTAGAATTTCTAGAAATGATTTCTACTGGTTATATAGAAACCCTAGCATTAAATGAACTACAGATACCAAGGGGTATGTTTGTTCGTTGGTGTACGGAAGATACAGAATTTATTAAGCAGATTGACGATGCTCGTAGAGCTAGAGCAGAATTCTGGGTATCTAAAATAGCCCATAACATTGATGTTATCCCAGAAGCTAAAGATGTAGCTGGGGAAAAGTATAGATTTGAGAAACTACAATTCCTAGCTAGGGCAGATAATCCAGATCGCTATGGAAATAACTCTAAATCTAAGATTGATATTAGCCTAGATTTAAAACAGTTTAAACTATTGCCACCAGAAGAAGCTGTTAAGGCGTTAGCATTAGATCCTTTTGCTATTGTCGAAGCAGAGTTTAAAGAAATAGAGGATGATTTACTATGAAGTTTAAAACTAAAGATGTTGAAACTAGGTTTCCAGATATGGCAGAATTGGCACAACGTATTGCTAAGGAAATGGATTTATATAGTCATGAGAAATATAACATTGAGCTCACTATCACTACGACTGTTTCAACAAAAGCTGAAGACACTGAGCTATCAAGAACGTCAGATACTCATAGAACTCGCCGTGCTTTTGATATTAGGACTGGTGATTTACCTGATGAATTGGTAGCAGAACTCTGCTCTGTGTTCAGAAAAAAGTATGGCCGCTTCGGAGCAGTAACATCTGCATTGCCTTCACTCATTGTATATAGACCCCATGGAACTGGCCCACATTTACACGTACAACTATCACGCAAATATGCACTAACGGAGATTAATTATGGCAAAGAAAGCTAAGAAAGAAATTATTAAGGAAGAAGATTTATTAGGGTCAGACAGTTCTAACTGTACTCCTCCTCAAGAAGAACAACCTTACGTTGAGCCTTCTAAAAATAAGGTTCTTCTAGGCTACCATCCTATTACTGGTGCTGAAGTTTGGCAATAAACACCCTAACCCAAGATGCCCAATATCTAGCGACTGTACTTAATGATCTTCATTCTGTATGGATGCCGCATGATGGGCAGATAGCAGTAGGACGTTCATTATTCTACGACAAGAAACGTAGGGTAATGATGCGTTGTGGTCGTAAGTTTGGGAAAACCGAACTAGCTATTTACGTTTTATATCGTTGGGCAATGACTACACCGAATGGTCAGTTCTATTATATAGCCCCGTTCTACAATCAAGCATCAGAGATTATCTGGAAACCAAACAGATTACAAAACTTCTTGGGGGAGCATAGTCATAAGTACATCCAATCCGTTAGTGAGACAGATAGGCGTATAACATTTAAGAATGGTTCTTTTATTAAGTTAGTTGGTTCTGATAACTACGAATCAGGCCGAGGATTCAACCCAGACGGAGCGGTGTACGATGAGTTTAAAGATTTTGACTATAGATTCCACCAGGGATTTGCAGATAACTTATTGGCCAAGAAAGCACCTCTGCTTATCGTGGGTACGCCACCAGAGTTATTCGACCATTTCTTCGTTCGTACGGAAGAAGAATTTAAGATCGATCCACGAGGTGCTTATTTTAAAAGGCCGACTCATACTAACCCTTATATCGACAAGGAAGAACTCGAATTAGAAAAGCAAGCCGCAATAAATAAAGGCGAGTGGGCGAAGTACATGAGGGAGATCGAAGCAGAGATTGTTCCTGGTGGAGCTAATGCTATCTTTCCTATGTTAGAAATTCCTAGATATGATGAACGTGGAGGATTCTTAGGTGAAAGTAGACACGTTAAACAACATTCGAGTTTAATAGAAGAGATAAGTAAACATCCTAAAGATTGGAGATACTATGTCGCCTATGACCCCGGAAGTTCAAGTTGCTTTGCTGCTCTTTTTGCTTGTGTTAACAATTTTACTAAAAAAGTTATAGTCCTCGATGAGATATATGAGAAGCGTAAGATGGAAATGTCTTCAAAGAAGATTTTCCCTAGAGCATCTCTAAAGATGAAAGAGATAGCACCTCATTATAGTTGGTATCAGACTTACGACAATGCTGCTACTTGGTTCGCCAACGAAGTAAACTCCGAATACGGCATAGGTCTTATCCCATGTGAAAAAGATATTAATAAGAAAGAAGAGAAGTTATCTGTAATAAAGGATTTCATGTTGGAAGATCTAATAGTCTTCTCAACAAGATGTAGTGGCTTAATTAGTGAAGCATCAACGTATGCGACTGATGATGAAGGGAAAATCCCTAAAAAGAATGACCATGCTATCGACTGTTTAAGATATTTATACAATGCAGCACACCTATCTACAGTCCCTAAAGATAGACATAAACGTCCTGATGATAAAAGAACATGGACAGATTTAGACTACCTAGAAGACAATGACATAATAAATAGTCCTATAGATTTCGATGAGGAAATTAATAACGAATTTTTTGGAGAGTCAGATGATTGGTAATGGCGGAAGTTTGGCGGAAAACCCAATAAATCCAGAGACAGCTATATTTAGAGTACATCCAGTATATACTTCATATGTGGTGTCAGAGGAAGGTCACGTTCTTAGCTTACTTACAGGAAAATTTTTAAGTCCTCAAGTAAACTCTCAAACGGGGTACATTCAATTTGGGATTCGTAAGGACGGAGACACAGTATTGAAATCTGGGCATAGGCTAGTGGCAGAAGCTTTTTTAGGATTATCTGAGTTAGAAGTTAACCATAAAGACAAGAATAGAAAGAACAACTGCATAGATAACCTTGAATACGTTACCAGTTCTGAAAACACAATCCATTCTAGAATGGGGAAGAAGCGGTTTGTATTTAGCAATTCAGAGGGACATTTCTATATCAAGATAGTTAGAAAAGGATACGGACTAATTCCAGGAGGAAAGGTATTCGTAGACAAAGAAGAAGCCTATGATAAAGCAAAAGAATTATATAATCAACATTTTGGAGTTTACCCATGGTAGTAGCGATTAATTTAACAGCGATTATTTTGTCCTCAGTAGCATTGATAGTGGCCATAGCCTCACTTGCAATGACGATAGGTCAGAAACTTTCAACGCACAGAATCGAGTGGAAGCCGTTAAACCTAGATACTATAGAAGATGAAGTGGAAAAAGAGGAAGAGGATGTATCTGAGAAGGATGAGGAAATTTTAAACAAGGCATACACTATGCAAAGATCTTCAAAGAAGAATAAACCAGATCAAGACCCATTGGACGACATTTTAAAATCACATAATTTTTAAGGAGATACGCATATGGCTTTTGAAACTTTTGACTCGTTGGATGAAACCAACACAACTGAATCGGTAATTCCTTTTCAATTCCGTAAAGACAAGACACAGGAAGGAACCCTTGAGTGGTTGAATCATAGATGGCAAAGAGTATATGAAGGATCATTCCCTCGCTTTATGCTCTATAGGCGCTATATCAATATGTATAAGAACGTATCTCAAGAAGATAGTGGCGACGGACTAACTAGAAGTTCAAATAGAAATATTCCGGGTTCGTCTAAGAAACCTAAGATGAGAGATAACATTGTATGGGACTTAGTAGATCAAAAGACCGCAGAGATTTCTAAGTCTACGACTAAAGTAGCTTTTCTTCCTCAGAGTTACGCTGACCAAGATGATATGAACAACGCTAAGGCTTGTAAAATTCTTTGTGGTTCTCGTATGGAAGAAATGAAGTTCGACAGATTAATCACTGAGCAAGATAGAATCATGTTCTTAACTGGACATACTATTAGTGAAATTTGTTGGAACGATAAGATCGGGCCATTAAATCCTAAGTATGAAGAGAAGAAGAAACAATATCCTAATGGTATTCCTAAGACGACACCAGAAGGAATTGTAATAGAAGGGAAGTTTCTTGAAGACGAAGAGATGAAACTAGGTGACGTAGAAGTTATTCCTCTTATGCCTTGGTGTTGTTTCCCAGAAGAAACTAAAAAATCTATTAAGACTTGTGATTACTTCGAAGTTATTCGTTGGGACTTCCAAGAAAAAGTAGAAGCAGATTATCCAAAGGCCAAAGGAAAGATCGTAGGAAATAGTCACGTATATTGGGATATGTCTGCATCAGACTTAACTATTCCAGACAACATGGTGATGGTTAGAACTTTCTGGCATAAACCTACGGAATATTTTCCTAAAGGCTGTAAAATTATTTATTGTGATGATTTGATTTTGGATTGGGAAGATTTCCCGTACAAAGATAAAGACCTTCCGTTTATTGAAGATAAAGACATAGCTTGTCTTGATGAATTTTGGGGTCGTCCTTTTATCATCAACATTGAACAGTTCTACCGCATGAACAATTCATTGTGGTCGGGGCTTGCAAGAAATCACGGAGTATTAAACGCTCCTAAGTATGTTTATCCTGAAGGCACAGTAGACAAGCAATCGTTGAACAATGAATTTGGTTCAATCGCTTATCGTGGTGGAGTAGCTCCACAAATTCTACAACACAACTACACAAACAAAGGGGAAGTAGAATTATCTTCTGCTATCTCAGGTAGGGCAGGGAAGTTAGCTAGATTGTTTGATATTTCTCGAGGCGAAGTTCCGGGCGGTATTACAGCTACATCTGCTATGAGACTTTTGGAAGAACAGCAGTATCAAGCTATGTCAGTTACGGCAGAAAATAGAAAACAACGTGTATTAGATATTTACCGCAAAGTTGTGTTACGGATGGCGCAATACTACACTCCAGAGGACGGAAGGATGAGTCGTACATTAGGAAGTAATAATACTTATCTAATGACTTCATTCAAAAAGTTTGACTTCAATTTGATTTACGATATTCGTATTGAGAATGATTCGGTTCTAAGTACGAGTCGTGCTGGTCGTATGTCAGACATCATGGATTTGAATACTGCGAATCAGATGGATCCCCTATTCGGTAAGAAAGAAATGGTTCGTATCTTAGGATTGAATTTGACGGAAGCCTTCCAAGATGAAGTAACTTATTCAATCGACACCGCAAGACAGTGTTTAGATTTAATGTTGAATAATGAAGAAGCCCCAGCTCCAGAAGGTACTGATGGGCTAATAGAATTTTACGGAGTGTTTAGTCGCTTTGTAGAATCTCCAGAGTATAAGTTCGTAGTTACTCCAGAAACAAAACAGGTCATTATGGACTATATCATGGCGATTGAAATGCTATGTTATGAGAAGTCTGTTAAGAATCCTAGATTTGCACAGGAGTTAGGAATGTTTCCTAAGTACCCTATGGTATTTACTCCACCTGCAATGGCAGCCCCACAAAATCCAGCATTAGCACAACCACTTAACCCACAAGCTCAACCTTCAACCTTGGAAACTCCCAATGCAATGAAACAAGTTGATGCTGAAATGAAACAAGGAAGTATTTAATGAGCGAAGCCGTACAACAGGAAACAACATTTGAAACCTTCGACAGTTTTGAAGACAACGGGGAAATGGAGTCCGATTCCCTTGATGCAAATTGGGAAGGGGATGTTGAGGAACCTAAAGAAACTAAGAAAGCAGTTAAGGATGAAGGCCTTAAAGTCCTAGACGATACTGAAGTAGACGGGGAAGGTAAAGTAGTTAAGGAAGACGGGAAGAAAGACCCCAAGAAGGAAGTTAAGAAAGAAAAGGAAGAATCCTTTGATGATGAAGAAGAGGAAGAGAAGGAAGAACTAACTACCGCTAAGGAAGAACTTAAGGCAGAAGATAAGAAAGATACTAAGAAACTTCGTATGCGTATGGGGGAAGAACTATTCAATGTTGACCCTGATTCATCATTCAAAATCAAGATTGATGGTGAAATGACTGACGTTACTACTCAAGAACTTATTAATAACTACGCGGGTAAGACAGCATGGGATAAGAAGTTTACTGAGATTGGTAAAGAAAAGAAAAATCTAGAGTTCGAGAAGTCGGCACTAACAAAACAGAAAGAGACTCTACAGAATCATCTAAATGAAGCTTTAGGCCCAATTAAGGACGCTAGTAAAAATCCTATTGATTCTTTACTTTATTTAGTTGAAATGTCTGGAGAAGACCCTTATGCTGCTTATAGACGCATCATGGAAGCGAACCTAGAAGAACTAGGAACGCTACTAGATATGGGGGAAACAGAGCGAGAGCTTTATTTCCATAAGAAAAAAGATGAACTTCATGGGAATGTTGCCAAGAAGCGTCAAGAGAAGATCGGTAAAGAACAAGCTTTTAATCAGGCAGTTCAAAAAGTCGATTCTCTTCGCCAAACTTATAACGTAACAGAAGATGGGTTTGTGGATGCTTCCGAGGAATTGGAATCTATCTATAAGGATTCGGGACTTGATACGAATAGTATCACTGATGAAGCGATTGTGGATTACGCTAGCTTGAAACCACATATCACTAAAGTCAAAGAGTTAATCGAGCCTTACGAGGATAACATATCTGAAGGCAAGTACGGAGACGTTGTAGCAGAGTTATCTCGCTATCTTAGAGATGGGAAAGCAGATGAAGCTACAGTTAAGAACATTCTTAAACGAAACTTCTCAGTAGAAGAAGACGTTAAGGAACTTAACACTAAAGTGTACCAAAAGGGTCAAAAAGCCTCAAAGGTATCTTTAAAGGATGAGTCAGAATTGTCTGAGTCATTCGATGATTGGGATTAATAACTATATTTTAAACAAGGATTTTTAAAATGGCCGATTACAGTATTGCAGAACAGACAGGACTATTCCTGACTCTATTCAAAAACAGATCAACTAATATGTACAACTCTGCTAACGTTCTAGAAGGACGTATCAAAAAGTCTAATGACTTCGTTGGTAAGCAGATGAACATTGAAACTCAACTATCATTCGCTGGTGGTTACGGAGCTAAACTTCTACCTCAAGGGAACCCTTCTTTGGTAGAACAAGCTGTTATTACAGCTAAAAAACATTACTCTCGAGTATTTGTTGACCGTGAAGGTCTTAAAGCTGCTTCTTCTTCTAAAGGTGCTTTCCAGACTTATCTTGGTTTCCCAATCAAGAAGACTGTTGAAGATTTCATGCGTAACATGAGTCGTGTACTTTTCGGTGATGGTTCTGCGGTTTTAGGTCGTGGTGCTGGTGCTACTAACGTTACAGGTAACGGATCTTCTGCTACTCCATACGTTGTTATCATGAGAGCTTCTGACTTTAACGTAGCTAACTTTGAAGAAAAATCAGTAGTTCAGATCGTTTCTGGTCTAGCTGCTGGTGATAACACTGGTGGATCTGCTGAAGGTGGCGATGCAATCACTAACCTTTTGACTATCTCATTAGTAAATCCTTCTACACGTGCTATCAGTTTAGTTGGTACTTCTCCAGTTCTAGCAGCTTTAGTTGCTGGTCCTTCTCCATTTCCTACAACTTCAGGTATCGTAGCTCAACGTTCTTACCTTGCAGAAGCTCAAGGTCTTTCAGGTGCTTTGATGGCAACATCTGGTACTCTTTATGGCCTAACAGTTCAACGTCGTTGGCAAGCTACTCAAGTAGATGCGGGCGCTTCAGGTGTAGTTGTTGATATGCTTAACGATGTTATGCTTAAAGTTGACCAAGCTTTTGGTGACTCTCCGAATATCATCATCTGTAACTATAACCAATATCGTAAGATTTTGGCTCAGTTAGAAGATCAGAAGAGATACCCTCTTCCTAACAAAAACGTAAAAGGCCACATGGGCTTTTCTGGTATTGAATATGCTGGTGCTGGTTCATCTGGTACTATCACAATTCACTACGATCGTTTTTGCCCAGAAGACAAAATCTTCTTCTTGAACGATAAACACATTCATCGTTATCACCGTCCAGGTGGAGCAGAGTGGTTCCAAGATGATAAGACTGTATTCTTAAGAACTGTTGATGAAGACGTTCTTGAAGCTCGATATGGTTCTTATATGGAGAACTTTATCACTCCATCAGCTCACGGAGTTCTTTACAACCTCGCTAAGTAATTAGTAGGACTTAGTAAGACGCAATAGAGGGCACCCTTCGGGGTGCCTTTTTTATCTATTTTTACCCCTGTTTTTAATTTTTATTTACATATTTTTAAATACTTTAGACAATATCCTAGTGGTGGCTCCTCCCACTCCTACGGGCATGGTTATAGTACAAGGATGTGTCGTAACCATGTTTCTACTTTACAACTTATAAAACTCATATAAGCTAAATTTAAGGCAATTTAGCCGCCCTCTGTTGGGTAACACAAGGAAGTTAATATGTTGTATTCACTAATTCGTTCTCTTAAATGTCGTCAAGTAGGCCAAGTACAAATGCAGATTTCTGTAAATGGTACTGCAGGAACTCCAGCAGCTTCAGGCCCAGATGCAGCTTTTATCAGTTCTATTACAGACAACGGAACAGGTTCTTATACTATCATTCTTAAGGAAGCAGCTAAAATTGCTCCTTTCGTATCTGGTATCGTATCTCTTACTGACCAAGCTAATGGTCGTGTAACTGCTACTACTACTTCATCAATTACAGTTCAATTTGATAATACTTCTGGTGGAGCAGCTATGGATGCTGACTTCAATATCCAGTGGCAATACTCTTCAGCACTTAGCTACTACTTCTAATTTTTAACTGGCTGCATTTCTACCGCCTAGAAAACTAGGTTCGAGGTACTAAATGCAGCCTACATTTATTTAAAATTCCCCTTAAGGAGGGATTATGCCTACAGAAAATGGTTACTCGAATCAGAAGAAAAAAGGCCAGTCACAGTTTAAAACTATAAACCAAGTTGGAAGTAACCAATTTGGGAATCCTATCTCTCAAAAAACATTATTTGATAAAACAGTAGCAGCAATAGCTATTACAGCAGTAACAGATGTTCTAGGCGTAGATGGACAAGTAGAATTTTGGAATGTGACATTGCCCTCTCATACAGCCTCTAAAAATGATGTAATGAGAATGATAACTGGCACACTACTTGCTTGGGAATATGACATTATCCAAGTTATCGACGCTAACAATTTCTATATTTTACCAATTTCAGATACAAAACCTATCGTAGCAGAAACAGCTAAAGTCTTAGGATGGACTACTTCTAAATCTTCTCAAGAAGGGGAATTAGTAGTTGTAGTAGCTCCTTCTCCAGTAGCCTTCGTTTTAGACGGAGTTGATACAGAGGTAGAACAAGATACAGCAGTAGCAGCAAATAACAGATCATTGCCAAGCCAATTATTCATTTATAAAGACGGTGTACAGATTCCAATTACTAAAGATACAGGAACTCCAGCTAATACAGTAGGCGTACCTGTTGAAATCGTAGCTGCTTCTGGTACTCCAATCAATATTACCGCAGGGGATATTAACGTCCAACTTACGGATTTGGGAGTTAATTTCGATTCAGTTAGGGTAGGAGATGGGTCAGGAAATTACATCGGTGTAAATGCTTCGGACGAGGCTTTAGTTCATGATGCAGATGTTTTGGCACAAGCTGTTTTATTAGTAGCTAAAGATTTTGCTACTTCTGCAAAACAAGATTCTGCTCTTACCGCCATTGGGCTTTTGGCTAAATTAACGGACACTCAGCCAGTATCAGGCCCATTAACAGATACGCAATTAAGAGCATCTGCAGTTCCAGTTTCATTAGCTTCTATTCCACTTGGTACAGGGGCGGCTACAGAAGCGAAACAAGATACTCAAATTACAGCAGCAGGAAGCACAAATACAAAGCTTGATACTTTAATAGCTAAAGATTTCGCCACATCAGCAAAACAAGATACAGGAAACACCTCTCTAGGTTCTATTGATACAAAGCTATCTTCTCAAGCAACGGCAACAAATCAAACTTCAACAAATACGAAGCTTGATACTATTATCACTAATACAACGTCTATCGCTACAGCAGCGAACCAAACTACAACAAATACTCGCCTCGGAGATTTAACAGAAACGGCTCCTGCTTCTGATACAGCTTCAAGTGGACTAAACGGAAGACTTCAGAGAATTGCACAAAGAATTACATCGTTAATAGCTTTGATCCCAACATCTTTGGGCCAAAAGACTATGGCAAATTCATTTGCTGTAACTTTGGCATCAGACCAGCCAGCACTTCCAACTACGGAAACTGCAATGGCAGCAACATATCAGGAAGATTTAACTGTAGGTGCAGGAGCAGAAACATTTACGGCCCCAGCAAATGCTAAGTGGTGCAAGATTTATGCTGATGATACAAATACAGTAAATATCAGAGTAAAGATTGGTGGAACTGCAACAACCTCTTCTGGGATACAGTTTCAACCAGGAAGATCAGAAGACTACTTTGCAGTAGGAAACATATCGTATATCTCAGAGTCAACTACGGGACAAAAATTATACGTACAGTTTGGAGCTTAAATGAAAACTAGCTTTTTAATATTTTTTATAGTCTTAATGTGGGGATTAACGGCAAAGGCAGGGCTTCCTCCAACTACTCTAAGTGGTCAAGCACAGACTACAAAGCCGACAACTTTTACGTTCAAAACACCTAATAGTCAATCTACGCAAACATCTGGCATAGAATCTCTAATTGAAACAGGAAATAAGAATATTCTCGCTAATCCAAGTTTTGAACATTCTACTTTTTCAACATCTTGGACAAATAGCGCTGGAACATTCACACAGGAAACGTCAGTCTTGATAGATGGAAAGGATTCAGCAAAATTAGTTCTTGCTGCTCAAACAATGTCACTATCCCAATCATCAACCTTATACGCTGCTCAGTTTGCTGATGGTGTTCAAGGTCTTGCGATGGTGTGGATCAAATCAAGCGTTGCTTTGAATGTCTGCTCAATTCAAGCTGGAACAGTATCAACTACAAATTGCGTTATTACATCAACAGATTCAAAATGGGGTCTTTATAAAGTTCCTTTCATCCTTGGTGGAACATCAAACGGAATATCAATTGCTTCATCTGGAAACGTGACAGGCACAGTTTACGTCGATGATTGCTTTGTTGGTGCTGCTGATTTAGTTCAGGATGCTCCACTAATTGGGCCAGCAACATCTTGGACACCCACAGTTACAGGATTCGGTTCTACTTCTGGGATTAGTTTTAGGTACTGGCAAGTAGGTTCTAAAATTATTGGAGAAGGGACTTTTACAGCAGGTACGGCAACCGCTGTGCTAGGGTTAGTAACTATCCCTACAGCTTTTACAATCGATTCTACCTCGTTAGGACTAGCTAATACCTCTGGAAACGCCGGCCCTATTATTGGTAAATACGCTTGCACAGGTACAAGTAATTCAGGTTACTTGGTAGCTGCCACAGGCACAAGCACTTCAAATATTTACTTTGGTAACTTTAATGGAGCAGCAGGAACAAATATCCCTACAAACGCTTCTTCCATTGCTACGGCAGGACTTTGCTCGCTAACATTTTCCATACCCGTTAATGAATTAAGAGGCTCAACCTCAACCTACTCCTCTCAATGTGGTGCTAATTGTGTTGATAACTTTACGGCAAAGGTTTCTCCTGCTGGTGTAGTGTCTGCTGAAAATTCAGACTTTATAAATGGAAACTGTGTTGTCTCTGATACTTCATTATACACTTGCACATTTAATACAAATCTTTTTACAGTATCTCCAAACTGTACCTTAACTTCTGGGAACACTTCTACAGATTCATCCTCTGCAAGTATTGGAAACAGTGTCTTGCCTACAACCACAACTTTAGTGGCTAGAGGATGGGATCCAGCAGGTTCAGGTGTAGGTACAAGATTAGCACAATCATTCACAATAAATTGCCAAAAACAAGGCGCTGACTTCGTAGCGACTCGAACGATTCAGGGAAGCTTTAAGAACGTAGTTGTAACACCTACTGCGACAAAACCAGCAATGTATAGTTTTAGCTTAACAGGTGGTGGGGTGGTATCCAAAGAGTTTGGAGATATTGTTAATGGAAACTGCACTAACGCTAACCCAAGGGTATGCACATTTAATTCAGTGTGGGCATCGGCTCCAAATTGTGTAGTTACTTCTAATGATGGTTCGGACACAGGAACTAACGCAATATCCATTTCTACATCTTCACTTTCTGTAAACACTTTCAATCAAGCTGGGACAGCACTATCTAGGGACTCTATGGTGGTTTGTCACGGAGAGGGATTATAATGAAATATTTATTTTTACTTTTAATATCTTTAAATTGTTTTGCTGGGGCGTTTGCTCCTCTAGAGAAGGAAGGATTCGACGAGAAGTCATTTCCTAAATTCTACGAGTATCAAGACTCTTGTGAGAAAGCTGAGGGAATCGCTTGTTACGATATTGACGCTTGCCCCACTAAATTCTGCGAACTCGTAGACAATTACGTTGTGGATTATATATCCCAGAAACAATACGAATCATGCACCGATGAACTTGATTGTGATGCTAAATTCTCGTACCTTAAATGCACAAAAGGTGAAGAGATAAAGAATTATGAGACTCTATCTGTCTATTGTGCGGTCAATGTCATGAGGATTGAAGGCAAGAAACTCGTAGAATCAGAAAGTAAAAAAGACGCATACAAAGCAGCACGAAAAGCTGAGAAAGATGCAGAAGAAGCTAAGTTTGCAGCTAAAAAATCTTTGAAATTAGCAATAAAAGAAGACATTAAAACAGCGACAACAGTAGCAAAACTCAAGGCACTTATTGAAAAGTTAATTGAGGCACAAGATGAAAAATGAAATTAAGTGGGCATTGTATTGTATTGGACTAGGTATGACTTTAATAGCCTATGCCCATAGCCAATTTGCTACTAAGTCTACAGTAGAAACAATGGATCAACGGATATATGATATTTGGAAGACTGTTTATAAGAAGGAAAACTAATTATGCAAGATAGATCAAAAGCCTATAATGCCCATTTTGAAAATAAGATGGCTCAAAATGCTTGGGATAAAGAAAAAATGTCTTATGGAAATCTTAACGGAGTTACAGAAGAATATGCTTCTCCTGAAGATAACGGAATGCCAACTACTGGTGTTGTTGCTTCTGGACAAGCAAAACAGCAAGACCTTACCCAGAATCTACCTCAAGGTGGAGGAACGGCATCTAAAGCTGGTGGCGTAGCTACTACAGCAGGAATGGCTACGGGACAACCAGAATTAGTAGCTGCAGGATTGGCACTTCAAACTATGGGTCAAATTCAAGCAGCAAAACAAAATCAAAGAAATGCTAGATATACTGCAGAAGTAAACAGAATTAATGCTCGTCAAGATGCTATTAATAGAATGTCACAAATTGGCCAAAGCCTAAAGGCATAATATGAGAAGAATGGACTTCCTAGTCTCTCAAGTTAGAAACTCTACAGACAATAAGGATGTTAATGGCATATCAACGGCTGAAATCGTGGGGTATTTTAACGACGCTCAGCAGTATATTACTACTCTTATTTTTAAAAATAATCCTTATGCTGACTTCTTTAAAGTTCAAGTGGCATATGCAGCAAACTCTACTGGTGTTTACACCATTCCAGACGATTGTTATTCAACTAACGCCATATCTATGGTTGAGCTCTTAACAAACAATCTTGCTAATATTAATGATGGATATACTAGAATTAAACCAATTTCAGAGTCAGAATTTGCCTATATTGGTGGATATACGACTAGAAATAATACAATCTGCATCTCAGGAACTAACCAGTTTCCCGTCCGTTTAACCTATTTTAAAAGACTACAAACGCTTGATGTTAGACAGTCCAAAGTATCTGCAGTTACAGCTAACGTATCAATAGCATTAACAGCACCGATACCGACTGACCTATTCATCATGGATGACCATGCTTCTACAGTCGATGCTCAAGGGGATCAAGTTGTAGCTAACATCTACTTCACAAATACGTCAGGTTCTCCTCTATTAACAACTAATACTACAGGGGTTACAACATCTCAGTATATTGTAGCTGGTAAAAATGCGACTAATAAGAGTCAATTACCAGATGAGTGTGAAGCATATCTATTAGAATACGTGCGTCAAAAGATTTACACCCGTAATAATTATGACGATGCTAATAAGCAGATGTATTTTACAGAACAACGTCAGAATGAAATTATCTCAATATTCTCGAAGAATAAAAAAGATGATGATACTATTCCTGTAACAGACTTTGGGTTTTTACTTTTCTAAGAGGTTATAGTGGCACTAGGTAAGATGCTCAATTTGGGCGGTATAGATAATAGACCTCCTAAAGCTAATCAATCTATGGGTCGCTTTAGAGTGGCAAGAAACGTATATCCTACTCCAGATGGAACATTAATTCCAAGATACGATTGTGACTATGAAGGGGATGCCCCATTAAGAGTAAAGGCATACCATCACATTACTCAATACGGGTCAGATACATTAAGAGTAGTTTCTAGAGATCATTTTAATACGGGGGCAGGAACAGAAGTTTATCAAGTCTACAAAGGGATTGATTTAATTCCCGGAACTCCAGCAGCAAGCCCATTTCAAATTCTTTCACAAGATATTAATAATTCCGTAATGTCGTTTAGACGAAACAATACTACATATTTCATGCTCCCAGAGTTTTCTAGTAACGGAGCTACTTTAACAAAGTATGATGGTGTTCAAATGTGGAATATGGGTTCCCCACAACCAAAGATTTCTACAACATCCGTAGCTGGGGCTACATATTACGTTAGAGTAATTCAACATTTAATAGATTTTGATAATAACGAACCAGCAAGCGAGTATGTAGAGTTCGGTACTGTTACAGCCTCTCCTATTACAGTAAACGGAGCAGGAAATTTTGGAACAAATATGATTTCTTCTGGTAGGGCAACAGCCCCATCAAATGCAATCATCGCCACAGGAAAGTCACCAATTTACTTCAGAGGAACATCAGCATACAACGCAGGAACTTTAGATTATACAATTACGACTACAGATACAAATATAGGAGCTTTGAATATTGGCGAATATGTCATGGTGGATTGGGATAATGGCGGCCTTTTATTAGCAGCCGCAGGAGTTCAAGGCTACGGACTTGCAATGAAAGTAAAGTCTATATCCCCTTTAAAATTAGATGCAACAGGACTTAAATACCTAAATCTAAATAGAGAATGGAAAGATATATCTGTAACAGTTTCTACTCTAGGCGCATTGATAACAATAGGAACTCAAACATTCTTATCTTTCTGGAGATCGCAAACTCAGACGGGGGTTTATTACTATTCTACGTTTGCCCCATCATTCCCAGATTCTTCTGTAACTTTTCCAATATCAGTAGACACAACACCATTAACCTCTGCAGAATTAGGTTCTGACACCCTTATAATTACTCTCGGCCCGACATTGAACGATATTTATGACGTAAATACTCGTAAGTTATCGCCAAATTCAAATTACCCTTTTGGGCTTAATCATGGAATTTACTCTATGACTAACTTCCAAGATCTCATGTTATTGGCTTCGGATGATTTAATCTGGTACTCTGATCCAACATTAGCGGGAACTTTTGAACAGCTTAACACTAGCGGATTTATCAGAGTAGGGGATACAGAATATGGTCGGATTACGAGTATATGCGGTACTCAAGATTTCTTATTTGTCTCTAGAGAGCGTAAGAATTATTACGTTACTGGAAACATAACTACAGGTAACTACCGAGTACAAGAAATAATTGAAGCTGAAATTGGGGCATGGTCAAACGTATGCTCAATAAATGTTAAAGATTCCGTAATATTTCTAACTGCTATCGGAGTATTTCAAGTAGTTGGTGGAAGTAAAGCGACTAAATTATCTGATACATGCCCTAAGAATTTTGAGAGATACGACAATAATAATGTCAATGAAGATGTATCTTTTGTTATGTCAGGATTCACTTCTGACATAACCAACACTGTAGTTGATGGAATGTCAGTAGCCTATGATGAGTACAGAGAACTTTTGGTATTCATGAAAAAAGGTGTAGTAGGAAATCCTAGTCTAGTATGTCATACAAAGACTGGAGAGTTTTATGAGTGGGACGGAATTACTATAGGGTTTGGAATATCCTATGCTAACTGCCTTGCTTTTGCTTTTGGGAAATATCTTTTTGGACATATCGACAATACAGTAAACAACTATCTGGCCCTAGTTGGTCTTGAAAACTACGCTAAACAGACTGAATACGTCACATCATATCCTGTAAAACTCTATACTACTTGGCTAACTGCTGGAGAGCCTTCTTTAGAGAAAGAACTACTGCAGCTTAAATTATTTGGACGTATTGAAAGTGAAGGAACTACTTCATCAATTAGAGTAGCTCATTACAAAGATTGGGATATTACGACAAAAATCACAAATGTAGAGTATTACCCTAATGACCCTTCATTAAGCTTAAATAATCAGATTCAATATTCTCATAAGAGACGACTTAACTCTGATAAAGTATTATCTGCTTCAGTAGGTGTTGAAATCATTACCTATCCAGTATCTTTTGAAATAGAGTCTTTCGAAGTGGAATTTAACCCGATTCAATCTGGAATGAAGAAATGATAAGAGATAATAGTAGATCGGGGGAAGATTTAGAGAAGGCAGAGGACGATGCAGACTTGCCTAAAGTTATCTTCATCTTAAATAAAGTTATTGAGAGCTATAGGAACTTTAATAAATCTCTATCAATACAGTCTAGTTTCGATGGTTTCATAGCAGAAGATGTAGTTTTTCCTGCTTTGACAGAGGTTAAAATACAACATTTCCTTGGCATTAAGCCTAAATGGCGTATGATACTTAGACAAGTAGGAAATGGTGTCTTAACTGACATTACCTCGAATTGGGATAATAGAGTTATATCTTTATACAATAATGGTGCAGTAGAAGTAACTGCTACTATTTTCATAGCGAGGGAATGATGGCCAAGGCAAGTTATACAAAACAGGAGCTTGCGAGACAAGCAGCAGGGCCAGCAAAGGTAGCTGCAGCAGAGGCAGAAAAGCAAGCAGGGTATAATAATAGATTAGGTGCCCTTGGTGGAGGAACTATTTTTGGTACTGACGAAGAAAAACAGCACCAACTCGCAGGATTAGAACAAGCCAAATTAGGATATGGTCAAGGACTTGCACAAACAGGCCAAGATATTCAGCGTATCAGAGAATTACAACAGGGTAGAACAGACCAATCTGGTGGAGATCCTGTATCTGCAGCTATCATGGGGCAGAAGCAAGGTGCGATGGCAAATGCTCAAAGAAATTTAGCTTCTTCTGGAGTTAAAGGAGGAGCAGCAGCAGGGGCAATTGCAAACGTTGAAAGACAACAGAATCAAGACATAGCAGCGTCATTATATGGGCAACAAAGGCAATCAATTGCTGATGAAAGATCATTAGCCTCTAATACCTTATCTGGAACAGTGGCAATGTCTGAAGGTGGAAAAGCTACAGGAACAGCAGCAAATATGCCTAAAGCCCCAGAGTCAGGAGGAATGGGAACAGTAATTTGTACTGAACTTCATCGTCAAGGGATTATGTCTGACGAGATGTACGCTAAAGAGATAGAATATGGAAAAAATGTCGATACTCTGGTTATGGAAGGATATGTATTTTTAGCAACACCTATTGTCAAGATTATGCAAAAATCTAAATTATGCACACTTTTATGCAAATACCCTGCTATGGCATGGGCAAGAGATATGGCAGGAGATGAAAATATTCTTGGTAGCCTTCTATTCATGTTCGGAGTGCCACTTTGTTATTTCGTAGGTAGAATCAAATTATCAATTTCAGGAGCTAAATATGTTTAATTCGGCAATCATCAAGAAAGGCAAAGCAGAGAAAGCTAACAAAGCCAAGAAGGTAAAGCCTTCATTGTTACATGGTATGGAAGAATTAGAAGCTAAAGAAAAGTTTGAAACTTCTGAAAGTGCAGAATCTTATGATATTCCTAAAGCTAAAATTACAGGGGAGTCTAAAGTACCTTCTGCTAAGAAAGCATCTTCTGAAGATTTAGTAGGTATTGATTTGATTATGGCAGGAGCTAAAAAAAAGCCTAAGTTAATTGGGGAAGCTTCTCTAGGCGAAACAGAAGTTAAAGAATCTTCAAAATCAGAAAAATATAAAAAGATGATTAAATCTCGTTCGGGGAAATAATAATGCCTACTTTAGAAGAAAAGCTTAAAGCAATATCTTCAGGGGCCGTAGAAAAGCCTTTAATGACAGATGAAGACTATCTTCCTAAAACGGGGAAAGTCATATTTCGGGATATGAGAAAAGGGGAAGGTATTCCAGGCCCATCTCTTAGGCTTAATGCCAAAGGGGAAGTAGAAGCCCCTCTAGAAGATATTTCTACAGATGTTTCAACATCAAAGGCATCAGTTCCAGTATCCCCTAAAGTAGCTGAGCTTCAGAGCATCTTTTCAACTCAAGCATCACCAGTTCAAGAACAACCAATGCAACAAACTGCTCCAGTAGCTACTTCAGACTTAGTTGATATGGATAAGATTAGAGGACAAGCTGCTTCTATGATGCCAGAGCAAGGTATGTCAGATTGGCTTACTATGTTAGCACCATTAGCTACTGAAGCTATTTTTGGTGGTGGTCAAGCTGGTGGTGTATCTTATGGAATTGCGGCAAAAAATACTCTAGATACTCAGGCTGAAAGACGTAAGAGACAAAATACCTTAGAAGATAAATTGATGGATATTGAGAAAGCAAGAAAAATTGCATCTGCAAAATCTACAAAAGGTGACAAGAGTTTCCAAACAGTAAACATAGTAGATGAAGTTTCTAAAGATGTCATAAAAGCAAATTTTGATAAGAATACTGGAAAATATTATACTCCAGATGGAGTACCTTTAAACTCGGACAAGATTAGAGCAGGATATTCGGTTATTCCAGAAGAATGGAGAGAAAGATCTAATATTGGCCTAAAAGTAGCTAAAGAAAAAGCAGACTACACACCAAGACTTAATCCTGAAACTGGTAACTATGCTAGAGCTACTGAGAAGGGTATGCAGGACATTGGGTTGAATAAGTCTAAATTGACTCCAAAACAAGAAAAAGACCTTACTCAACAAACTGATAAATTTATAACGTCAGACGTATATAAAAAATCTGCAGCTACTCTATCTGCTGCTGGAAATATTGATGAATTACTGTCTGCTGCAAATAGCGGAAACGCTGCTGCTGCAAACTCAGCTAGAGTTCAAATTGCCCGTATGTCTGGTGAAGTTGGTGCATTGTCTGATATGGATATTAAGAGTACAGGGGGTTCTCCTTCTATAAAGAACACTGTTAAGAGATTTGCAAATCTTCAAAGAACAGGAGTTCCTTTACTTCCGCAAGATATTGAAGAATTAAAAGAAATGGCAAGAATTTATGAAGCTGTAGCTAGAAGGAAAATCGGCGATGCCGTATCTAAACTAGATAAAAGTAACGTAGAATTATCTGGAGGAGTTCCTGGATCAATAACTCAAAAATTAGAGGCATATATACCTAAAGGAAGACAGGCCGTACAACCTTCCAATGGAATGGTTAAAGTTATAAGCCCTGACGGAGTTGTAGGTAATATCCCAGCAGCTAATCTAGAAAAAGCACTTAAACGTGGATATAAGAGGCAATAATGGATAAGAAGAAAGATGATGATTTAGGATTTCTTCCTGACTTGCCAGCAGATGATTTAGGATTTCTTCCTGAAGAAGCTGCTATGGAAAATAGAACAATTCCTTCTGGAGGTCAGCTTGAAACTTTGTCAGATATGGCAGTTTCAGTTCCTCAAGGAATTACAACTTGGGCAGATGAAGCCCAAGCAGCAGTTCAAGCTGGAATAAAGTCTCCAATGTCTAAAGACCCTTACGCTGATTTATATGAGCAAGAAGTTACTCCAATAAGAGAAAGATTATCTTTGGCCAGAGAAAGAAGTCCTATAGCTTCAGCAGCAACAGAAATTGGTACAGGGATTGGAACAGCATTTATTCCAGGGCTCGGAGCAGGAAAACTTTCAAGTGCCGCAGGAATGATTGGTAGAGGGGCTTTTGAAGGACTAGGAACAGCAGAAGATAAATTTAGTGAAGAGGGTGCAGTTCAAACTGGCATGGGTGCTGGTATGGGTGCTTTAGGGGCCTTAGTATCTGGAGGAGTTAAGAAATTAACTACTGCCAATCCTAATAAGATTCGTGCCAATGTACTAGGTGCAAGGACTTCAGAATTTAAAGAAATTGGAATTAAAGAAAGAGAAAAAGTAGCTAAAGAACTTAAGGATATGGGGCTATTTAGTAATACTAAAGTAGACTTTGATGTTAATAAGGGAAAGTTCATATCCGCAGGAAAATCACTAGAAAATTTAGAAAAGCCAGCTACGGATAAGTTAGCGGATAGACTTAGTTCTGCTACCAAGAAGATTCAAGACGAAAAGATGAAGATTCTAGGAAAGTTTGCTAATGATCCAGTAGACTTAGACGATATAGAATCCGCTCTTGATGAAGTAGTACAAGCTTACTCGAAGAAAGCCACAGGTATGCCTGAAAGATTAGCAGATGCCCAGAAAGTAAAGGATATGATTATCAACGATATGTTAGA
>Ga0315294_10001256_pt1 | contig 27426 bp, 19 predicted proteins | sample YL17G13_40_MG_FD_203626 | JGI IMG/M metagenome (GOLD analysis project Ga0315294, IMG submission 203626) | Sediment microbial communities from Yellowstone Lake, YNP, Wyoming, USA - YL17G13_40 | ecosystem: Environmental > Aquatic > Freshwater > Lake > Sediment | place: USA: Wyoming | collected... | reverse complement strand
ATAAGGTCAATAACCGGGAAATCTTGCAGGGGCGGGGCAACGTCCTGCAGGCGATCGTGGATGAGCCCGAAAACATGTCCGCCTGGGAGCTTGGCTTGAAAGATCAATCCTGGAATATCGGAGAAGAGGGGGCCAAGGTTGAGGTCATTGAAGCAGGGCCGGTGCGAGCCGTGGTTCGGGTCAAAAGTCTTTTTCGGAATTCCGCGTTTAACCAGGACATCATCCTTTACAGCAAGATTCCGCGCCTTGATTTCCGGCTGGGTCTGAACTGGCAGGAGAGGAACATAATGGTCAAGGCGGCCTTCCCGCTCAACCTGAAAAACGAAAAGGCGGATTTTGAGATTCCTTTCGGGTCCATTTCGAGGCCCGCCGACGGCCGGGAAGTGCCGGCCCTCCGCTGGGTCGACCTGAGCGATGAATCAGGCGCCTATGGAGTCAGCCTGCTGAACGACTGCAAATACGGGTTTGATGTGAAGAACGGAACACTCAGGCTTTCGGTCATACACGGCGCCACAAACCCTGATCCGGAAGCCGACCGTGGGCCTCACGAGCTCCTCTATTCGCTTTATCCTCATCGCGGCACATGGAAAGACGCCCTGACCGTCCAGCGCGGCTATGAATTCAACAGCCAGCTCATGCCGAGGGTGGCCATGGTCCATCCCGGGCCGCTGCCGGCAAGCCGGTCGTTCGTCAACGTCGGGCCCGACAACATCATCCTTTCCTCGTTCAAAAAAGAAATGGGCTATTACAACCGCGGCTTGATCCTGCGGTTCTATGAGGCCTTCGGCAAAAAGACGGAGGCAAAGATCGAGTTGCCCTGGCCCGTGGATGCCTGGGAGACGGACCTGATCGAGCGGCCGGTCAAAAAAATCGAGGCGGCAGGAACGACCATCGGCCTTTCCTTCGAGCCCTATGAGATCAAGACGATCAAGGTCGTCAGAAAGCCGGGTCCATGATGCCGATGACGACGCGGGAGCGGTTTCTGCGGGTCTTTCATTGGCAAGCGCCCGACCGGCTGCCCAACCTGGAGTTCGGCTACTGGGACGAGACGATCGAAGCTTGGCACAGGCAGGGGCTGCCGCTGAACATTCACGACAACGAGGCCGTGGAAAGATATTTGGGCCTGGATGGGGTTTCCATTTTCACGAAAGCGCCCATCAAAAACGGCTTGTTTCCGGCCTTTGAAAAAAAAGTCATCAAGGATTTGGGCGATCGCCTGCTGATGCAGGATGAGGACGGCAATCTCTGCGAAGTCCCGCCCGGGCGTGGCACCATGCCGAAGTTTCTCAAGTACCTCATCGCGAGCCGGCAGGATTGGGAGCGGGTGAAGCGCGAGCTACTGGATTATAAGAATCCCGGCCGTATCGGCGATGTCCAGAAAGCCGTCGACGAAGCCCGGGCGTCCGGCACGCTCGTCCTCTTCGATCCCGGATCTCTCTACGGCTGGCCGCGGAACTGGATGGGGCTCGAGAATTTTTCGATTGCGGTTATGGAAGATCGGCCCTGGGTCGAAGAGATGATGGAGCATCTCACAGAGATGACACTCTATCTCATAGAGAAAGGATTTCCGGAGAAAGGCATCGATGTCGGCTGGTGGTGGGAGGACATGTGCTACAACCACGGCCCGCTCCTTTCCCCCAAGCTCTTTCAGGAAATGATGGTCCCTCGCTATAAGCGCGTGACCGCGGCGCTCAAGAGGCGCGGGATCGAACTCAATGTCCTCGACTGCGATGGTCGGATCTACGAGCTCGTCCCCGGCTGGCTTGAGGCTGGAATCAACGTCATGTTTCCCATCGAGGCGCTGCACACGGATCCCTTCGAATTGCGGGAGATCTACGGCGACCGCGTCCTGCTGTTGGGCGGCGTCAATAAGCTGAGCCTCATCCATGGCCGTGAGGCGATCGATCGCGAGCTCGAGGGGCTCGTTCCGCTCATCGCCAAAGGTGGCTTTATCCCTACGGTCGACCATCGCGTCCCCCCGGATGTCACTTTCGAGAACTACCTGTATTATTTGGAAAGAAAAAAATCGATTTTGTAATATGGGCTCTCTCCGATTTCCCGTGGAGAAAAATCGTTTCCTTTTTCTATCCACATGATACGGAAGAGAAACCATTAGATGAAGTTGCGTTGACTTATCAAGAAGGCTTGAAGCATCTCCCTTTGTGTGATTTTAAAGAGGTGTCGGAATCGCCACCGAGGCCCTTTAGCGGAGGGGGGCCCCGGACACTCTTGGAGGAGGACCCTTTCACAGGGTCCCCCTCCAACGGGCGGCGGGAGTACCCGCCAGCCCTGCCACCCCCCCAAGGAGCATCCTCCCATGAATTCATCGCCGGATGCTCCTTGGAAAGGAGGCAGAGAGCGAAGCGAGCGTTGGAGGGAAACCCTGAATAAGGGTTTCCCTCCAAGAGTATCCGACGGGACTGGTTCCCCAGGGGCCTGGGGGCGATTCCGGCACCGATAGAAAATCACACAAAGGGAGATGTTTACAAGAAGGCTTGTAAGTTTTTGATATTTCCGCATAATAGGTAGCTCATTATTTCCTTATTCTGGAGGTTTACATGTATAAGAGAATTTTAAGCTTGTTTGGCCTGCTGATGCTGGTCTGCGGCCTGAGCGCCTGGGCGCTGGCCCAGGAGCAAACCGCCGAAACCAAGAGCGAGGTACCCGAGCTGACCGCTTTCCATGACGTGATCTATCCAATCTGGCACACGGCCTATCCGGATAAAGATTACAAGGCCCTGCGGAGCTTTGTCCCCCAGATCAATGAGCTGGCGGCCAAAATTTACGGCGCCAAGCTGCCCGGAATCCTTCGCGAAAAGGAAGCCAAGTGGAAAGAGGGTGTAGCTCAGCTCAAAAAGTCCGTCGACGACTACAATGCCGCCGCGGCCGGCAATGATGACCAGGCCCTTTTGAAGGCCGCCGAGGCGCTCCATGCCAAATATGAATCCCTGGTTAGAACGCTCCGGCCGGTCCTCAAGGAGATGGATGATTTCCATCAGATCCTGTATGTCGTCTATCATAAATATCTGCCCAACAAGGAATACGACAAGATCCGGGGCGCCGGCGCGGACCTCGTCGCCAAAGCGGAGGCCGTGACCAAAGCGACTCTGCCGACCAAGCTGGAAGCCAAGGCCGGAGCTTTTAAGACGGCAGCTGGTGAGTTGTTGGAAGCGGCCAAGGCTCTCGATGCCGCCGGTCAAGCCCACGACCATACCGGCATGGAAAAAGGCGTTGACACACTCCACGCCAAGTATCAGGCCTTAGAAAAATTGTTTGATTGATCCTCAGCCGGCTTTGGCCTTCTCGACGAGAACCTGCAGGATTTCGAGCTCGTCGGCATCGTACCAAACCTTGAAGCATGAAAGACATTTATCCACCGGGATGAAATACTGGTAGTTATAGGGTCGAGGCGTCATTTTGTAGCCGCAATTCGGGCAGTATGAATTGGGCTGCTCCTTGGCCGATATTTTCTGTGTTTTGATCGGATTGAGCAAGAATTTTTCCTTGAATTCCTGTGCCTTCTTGGCCAGATCCTCGGAGAATCCAACCTCCTGGCGGTCGAGAATACGCTCCATGGCGGCCTGGTCGACCAGCTTCCCGGAGCACCGGCCGCAGATCTTGACCGGAACGCCTTCGTAGAAAGTATCGGTCAAGGGGATCTTGCAGCGCGGGCATTTGTTGAGGACGGCTTCGTTGACCGGCTTTTTGCGGGCCAGCTTTTCCAGGGCGGTCCGGATCTGGGGGAATTGTCGGGCCCGAGCTTCGACGCCCTCCTGGATATTTTTGATGAGGACGAGCGGCGTGAAGTTCGGGAGAAAGAGGAGGTCCTGAAGGGAATAGGGCCCCTGCCATTGTTCCTTGGAAGAAAGGATCAGCCAGACCTTGTCTTGGGCAAGAGCCGACAAGATCGAGGGATCGGGAGCCGGCAGGGCGGCTCCTTGATGCGTTTCCTCAAAGGCATGAAGGACGATTTTCGCTTTTTCTCTTTCTTTTTGAATGTCTCGCACCTGATCGATGACGGCCGGCGGGGTCAGGCCGGCCATCTGAGCCAGGTTCCGGATGCGCGTCATGAGCGGCGGATGGGTGCTGATCAGGTGGCTCAGGAAGTCTTCGGATTCGCTGTGGGCGTCCGGAGCGACGATGAACAGCGGGCTGTAGGTCTGGTTGAAATCCCCGACAAACGAATTCTTGACATGGGCTTTGTAGATAGCCCGGGCCAAGGCCACAGGATTCCGGCTGAATTCGACGGCGGCCGCGTCCGCCAGGAGCTCGCGTTCCCGGCTGATCAACATGCTGAGAAGACGCATCACGATCGTCGAGATGGCCACCGCCACGTAGACCAGGGATGAAGGATGGCGCCTGTCGCCCCGGGTCTCCGCGAAATCTCCCGAATCCGCATCGCCGGGTTCTAAAGCCTCCCGGATGCGCTCAAAAAAATTGGCCAACGAGCAGACCAGGGTCATGTACAGGGTATCGCCCCGGGCGATGTGGGCCAGTTCATGGGCGACGACGGCCTCCAGCTCGTCCCTTGTGAAATCCGCCAGGAGCCCCTCGGTCACGACGACGCAGGGAGTCTTGTCAGATTCGATAAGGGCCAGCGAATTGATGGCAAACGTGGGAAGGATCGAGGCCTTGACCTTGGGCAGCCCGCTGGCAATCTGCATCTCCTCCACGACATTGATGAACTGCAGGTGATAGCGGTCGGACCGGTCCGGCTCTTGGGCGCACAGCCTCCTGAGGATGAATGAGGCGCCGAACTTCCGGGCATCATAATAATGCAGGATGGCGAAGATAACGGCTGCGCCGAAACACGTAAGGAGGAATTTTGTCCAGAAGGCGCCGGTGAAGAGAGGGGCCCTGGCCAGAATCAAGCCCGTGCTCAGCCAGATGGTGAACGCGATCAGGCTGACGGCCAGGAAATAAAAAACAACGAGGACGGCCAGGATCCCCAGGCTTTTCCTGGACTGCTGTTTTTGGATCTCGTAAAAGTCCCTGGCCAGGTTTCGCTTCAAGGCTCGTTGTTCCATATCGGTCTCCGGCTACCGTCTCCTTATAGTAAGAGAACACAGCCGTGTTAGCAAGTTGAAAGAGGGACTCGTAAGCATATCCGCCTGTGTGATTTTCTATCGGTACCGCAATCGCCCCCCGGCCCCTGGGGAACCAGTCGCGTCGGATACTCTTGGAGGGAAACCCTTATTTAGGGTTTCCCTCCAACGATCGCTTCGCTCTCTGCCTCCTTTCCAAGGAGCATTTGGCGATGAATTCATGGGAGGATGCTCCTTGGAGGGGTGGCAGGGCCGGCGGGTATTCCCGCCGCCCGTTGGAGGGGGAACCTGCAAAAGGGTCCTCCTCCAAGAGTGTCCGGGGCCCCCCTCCGCTATGGGGCCTTGGGGGCGATTGCGGTACCGATAGAAAATCACTTGTTTGGGTGCTTCCACGAGAATTCGCTGCGATTTCGCATAACGCGGAGTTCTTGACGCCCCCAAGGTGAACTTTTCAATTCTAGATTTCGTCATAGATAAAGAATGGATTTTTTTGCCTTTCTTTATATAATATTCCCAATGAGATTGCCGCGTCGCTTCGCCCCTCGCACGGACGGGCTCCTATCTCTATCTAAAAAAAACTTTTAAAGGAGGTTGTCATGAATAAGAATGATTGGAAAAGGACTTTCATCCTCCTCGGCCTTCTCTTTATTCCAGTCTCCTTGCTTCTCGCGATTGATATCAACGATACCAAGCTGCTGACCACGCCGGCCATTAGCCAGACCCATGTGGCCTTTGTCTATGCCAATGACCTGTGGGTGGCCGATATCAGCGGCAAAAACGTCAGGCACCTGACGACCGACCTAGGGATCGAAACCAGCCCGGCCTTCTCTCCCGACGGCAGCCTGATCGCTTTCAGCGCCCAGTACGATGGCAACCTCGATGTCTTTATCGTGCCGACGGCAGGCGGAATTCCCAAACGCCTGACCTGGCACCCGGGACAGGACATTGTCCAGAGCTTCACACCGGACGGCAAGGCTATCCTGTTTATATCACCCCGCAATACATTTTCGGGCGCCTATTCACAACTTTTTACGGTTCCCATCGAAGGCGGTTATCCCCAACAACTCAAGATCCCCAATGCCTATCGGGCCGCCTATTCGTCTGATGGAACAAAAATCGCCTACAACCCTCTTCCCGAAGCTTTTACCCAGTGGAAAAATTACCGAGGCGGAAGGAACTCTGTCATCTGGATTTTCAGAACAAACGATTACTCTGTGGAAAAAATCCCACAGCCCGAAGGGCGTTCGAATGACCCGGGACCGATGTGGATCGGTGACAAGGTCTACTTCCGTTCGGACCGCAACGGCGAGTTCAACCTGTTTTCGTACGATCCGAAGACCAAGGAGATCAAGCAGCTGACGAACTATAAAGATTATCCGGTCCTGAGTGCTGCGGCCGGCGGAGGGAAAATCATATATGAGCAGGCCGGTCTGCTCCATATCTATGATCCGCAGAAAGGCCAGGACGCGAGGCTCACGATCGGCATCGCCACGGACCTCAGCGAGTTGCGCGAACGCTATGCCAAAGGCGCACGGTGGGTCCGGGGCGCCGATATCTCTCCATCCGGGGCCAGGGCTGTGTTTGAGTTCCGCGGCGAGATTGTCACCGTGCCTGCAGAAAAGGGAGACTCCCGCAACATCACGAACACGCCGGGCGTCCACGAACGTTTTCCTGCCTGGTCCCCCGACGGCAAATCGATTGCCTGCTTTTCCGACGCGCCGGGGGAATATGAGCTCCATCTCCGGAGTCAGGACGGCAAGGGGGAAACAAAGAAATTTAAGCTCACCGGTACCGGCTTTTATGATGAGCCGGATTGGTCGCCGGATAGCCAGAAAATCTCGTACGCGGATAACTCCTGCAGCCTTTACTGGATCGACCTGAAGACGGGAATTTCGAAAAAAATCGCTTCCGAATATCTCTACCAACCCCGCCGGAGCAGGCCCGTCTATTCCACCTGGTCGCCCGATTCAAAGTGGCTTGTCTATACGCTCAATTCGGCCACCTACATCCAGAAAGTCTTAATCTACTCCCTCGACCAGGACAAGTCTTATCCGATCACCGACGGGCTGAGCGATGTGGCCCAGCCTGTTTTCGACCCCAACGGCAAGTACCTCTATTTCTTTGCCTCCACGGATGCCGGCCCGGTGAAGCAGTGGTTCGACTTGTCCTCTGCCGATATGCGCCTGACCAATTCGATCTACGTCGTCGCCCTGACGAAGGATGCGCCGAATCCTCTGGTCAAGGAGAGTGATGAGGAAAAGGGGGCACCGGACAAGCCGGCCGCGGATAAGACTATCCCAGAGAAGGCCGCTCCGGCGAAACCCGAGCAGAAGACGGCTGCCGCCGATAAGCCGAAAGACGAAAAGCCCAAAGACGCCGCGCCGAAACCCGCCGAGGCCGTCAAGATAGATTTCGACGGGCTCGATCACCGCATCGTGTCGGTTCCGGTTCCGGCGGGAAGTTACAGAAGCCTCACGGCCGGGGAGACCGGCCAGATCTTTTATCTGGAAAATCCTCCCGATATCGGCTCGGCCGCCCCTCCCGGATTCGGGGGAGGAGCTTCGCTTCACCGCTATGATTTCAAGCAGAGGAAGGATGAGGTCATTCTGAGCAGCGTTTCCGGCTATAAATTCTCGGCAGATAAGAAAAAGATCTTCTATGCCTCCGGCCAAAACTTTTTCATCACGGCCCTCGCCCCCAAGCCACAGCCCGGACAGGGCAGGCTCAACGTCGATGCCATCGAAGTCCTGATTGATCCTCGCGCCGAATGGAAGCAGATCTTTGATGAGGCTTGGCGCATCAATCGCGACTTTTTTTACGCGCCGAATATGCACGGCGCCGACTGGCCGGCCATGAAGAAAAAATATGAAGTGTTTCTGCCGCACCTGGCCTGCCGGAACGACCTCAACCGCATCATCCAATGGATGTGCTCGGAGCTAGGCGTCGGCCACCATCGTGTCGGAGGAGGGGACAGCCTGGTCCAGGCCAAGAGTGTGCCCGTCGGATTGTTGGGAGCGGATTATTCCATCGAAAACGGCCGCTATCGATTCAAAAAGGTCTACGGCGGGCTGAACTGGAATCCCGAGCTGCGGTCTCCGCTCACCGAGCCCGGAGTGGATGTCAGGACGGGAGAATATTTGCTGTCTGTCGATGGCAAGGATATCCGGCCGCCGGCCGAGCTCTTCAGCTTTTTCGAGAACACGGCAGGAAAGATCGTCGTGATCAGCGTCGGCCCTAATCCCGACGGAACCGGCTCCCGCACCGTCCAGGTCGTGCCCGTTGAGAACGAATACGCGCTTCGCAACAGGGACTGGGTCGAGGGAAACCTCAAAAAAGTCGAACAGGCCACGGGCGGCCGGGTCGCCTATGTCTATGTCCCGAACACATCGACACAGGGTTTTATCTATTTTAAAAGATACTTCTATCCGCAGGCCGACAAAGACGCCATCATCGTCGATGAGAGGTTCAACGGAGGAGGATCGCTGGCTGACTATTACATTGATCACCTGCGGAAGCCGTTCGTGAGCTACTGGGCGATGCGCTACGGCGCCGACCTGAAATCGCCGAGTGCCTCTATCGACGGTCCAAAGGTCATGCTGATCGACGAGACGGCCGGTTCCGGCGGCGACCTGCTGCCTTGGATGTTCCGTAAGTTCAAGCTCGGCCCGCTCATCGGAAAAAGGACCTGGGGCGGGCTTGTCGGAATGCTCGGGTTCCCGGTCCTGATGGACGGCGGATCGGTGACGGCTCCCAACCTTGCTATCTGGGCCGAGGACGGCTGGGTCGTGGAAAATGTCGGCGTGCCTCCGGATATCGAGGTCGAGCAGACCCCGGCCGACGTGATCGCCGGACATGATCCCCAGCTCGAAAAGGCCATCCAGGTCGTCATGGACGCCCTGAAAAAGAATCCGCCGAAGAAGCTTCAGCGGCCGCCCTATCCGGTCAGGGTGAAGAGATAGCTAATATCAACGTATTAAAGTGACATCCACGTTCGGGCGGCGCTTAGGCCGCCCGCAGCCCCCGGGGAACCAGTCCCGTCGGTTCCCCCCGTCGGAAAAGCCGACGGGGCCCCCCTCCGCTACGGGGGCTTGAGGGCGGCCTAAGCGCCGCCCATACATTGTTACTTTAATTATTGCGTTTGTATTAGTTTGCAATCTGCCTCCGTTCTGCTAATAGAACCTGAAGACTATATAAAGACGAACGCATTAAATGTCGTTACGACGTCATGGCCAACGACCGAAGGGATTGTAGCGATCCTACGCAGTCATTGCGAGGAGCTTTGCGACGAAGCGATCTGACTCGAAGGGTCATTCCGAGCGGAGCGAGGAATCTCCGTTTTTTACGTAGAGGGCACGAGATTGCCACGCCAAGAGGCTCGCAATGACATATTATATATGGCGTCCGTATTAGCCTATCGTGAAAACTGTGAATGATTTGACTTTACCTGAAGGAAAGAACCTATGCGTAAGATCCTAACCTCTTTTTCCATCCTGATCCTTTTCTTTGGCCTGGAACCGGCTGCCTCCGCTGCATTTTCCGAAAATCCCAAAAATACCAAAACGCCGCAGGAGGAGCTCAAGGAAAAAGCCCTGAAAGTGTTCCTCGACGGGAGAAGCCTCCAATGGGATTACATCCGGACGGAGATCACCTTCATCAATTATGTCCGGGACCGGAAAGATGCCGACGTTCATGTTCTCATCACCAGCCAAGCAACGGGAAGCGGCGGCCGCGAATACACGATGGCCTTCATGGGTCAGAATCAGTATGCCGACCTGGACTTTGCCTTGAAATATTTCTCCAATCGAACCGACGTCTCTGACGAAGTCCGCCAGGGCATCGTCCGCTATCTCAAAAAGGGACTGGTGCCTTTCGTCGCCCGGACCCCGCTGGCGGATAAGGTAGACGTTGTTTTCAACCAAGAGACCGAGTCCCTGCCCACTGCCGTCAGGGACAAGTGGAATTTTTGGATCTTCAGCCTTAACGTCAGCGGCGCGGCCAGCGGCGTCAAGACCAGAAAGTCCGGACGATTCGAAGGCAACCTCTCGGCCAACCGAATCACGCCCGAGCTCAAGATCAGGCTGAGCGTCAATACCCAGTTCGACGGCAGCACATATTACCTCGAGGAAGAAACGATCAAGAGCACTTCGGAAAGGGAGAGCTTCAACGGCTCGATCATCAAAAGCCTCAGCGACCATTGGTCGGCCGGCGCCTGGCTCTCCCTGAACTCCTCCACATACAGCAATATCAAACTCTCTTATTCTCCCTCCCTGGCCGTCGAGTACAGCTTTTTCCCTTACCAGGAATCCACCCGTCGCCAGCTCTATTTTCAATATCGGCTCAGCTACAACGCCTACCGCTATCGGGAGGTCACGATTTATGACAAGAGTTCTGAGAACCTGTTACGACAGTCCCTCTCTTTAAATCTAGAGTTGACCCAGCCCTGGGGAACGGCGGGGGTATCGATCCGCGGATCGCATTTCCTGCACGACCTCAGTTTTAACAGGCTTGAATTGAACGGATCGCTTTCCTTCCGTCTTTTCAAGGGATTGTCGTTCTGGGTTTCCGGAGGATATTCGGCCATCCACGACCAGATCGCGCTTCCCAAAGCAAGCGCCACCCTCGACCAGATCCTGCTCATCAGAAAGGACCAGGCGACCACGTTTTCCTACAATATTTCGCTGGGCTTGAGCTTCACCTTCGGCTCAATGTTTAGCAACGTCGTCAATCCCCGCTTCGATTAAAGGCTAAGGCAAGGCTATTATTTGCCGGCCGGAGAGGCCGGCTCAAGAATTTTTACGTAGAGAAAGGCCGCCCGGATATACGCCCCGCCTGCGTTTTCGAACTCCCGCTTCTCTAGGAATGCCGCCGCTTGGTTTTCGATCTCCCGGGCGTATTCCGTCAGCCATGAATCGACCGAGCCCGCCGGAATTCTCTCCACGTCTTTTTTGAGGCCGGCCACGAAGAGCTGGAGGATCTCTACGCAGCCTCTGTCGTTCGCGCATTGGGGGGAGAGAGGGAAAATCCGCTCCAGGAGTTGGTAAAGGATCTTGGCGCCGGAGAAGTCGTTCTTGACGAAGGCTTCGTTGGCATTGCCCTCTTCGTAGCTGGCCAGACGGAAGAGGAGATTCTTTTCCAGATTGCCTTTCTGCCTGGCCTGCGTTTTGGCGACGGTCATCGTCTCCTTGGCTTTTTGGGCCGCTTGCCGTTCGGAGACCAGAGAAAGCAGTTTTTGCATCTCGCCCTGGGCGTCTTTACTGGTCTGTCGGGCGCCCTCCGCGTTTCCCGTGTCGCTTAATCTTTTTCTTTGTTGGATGAGTTCGACCGCTTTATTGTAGGCCTCCTGATAGGGCCCCTTTTCCGGAATGATGCCTTTAATACTCTCCATGAATTTTTCGGACGCCTGGACATCGAGGTGCTCGCCCGAAGGGATAAATTTGAAGAGAGCGCTTCCAATCTTTCCCAAGGTGTCGGTCGGCTGGGTGCCCGGAGGAGGAGGAAGGTTGGGCTCATGGAAACGGGACGGCCCCGCTTTTTCTGCAGTCGCGTTCTTGGAGAAAAGCAGCTTGCTTCTGCGCGTGTCCTGGGCCGGCTTTTTGAAAAGGATGAGAGCGCCGAGGACGATGATGATCAGGAGGAGCGCGGGGACAATGAGCTTTCGAAGGGTGAACTTGACCGTGATTTCCTTGGTCCCCAGAGGCTCGCCTTTTGTTTTAGGCTTCTCTTTGACGGCCGTCGGCAGCCCCTCTTCGATCCGACTCAGGTCCTGGAGAAGCTCCTCCCCGCTCTGGTAGCGCTCGGCGCGGTCTTTTTCCAGGCATTTATAAATCACGCGAGTCAAAGACTCCGGCACCAGCGGGTTCAGCTCATGGAGATCCCTCGGCTTTTCGTTCTTATGCTTGATAGCAATGCTGAGCGGCGTTTCTCCTTCGAAGGGGACTCTCCCCGTCACCATCTCATATAAAATGATGCCCAGCGAGTAGATATCCGACCGGGCGTCGACTTCCTTGAGGTCCACCTGCTCCGGGGACATGTATTCGGGCGTGCCGAGCAGGACGCCCGAGCCCGTCATGCTTTCGGCCTCGACGAAACGGGCCAGGCCGAAGTCCATGATCCGGGCGTTGCCGTCGCGGTCGATCATGACATTCTGCGGCTTGAGGTCTCTATGGACGACGCCCAGACGGTGGGCTTCGATCAATCCTTCGCAGACCTGCTTGGCCAGGGAGATGGCCTTGCCCGTTGTCATCTGGCCCGCCCGCCGGATGAATTTCTTGAGGTCCTCGCCTTCAACATATTCCATGGTGATGAAATGGGCCAGGCCGTATTCACCCAGGTCGTAGAGGCGGCAGACATGCCTGTGAGAGATCTTGCGGGCGATCTTCAGCTCATTCTTGAAGCGCTCGACGGCCTTTTCGTTGAAGCCGATCTCGGGCTTGATGAGCTTCAAGGCGACAATCTCGTTGATCTTCTGGTCATAGACTCTGTAGACCTTTCCCATGCCGCCTTTGCCAATCTCTTCGATCACTTCGTAGCGGCCGGCAAAGATCATGCCCCGGGAAAGCTCTTCAAAAGGGGTCAACATGGTCCTTGTCGGGGCCACAGACGGCTGAATGTCCTTAGGAAGAGGGGTGGCGCACTGGTGGCAGAACCGACTGTCTTCGCGGTTCTCAGCCTGGCAGGATGGGCATTTCATCGGTCGTCCTCATTATTTAGACGGCGCGGCTTGCGCTCTTCTTTCATAGAGAATTAAAACATGAGCGGAGAAAGTTGTCAAATGGGCTCGGGGTAGAGGGCTCGAAAGCACGCCGATTTTCCCCAGCGAGGAAAATCGGCTCGACATCGTTCCTTCGCTCTTCTCTCCTCCGGAGAGAAACCATGCCCGCTCCGACCTTTTAATCCCCCTTAATTGGCTAAGGGGGTAGGGGGATTAATATTGTTTAAATCTTATTTCTTCATTCCAACTCTAGCAAAAGTTGACGGGCTTTTGCGCGGCATACCCCTCGCCCTACTTACAACTTGAGATGCTCACGAGCCGCCAGCCGCTCGAGGATTCGTTCGCCGGGTAGAAATTAACGGATAAATATGATAGGAATAGGGGCGGGAGCTTTGGCCATGAAACCGTCGATCGTCATCCTGGCCGCGGGAATCGGCAGCCGCTATGGAAGCCTGAAGCAGATCGATCAGGTCGGCCCTTCGGGGGAAACGATCATCGATTATTCCATTTTTGATGCCCTGCGGGCCGGTTTCGGGGACGTGATTTTCGTCATCCGCAAGAGCATCGAGGAAGAGTTCAAGGAAGCTCTCCTTAAGCGGTGGGAACGCCGGGCCGACGTGGGCTATGTGTTCCAGGAACTGGAGGACGTCCCGGCGGGATTCCAGGTATCCTCCGACAGAAAAAAGCCGTGGGGAACATCCCACGCCGTGCTCACCGCAGAGAAGAAGATTGGCGGCCCTTTTGCCGTCATCAACGCGGATGATTTTTACGGGGCGAGCGCCTTCAAAGGCATGGCCGACTTTTTGCTGAAGGCCCGAAGTGAGGAGAACGCGTACTCATTGGTCGGGTATGAACTCAGCAGCACCCTGTCCGAACACGGCTCGGTAGCCAGGGGAGTCTGCCAGGCCGACGACCGGGGCATGCTCGTGGACATCGTCGAGAGAGTCCATATCGAAAAAACGCCGCGCGGGATATTTTTCAAGGACGACCAGGGCCAGTTGGCGTCCTTCCGAGGGGACGAGATTGTGTCCATGAATTTTTGGGGTTTCACGCCGACGTTCTTCGGTTTTATCCACCGGGCGTTCGAGAATTTCCTCAAGGAAAACCTGAAGAATCCCAAGGCTGAGATTTTCATTCCCCTGGTGATCAATAATCTGGTGAAGAACGGGCAGGTTACGGTCAAGGTGCTGGAGACCAAGGAAAAATGGTTCGGCGTGACCTATCGCGAGGACAAGTCCCGAGTCATGGAAGAATTGACGAAGCTTGTCGCCGCCGGCGTCTATCCAAAAAAATTGTGGGCATGATTGGTATCGCGAGCAGAGCACTGCGATTTAGCCCGGAGGGTCATTCCGAGCCATACTAGGAATCTCAGGTACATGTCATTCCGAGCGAAGCGAGGAATCTCCGCTTTTATTGCGAGAGACCCAAGCGGAGATTGCCACGTCGCTTCGCTCCTCGCAATGACACGCTCGTGCAAACGCCACGGCACAAAGTACCTCGCAGTGACTGAGTGTGATATTCGCTTGCTGAGCTTCCCGCTATTAATCTGATTCTTCGATTGAATGTTCTTATTTGAGCTTTCGGATCTTGATATTTCTGTACCAGACCGCGTCCGTGTGGTCCTGAAGCACGATGTGGCCTTTTCGCTTCTGGGCAAAATTGGGGATAGTCTTGTATTTGCTCTTGGCCAGGAGGTCGTTCATCCGGGGCGTCCCCAGGTCATATTCCAGTACTTTGAGGCCGTTGAGCCAGTGCTCGCCGTGGCTGCCCTTGAAGATGATCTTGGCGGTGTTATATGCTCCGACCGGCTTGAGTTTTTGATTCTGGGGCGGGATGAGGTCATAGAGTGCGGCGGCCGTCCTGTTGGGGCCGTTTTTGGCGTCCGCATTCTTGTCGTCGTCGAGGATCTGGTATTCAAAGCCGAGGGCGGCGCGATTGGGAGCATTGGCCAAAGACATTTCCTCAGAAACATTGTATTTCACGCCGGAATTCCCTGCCGGGCTGATCTTCCAGTCGAAGGCCAGCTCGAAATCTTCGAACGCCTCGATCGTCATGAGGTCTCCGCCGGCGAGGGGCTGGCCGTCCGCCTGGCGAGGCACATCCTTGGTGGGAACTTTTTTGATGGCTTGGTCCTCGATGATCCAGTGCTCTTTGGAGACCGCCTCGCGGCCCAGCCCGCGCCAGCCGCTGAAGGTTTTTCCGTCAAAGAGCAAGATCCAGCCTTGTCCGGCTTCCTCTTTTGTCAGGGTGTTGAGGGTTGGGGCAGATTGAGGAGCCGCGGCTTTGTTCTGGGCGGATTGGACGAATAAAGAACACAGGACGATGATCGCGGCCGTAATGAGAACAGCCTCATAAAACTTTCTTCTCATAGGATTCAATCTCCTTCGGGATCATCATGACAAACCCGGCCAAAAATTTCAACTGGCTCTAATGGGTCCCCGAAAGCCACACCAAATATGTAATTTCAAAGAGGCGTGGCCATTGCCCCCTTGCCCCCTGGGGAACCAGTCCCCTCGGACACTCTTGGAAGGAAACCCTTGCCTAGGGTTTCCTTCCATGTATGAAAGCGCCGCACGTGTCAACGCTCGCTTCGCTCTCTGCCTCCTTTCCATGGAGCATCTGGCGATGAATTCATGGAAGGATGCTCCTTGGAGGGGTGGCAGGGCGGGCGGGTATACCCGCCGCTCGTTGGAGGGGGACCCTGTGAAAGGGTCCTCCTCCAAGAGTGTCCGGGGGGCCCCCGAACCGTGCCACCCATCGGGCATCGACTCTATTTATCTATCTTCATTAATTTCATTTGGCTTTCAATCAAAGTAAATCCTAATGGCCGGAAAGGGTTCGCTGGAATCGTCTCTTTTTTTGGTGTATATATAAAAACATGAAAAAGACCGGGCGGTCGCACCGCTCTATGCGGCGGGATTTCCAGGATGAATGGATCATCAATGATCTTGATGCTCTGGGCTTGACGGGTATGGCTTATCGAAGCCAATGTCTGCTGACCAGACAAATGAAATGGATCTGAATCGAAGGACACTAGGATGAAAAAAACTTCGCGAAGGCATTTTATAAAAGCTTTAGGACTCACCTTGGCCGCGCCGTCGTGCGCGACTATTGTCCGGACTTCGCCTGACGAAAGCCGCCAGGACATCCCAAAGCCCGAGGCTAAATTTCGGCTCGGCATGGCCTCTTACACGTTTCGAGCCTTCAGCCTTGATGAGACGCTGATTTTTACGAAACGGCTTGGATTGGAGAAGATTTCCTTCAAAAGCGTCCATCTGTCGCTCGACAGCACCGCTGAGGCCATCCAGGCGGCGATGACGAAAGTAAAAACGGCTGGTCTCGATCCCTACGCGGGCGGCGTGATCTATATGAAGAATGAGCAGGAGGTGCAGCAGGCTTTCGATTATGCGAAAGCCGCCGGCATGCAGATCATCGTCGGCGTTCCGAACCATGAGCTGCTGGGCTTAGTCCAAAAAAAAGTGCAGGAATACGATATCCGGATGGCAATCCATAACCATGGCCCGACGGACAAGCTATACCCGACGCCTGAGAGCATTATTGAAAAGATCAAGGATCTCGATCTGCGAATCGGCCTGTGCCTGGATATAGGCCATAGCCAGCGCAGCGCGGTGGATCCGGCAGCGGCGGCGGAGCAGTTTTTCGACCGCCTGCTCGACGTTCATATCAAGGATGTCACGGCCTCGTCCGCCGAAGGGGTGGCTATAGAGGTCGGCCGGGGCGTAATCGATATCCCCAAGTTTTTAAGGACGCTGCTGAAGCTGGGCTATGCCGGGATGGTCAGCCTGGAATATGAGAAGGACGAGAAGGATCCGCTTCCCGGCGCCGCCGAATCCATCGGTTATATCCGCGGCGCACTGGCCGCGATCGATGGGGCAAAAGCGTGATTGAAGGCATTGCTTACGCGCGGGCGGGCATCCTGGGAAATCCATCGGACGGCTATTTCGGGAAGATCATCGCCATTTCCGTAAAAAATTTTATCGCCCGCTGCAGGCTTGAAGAATCAGCGGAACTCAGGATCGAGTCTCAAGCCGAGGACAGGGAAACGTACGGGAGTCTGCAGGAACTGGCTGAGTCCGTCGGCCTGTACGGATATTACGGCGGCGTTCGCCTGATCAAAGCGGCGCTGAAGAAATTTTATGAATACTGCCGGAGTCGGGATATCCCTCTTCACGGACAGAACTTCACCATCCGCTATGAATCGACGATTCCACGGCAAGTCGGGCTGGGAGGTTCGAGCGCCATCGTCACGGCGACGATGCGGGCCCTGATGAAATTCTACGGAGTCGAGATTCCGATCCATCTCCAGCCTTCCCTCGTCTTGAGCTCGGAGCGGGATGAGCTGGACATCAGCGCCGGCTTCATGGACAGGGTAACCCAGGTCTATGAGGGCTGCGTCTATATGGACCTCCCTGAAGCGATGATCAAAGAAAAGGGGTACGGAATATATGAACGACTCGACTCTGGGCTTCTGCCGGACCTGTATCTTGCTTACAAACCGTCGCTGGGCAAAGTCTCGGGCAGGGTTCTGAATGATATCCGGATTCGTTACGAGAGGGGAGATGCGTTTGTCATTGAAACGCTGCGGCAGATCGCCGGCCTCGCCGAGATAGGAAAGGCGGCTATGCTCGCCGGGGACAGGGAAGCATTGTTCGACCTAATGAACAAGAATTTCGACCTTCGGCGCAAGATCATGAACATCCACCCGGGCAACATAGAAATGATCGAAACCGCCCGCCGTTTGGGCGCCTCGGCCAAGTTCGCGGGGTCCGGCGGGTCGATACTCGGCATCTACAAAGGCCCGGAGATGTACGATAAACTGGTCTCCGAACTCACAAACCTTGGCGCGTGGGTCATCCGGCCGATTGTTGAGTAGGGGAGGATGTCATCGCCCGGAGGATGTCGTTGCTCGGAGCGAAGAGAGGCAAAAATCCTATACAGTCAATGCGAGGCACTTTGTGCCGTGGCAATCACATTAGCGTGTCATTGCGAGGCACTTTGTGCCGTGGCAATCACATTAGCGTGTCATTGCGAGGAGCGAAGCGACATGGCAATCTCATTCGCGTGTCATTGCGAGGAGCGAAGCGACGTGGCAATCACATTAGCGTGTCATTGCGAGGAGCGAAGCGACGTGGCAATCTCCGCTTAGGTCTCTCGCAGCAAAAGCGGAGATTCCTCGCTTCGCTCGGAATGACATGCTGCGGAGATCCTTCGCTTTGCCGGGATTGGTCCTCCGGGTTGGCTCCCCGCCATCCGCTTGCGATGACAATCTAATTAGTAATTTTCCGCCATCAGCTCGTAGAACGCCTGGGCGTGGTCGCAGGCCGGGCACTTGGCTGGCGCCTCTTTTCCTTCCGAGACATACCCGCAGTTCCGGCATTTCCACTTGACAACCGTGTCCTTCTTGAAGACCTTGCCCTCTCTGACATTCTTCAAAAGCTTCCGGTAGCGCTTCTCATGCTCGGCTTCGACTTCGGCGATCTCCTTGAACTGCTTGGCGATTTCCGGGAAGCCTTCCTTGGCCGCGACTTCTCCGGCCTCCTTGTAGAGCTTGGTCCATTCTAGGTTTTCCCCGGCGGCAGCGGCTTCCAGATTGGCGGCGGTATCGCTGATGACGCCGGCCGGGTAGGCAGCCACGATCTCGAGCTCTCCGCCTTCCAGCGGCTTGAAGAACCGTTTAGCATGCTCTCTCTCGTTTTCGGCGGTCTCGAGAAAGATCGCCGAAATTTGCTCGAAGCCGGCTTTCCGGGCGACGCTGGCGAAATACGTGTAGCGGTTCCGCGCCTGGGACTCGCCGGCAAAAGAGGCCAAAAGATTTTTCTCGGTCTTGGTTCCTTTGATGGATTTTGCCATGAGTAACTCCTTTTATTCCTTAAGATTTCCAGAGGCCGTGCAGGTTGCAGTATTCCCTGGCCGTAAGGACCGTGCCTTTTACCCAGAATGTGGCTTCGGGTGCCTGGCCGGGCTTCAGGAAGGCGATGTAGGTCTTGTCATCGACGATGAGCTCGATCCACTGGATGTAATGCTTTTGCTCCATAGGATGGGGGACGCTGCCGACTTTGACCTTGACGCCGTCCGCGGTCTTCTCGATCACCGGAACATGCTTTTCCTTGGACGCATCAACGGTATTCTCGGTGAGGAGCGTCATCGGCTGGCCGCAGCAGACTAGCTCGCCGGCGCCTACGCGCAACACTTCGACGATGTTGCCGCAGACTTCGCAGTGGAATACCTGCAGGCGTTTTGAAACGTTAGGCATGAAAAATTCTCCTTTTTTTGGTTTTGCGTAGTTGCTTCAGGCAATCTTTACAGGTGCCTTTGAAATAGCCATGGACTTCCTTGATCAGGTGCCCCTCGATCTCGCCCCGCCGGCTGTTGGCGCAGGAGACATCGACGTCGATGATCCGGCCGCAGCGCTCGCAGAAAAAATGATGATGGGATGAGGCCAGACCGTCGTAGCGGACCTCGGAACGGTCGATAGTCAGGGGAGCGACCAGCCCTTTCGCGGCGAACAGTTCGAGTGTCGAGTACAGGGTTGTCTTGGAGAGGGTGGGGATGGTCTTGACCAGGCTGTCATGGAGGGATTTGATCGTGGGATGGGATCGGTTGTTCTGGAGGAAGCCGAGAATGGCGGTCCGCTGATAGGTCGGCTTGATGCACTTGGCCATGAGTCGGTCTCGCAATCCATCCCTATTTGTAATCATTTCAAATTGGATTCTATACAAATAACAAGCCTTTGTCAAGAGAAAAACGGGGTCAAACCTCAACATTCAACGAAAGGAATAAAAAGTGAGTTTGAGGAGTTAATGTTGATTGTTGAGGTTTGACCCTGCCGAGACTTGTAAAGTTAGAGTTCCAAGCATCAAGCGATTCGCCAAACCTAATATTTAATCTTTTATTCGCGATGATTTTCCTTGTCGTTATTTCCTCTCGAGGTGATATCTTTTCACTTGTGGAATGCCATCCTCATTCTCTTCGACCAGGCAATATAACTTATCCTGTCTTACAGTGGAAAGGATATCAGTCGCGGGGAGCGAGAATCTCGCAGAATAAATGCCTTCGTGATTAAAAACATCGATAAAATAATTTCCTTTTGAGTCTTTTTCATGAGTGCGAACATAAAACCAGCCCTTATCATCAACTACTATTGAATAAATTGGATAAAAGTGTGCTGGAAACTCTAAAATCATTCCCTGAGGCGGCCCTGCATCGCCGTATCTTTCCTGGATGATTTCTCGCTTATTTCTTTCCGTAATAGCAATAGGTTCGTAATCTTTTACGATTTTTCTAATAGTTTTACCCTCGAGATTCATTATCTGGATTTCGTATCTCGTTGTGTAGGCCCAAGCGAGTTGATCGCCTCGGATAATGTCATACACGAAACGATCGGTCATGATATTGATCCTGGGCAGTTTTATATCACTTTGATTTTCGGCGACAGTGGCTAAAAGATTTAGGCTTGGATCGAACTTCAACAATTTCTGCGAAACGCCTTTATTATCAAATGCCAGGTTGTCGGCATAGATATGAGAACGGGAATCAACCCTCAACTGGAGAAACTGCCATCTGGCTGTCGAGATTTCCGATAAGCATTCTCCTTGTAAAGAGTAAAATGCGATTTTGTTGTTGCCCCTATCGAGGATAGCGAGCTTTCCATCGGGTGTTAAAGTCATCCTCGAAAGAACCTGCCATTCTCCCGGTCCGGGACCTTTTTTGCCGAAGGTCCTTAAATGCTTTCCATATTTATCGAATTCCTTGATTTTGCCTTCCTTCGAGTCGAGAGCAAATATGTTCCCTTCGTTATCGATTTGAATGGATCGCAAAGCCGAAAATATATAATTCTCATCTCCGTCTGATTTGCCAATAATCAGGTCCTGTCTAGGGATCCATCGGACCGGAGCCCCTTTGGCAGGAACGGGTCGCCTCGGATTATAGACAACAGGAATTCCATTTTCTGTTGTAATTTTTTGTCCAGTTGAACGATCCATTGGAAATACTAGGGAATAAAGGATAAATCCAATAAAATAGTAACAATATTTTTCAGGCTTGATTCTCATTTTACCCCCTGTCCTTTATTTCAAACGGAAATGCATTTTATTATTTAATATGATACAACACTCGTCAAGAAAAAAACAGGATCAAACCTCAACATTCAACAAGAAGAATAAAAAGTGAGTTTGAGGAGTTAATGTTGATTGTTGAGGTTTGACCCCGCCAAGAGCCGCCCAATCACAATATCGGCGATTCCTGGGCCATTTCGATCAGATCCTGAATGGTCGTCGTAGCCAAACAGACAGAAGTGTCGGCGGCGCCGTAATAGACCTTCACCGGGCTTTCAGGGAGCGCGAATCCAGCCTGATCGAATTTCTCGACGATCATCCCGCTGGGAAAAACAACATTGGGGACCTGGCCGGCAATTTCATAGATTTCGCGCGGCTCGAGGATGTTGTTTCGGCACCGGCCGATGACTTTGGCTGGGTTTTGAAGGTCCATCAGCATCACTCCCGCCTGATAGATATTGGCGCTTCCGAAATGGGTGGCCACGCCGTGGTAGATGTGAAGCCAGCCGCTTCGTGTTTTTACGGGCGGCGGCCCGGAGCCGATGAATTCATCCCAGTAATGAAAGCGGCCGCTGATCAGTGGGGCCCGCTCTTTCCAATGGATGAGATCGTCGGATTCGGACAGCCAAATTGTGCTTCCTGTCGTCGGCCCTCCTTCCAGGCGCGCTTTGTTGGGCCTCTCCATCCGAAGATACTTGCCGCCCACTTTTTCCGGGAAAAGCACGCCGTTCCTCACATCCTCCGTCGATGTAATCCCAAGAAAATCGAAGCTTCGGAAATCGGCTGTTTTAGCCAGGCCGAGCTGGCAGCCGCTGTCCATATCCATTGCGAACATTATGTAATAGGCCCCTTCAAGTTGAGTGATACGGGCGTCGTAGACATGGTAGATTTTTTCTTTGACCTTCTCGATTCCCTTAAGTTCCACGAGATCACGGGCGACGGTGAATTTCACGCCATCCGTGCTCTCTGCCATCAAGAAAAAAGTTTCACGTGATCGGCTCTGCACGCGGAGCATGAGAAGATATTTGCCGCCGAATTTGACGGCGCCTGGATTGAAGACCGATGTGGCGTCGGTCAGCAGGGGAGGGATGTCGGGAATATCCTTGCGGGTCAAGATCGGATTTTTGGCATGTCGTTCCATGGGGCCTCCGGCGTTCCTGCATATTATCCGATAATTCCGCGATTTTTTCGAGCCGACCTTGGGAAGTATTCGGAAGAAACCGCCGCTTGCGTTCCCGAATCCAGTTGTGCTAGACTTTCGGCATGATTGTGGATATATGCAAATTGCGACAATGACTGTCGCAATTTGCATATAAGCAATGACCATGAAAAAGGACGCAATTCCTGGTTTCATCGACGGCCTCCAGGCGCGGGGACAATACTTTTTCCTAAAACGGCAGCTCTTGGAAAAAACCGGACAACCTGAAAAAGCTGCAAATAGATCCTTATCCAGGTTGCAGTCTAAGAACCGAGTCCTCCTTGTTCGTCGCGGCTTCTACCTTATCATCCCCATCGAATTCCGTTTGACGGGGATTCTTCCGCCCGAATGGTTTATCCATTCCCTCATGGACTTCCTAAACGTCCGTTACTATGTCGGGCTCTTGAGTGCCGCTGCCATCTGGGGTGCTTCGCATCAAAAACCCCAGGAATTCCATGTCCTGGCAACCCGGCAGTTCAGGCCGATTCAAGAGAGGACGCTTAAAGTTCGCTTTTTCCGTAAGGTTGATTTCCCTGATCCCGCGTTTTTGAGCAATCAAAAGACGGAGACGGGCTTCATGAGGGTTTCTAGTCCCGAATTGACCGCTGTGGACCTGGTTCGATATTCCAAAGCTGTTGGGGGATTGAGTCTGGTCGCGACGACTCTAGCCGAGCTCGGCGCGCGCCTTGCCCCTCAGGGATTGCTGAAAGTCGCACATAAAGAAAGATCGCTGGCTCCCCTCCAACGATTGGGGCTCATTTTGGACAACTTGGGCTTCGATTCTCGGACAAAAGGTCTCGCTGAGTTCACGCGAATTAAGACAGCTTCCCCGGTTCTCTTAGAGTCCTCTCGTCCTCGGGAAAGTTCCCGTTGGATTCGGAAATGGAATATCTATGAAAACCTGAAAATTGAGGCGGACGAATTATGATCCCTCGTGCTGATATCGTTCAATGGCGAGAATTCGCCCCATGGGTCTCGGACGCTCAGGTCGAGCAGGATCTGATCATCAGCCGGTTGCTTGTCGAATTCTATCAGGACCCTCTCGTGCATGAGAAGCTCCTTTTTAGAGGGGGGACGGCGCTTCATAAAATCCATCTCAGTCCAGCCGTTCGGTATTCCGAGGACATTAATTTTGTCCAAAGGGAAGCTGAGGGAATTGGAGAGGTTTTGAGCGCCGTCAAAAGAATCTGTCAACCCATCCTTGGAAAGCCGAGAACGCGGCAGAAAGAGGATGGCGTCATTCTGACCTATCATACGACCTCCGAATTTCCCCCAGCGGTCTCTCTTCGCATAAAGGTCGAAGTCAATACGAGAGAACACGCCGCCGTATTTCCGATTATGCCCATCCCATACGAAATCGATTCCCGCTGGTTTGCCGGCCGATGCGTTCTGGCAATTTACTCGCTGGAGGAGCTTCTCGCGACGAAACTTAGAGCGCTCTATCAGAGAAAAAAAGGCCGTGACCTTTTTGATCTATGGTATGGCCTGACGAAAGGGAAGGCCGATCCGCATCGGATCGTCTCGGCGTTCCGAGTCTATCTTGCCGATCAGGGTCTCAAGGTCCGGAAATCGCAATTCCAGAGGAATTTGAACTTGAAAGTTTCCGACCCGCACTTCTTAAGCGACACGCGACCGCTCCTGCGGCCGGGTATCTTGTATTCACCCCTGGACGCAGCTCGACTGGTCGACGAGTCCTTGATCGATTCCTTGGGTGACTAACACGATAGGAAAATGCCAATATTGGATCGATGTCCAGTCCTCGTTTGAACCCGATCAAGCTTGACTTTTTTCGACGCGGCAAATATAAATCAAAGCAACGATTTCGGAAGGAGGTTTTCATGAAGAAAGCTGTTGTTAAATTGGCAGTCGTTCTGCTGGCGGGGATCGTTCTTTACGCCGCCCAGGAAAAGAAGCCATTCGACGGCCTCTATCTTGACCTGGGGAACCTCTCCCGGCTGTCACATGCCAAGACGCGGTCGATCAGCCCTGAAAATTTCACGGGCGAAAAAGGCAAGGCCGGCATGTCAAAGGACGGGCCAGCCCTGAAATCCGCCCGCGACCTCGGCCAGGGCTGGAAGGTATCACCCTATGTCGTGATCAAGCCGAAAGAGACGTTCGTCCTGGCCGACGTTCAGGGCATGGGCGCCATCCAACAGATCTGGATGACTCCGTCCGGCACCTGGCGCTTTGCCATATTGCGATTCTACTGGGACGGCGAAAAGGAGCCCTCGATCGAAGCTCCGATCGGCGATTTCTTCGCCTGCGGCTGGGGAAGGTATGCCCAAATCTCGTCCCTCCCGATCTGCGTCAACCCGGGCCGGGCTTTTAACTCATACTGGCAAATGCCTTTCCGCAAGTCCTTCAAGGTTACCCTGGAAAACATGGCCGAGGAGAATTTCACGATCTACTACCAGATCAATTACACCCTAACCGAAGTACCCGAGGATGCCGCCTATTTCCACGCCCAGTTCCGGCGGGTCAATCCGTTGCCGTATAAGAACGTCTATACGCTCCTTGACGGCGTCAAAGGCTGGGGCCACTATGTCGGCACCTATATGGCCTGGGGCGTCAACAACAACGGCTGGTGGGGCGAGGGAGAAATCAAGTTCTTCCTCGACGGCGACACGGATTTTCCGACGATCGCCGGAACCGGCACCGAGGATTATTTCTGCGGATCTTACGATTTCGATGCCCCCGGCCCGGATGGCGTAATTCGATACACCGAGTTTACGACGCCCTACGCCGGCCTGGCTCAAGTCATCCGGGGCGACGGCCATTACAATGTCGAGCAGCGCTTCGGCCTCTACCGGTGGCACATCATGGACCCGGTGCGCTTCGAGAAAGACCTAAAGGTGACGATCCAGGCGTTGGGCTGGAGGTCCGGCGGGCGATACCTACCCCTCCAGGATGATATAGCCTCGGTTGCCTATTGGTACCAGGTCGAACCGCACGCGCCCTTCCCGAAGCTGCCCGGCAAGGACGCTCTCGAGATTATATAATGACTTGATTCAAATCCGGGGTCAAACCTACTCATTACGCACGCTCCCCGAGAGAATTATGCGTAACGAGTAGGTTTGACCCCGTCTAGGAATTTTACCGGCAAGCGGGGCTTTCCCTGGTCCATTCTCCTCGCCTCATTTTTTTCATTTTTTGCCAAGACGAGGCAACAAAATATGCCTTGGCTTCGTATATATATGTGGAAGACAAAAAATGATCCTGGAAGGAAGAGAAGTTGCGAGATATGGAACAGACGACCAAAGATGATTGGATGAGGTGGACCATGAAGACTTCAGCAACGGCGACGCCATCAACCCCCATACAGATCAAAAACCAGACCAAATACTATTTCTGCTACTGCCCGATCTATGATTTTTGGTCTGTTGGAAAAACCAAGGAAGAAGCTTGGAGAAGGCTCAAAGAAGATCTCTTTCTTCTTTTGATGAAATGCTCAAGGCATGAGTCTCGGGATAAAATTTTCAAGGAATACGCCTACACTAGGGCTGAGATTAGGGCCTAAAAATCCGGGAAAATCCGGGGTCAAAGCTACTTTTTACGCACCTTCCCCCTGGATAGTGTGGGGTCAAACCTACTCGTTACGCATAATTCTCTTGGGGAGCGTGCGTAGCGAGTAGGTTTGACCCCAGTCTTTACTTGGACGGTTTTGGCGCCGTTTCGATGATCTTCGCCTCCTCCAGACATTTGGCAATACCTAGCATATCAGCCGCTTCGACAGGCATAAACTCGAAGCTCAACAAGTTGCGGATCTGGCCGAGCGTCCGGCGGCCGTCGATGGCGATGTACATCTCCATGAGCGCGTTAAAACTGTATTTCATAAAGACTTGCATCTGAATTTTGGGATTTTTTCGCAAGGCCTCTAAGAGCCCGGTGGAGGGGAACATATCACCCAGCTTAGCCGGCTTGACCTTTCTCGGAATAATCTTATCCAGTTGCATCTCGTCGGCCGAGGGCTTCGAGATCTCCGGCCGAAAGCCGATAAGACGGGCCATGTCCTCGTAGGTTCCCTTCAGATAGCCCGCATACGCGACGGCCAGCCTGTCGAGCCCGGCAAGCGCAAGATCCACATGCTTTGTCGCCTTCGGCTTGCCTGCAGCGAGCTCCCGGATCCCCTGGACGACTTCCTTGCTCAGCCGCACGGACTCGTTCATGTTGTTCAAGGCGTTTTTGAAGGCGACCCCCTTGTCGTCGGTTTTCAGCCGGGACAGATTCGAAACCGCCTGGGCGACCGTATCCTGGATGAACAGGAGCCGGTCGGAGTAGGTTTCCCGGATGAGGCCCTCCAGCACGTCCTCATTGCCCGAGCACGTCGCCAGCGCCGAGGCCGCGGCGATGAAGGCGACGCGCTTGAGCTGAGTTGGATCGGACTTGTCGGGAGTGTCCTTGTCCGTGTGATACCACATGTCAGGCCAGACATTGAAGGAAAGAGCCGGGATGCCGGCGTCGGACTCGATGAAAATACCGTGATCGCTCCCGCCCCGGAAAGGCGTCATCCGATAGCGGAACGTTTGGAGCGAGCCGTTCTTTTCGGCGATCGGGAACGGCAGCGGCATCCATGGCGTCGGAGACTGGTAATCGGAGGTGGGCAGATTGGCGATAAAAACGAAGTCCGCGAAATCCTTGGCCGCCGAGCTCAGGAATGTCGATCGGGAAAAATAGGGCATCTCGATATTGAAGAAGGCGGAGTTCATGTCCAGGTTTTCGCCGACCATGTCCATGTTGATCGCCCCGAAGATTTTCTCACCGATGTCTGGATATCTGCGGAAAAAGGCCATGGTGCCCGAGCCCTCCTCGATCCATAGGAAATGAACCGAACGCTCGGGCCGCTGGATCAGTCCCTGACGGATGAGGGTATTGAGCGTCCGGGCGACCTCGGCCAGGACGACGCTGCCGCTGAGGTTATCGTTGGCGCCTTGTTTTTGCGGCCGCTCGAACAGGTGGGCTGTGAACATCAACCCCTTTTTTTCAGGCGAGGTCCCTTTGACGGAGGCGAACACCGTGTCGAACTTCAATGGATACTCCGCCGTCTTCGTCCGAGCGCGCACCGTGATCTTTTGACCCTGGAGGACCATGTCCCGGAGCTCATAGCCGAGGCGCTGGGAGATCTGGAAAGCAAAGACCTTGTTCTGGGTGTCGCCCTTCTGAAGGCGCATATCGTATTGGACTTGATCCGGGTCGTCGAGCGGCCGGATGCTGTTTGAATAAGAAATGACGCCCAGGGCCCCCTTCTTAAAGGCATCGGGGAACCAGGCCGCATATTCCGATGTCAGGATGATCTTTCCGGTGAAATCCATGTCTTTGAGCTTGAGGACATCGCGGCGATCGATGAAAACAAGCTCTCCCTCGCAGTCAATGGTGTCGGAACCCCGGATGACGAGCGCC
>Ga0315294_10001255_pt1 | contig 27428 bp, 27 predicted proteins | sample YL17G13_40_MG_FD_203626 | JGI IMG/M metagenome (GOLD analysis project Ga0315294, IMG submission 203626) | Sediment microbial communities from Yellowstone Lake, YNP, Wyoming, USA - YL17G13_40 | ecosystem: Environmental > Aquatic > Freshwater > Lake > Sediment | place: USA: Wyoming | collected... | reverse complement strand
ATCCTATTGCTTCACCTACTATCGTTGACGTGGGCTTAACTGCGTAAGGATGCGATTCTGAACCAATATAAATTGCCCCAATATCTTTAGGATCTATTTTAGCCATTTTTAAGGCATTTAATGCTGCCTCTACCGAAATCGTCGCTGTGTCTTCGTCTGTTGAAGGAACTGATTTTTCTTCTACGTTTAAGCCTTCTTTCATAGAATTGGCATTGGCGCCCCATACTGCGGCTATTTCTTCTATTTTTATCCTAGACTTAGGTATGTACCCACCATACCCTACTATACCTATCATATTCTTTTCACTATAACGTTACACTTTTAAATGTTTTTATATGGACAGCAAATCCGAATGTAAAAAATAAATAGTAAAAAATTGATTTTTCAAACGAATTTTTATAGAATTTTTGTCTTTTTATAGACTAACTTTGTGAATTTTCGTGATAAAGTGATTGGAAAAACACAAATTTTAATCGAATCAATATGGATTACGCTAATTAAATCTTCAATATTTTATGAAGAAATAGAAGGTCATGTAACAAGAAACTCGGACAATATTCCATGAATGAAAATTAGTGCTTTTATAGAAGTTTTCTTTAGAACCCTACCATAAAGAAATAAACTCAGCAAACTCTCTCCAAGTATCCAGAGATTATAGAGGGTTGTTGATAACAAGAAATAAAACAATCTTATACTGTATCTTTTTGAGGTAGTTTTTGCTAAAAATTTCTTTATATCACTGAATGCTGTTTCGATGCTCCATCTTTTTCCATAGATTTCATCTATACGATGACCCCAAAATAAAAGTCCGTTATTGGTATTGATTGATAATTTCATGTTAGTTATGAAAGGTATATGTTCTTCTTTCCTCCCTTTTATAACAATCAGATTTGTTTTAATACCCTGATAATCGAATTTTTTTAAATAAAAAGGTGGAGTTAGTCTTTTAAGCCCTTTTTTAATCTTTGATGTTTTTTTAGCAATCATTACATATTTTACCCCAAGTCTCTCGAATAGTCTTATAAATTCTGTATCTTGTGAAAAGTGTCTATCAGCTATTAAAACATTAATATTAACTTTTTCCTTTGCAAATTCTATCAGTTTTTCCACAGCTTTATATTCATTGGATAATCTTCCTAAAGGCAATGTGAGAAGAATGTATTTTCTTCCCCTGTCAACTATGCTTATGGTTATGAATCTAAATCCCCACTTAGTGCCCCTAAAATCCCCCATCCTGGTTATTACCATTTTATTGTTTTGTTTCCCGAAAAACCTTAGCTCGGTGTGGTCAATGGCAACAGTAACTTTTCTTCTGTCAAAAAGATTAGTTCTTTTTTTAGCTTGTTTATAAGTTTTTTCAAATATGTTAATGAACATATTTTGCATGGACTCAATTCCATCTTCATATTTTTTAATATGATATAAAAGTGTTTCTCCCTTTGGCGATTTTTTGGGTAATTCTCTTCCTTCCAACTTATTTAAAAATACTTCAGCTTCAGATTCTGCGAATCCTCTTTGCAAGGACATGTGAATTAATAGTCCTAAAAATTTAGGCAACTTATATTTACAATTATGCCGCATATAAGGGAACTTCAAGCTTGGAAGGATTATTTTCTTGGCCAGTTTATAAATTTTCTTTCTTTCGTTCTCAGTTTTGTATTGTAATTCATATTTATTAGAGGTAGACCCTATTTTCTTTGTTTCAAAAACTTCATCGGAAAATACTATACCAGTCTTTTCGGTAATAGCTTTAGTATGTCTTACAATTAATTCTATCAGTTTTTTTTCACTATTTGTTAAAACATGGTTGATGAAATGGCTGAGGGTCCTTTGGTTGGGAATTAGTATTTTGTTGTTTGAATCACGAAGGAAACCAAGTCCAAATGCATCTTCCTCGTTCTCAGTCAAAAACTTTGATAACTCAGTTTGTGACTTTATTCCCTTCAAGTTCATAAGAATTAGTGATTTTATCATCGCTTCTCGGGGATAAATTAACCTAAGATCTAAAGTTTTCCTAATCGGAAACTGTTTTAGCAAATCAGAAATTTTAATGGTTTTTCTATACTCTGGTTTAGATAAAATTTTATAAATTTCTTTTTCTATATCATTATACTTTAGTATAGATGAACTATTGTTCATATTACAAATAATAAAGGTTAATCTTTAAATACCCCTATCATCAATACTAAAGTATAGTTGAACTTGGTATTAAGGTGAATTAAAGTATGTTGGGGGAGGATATCGAAGATTTCATACTAAATAAAGGGAGTCTTGATATCATTTATATCTTGGCAAATGGCCCAAAATCCTTTGATGAACTTAAAAGACTGCTTAAATTAAGTCCCAACACTATTTTATCGCGAGTAAGGGAAGCACAGACTCTTGGTATCATCGAACAAAAATTGCTTGAGGAAACAAAGGGTAAATCAATTGACGAAATGAAAGGTAGATCAAAGATAAAGTACGTCCTAACAAAAAGAGGAGAAAAGATTTTGGAGGTTTCTGAGGGCGTAAAAAATCGTTATTTGGATCTTAAGAAGGAGATTCATGGGTTACAAATGAATATAAGGAAGAAAGATTCCGAAATTAAAAGTCTTTTATTTCCTTTACAGAAACCTGTAGCTCAAATTTTAAAATCTAACCTCAATCAACAATAAAAATTAACTATCATCGAGCCCAATATATCTGTTATATTGAGTATAGAATTTAATCTTAGAAAGTGACTTAATAACTAGTTCATTTTTTCGTTAAGCATATGAAGATTTTTATATAACGATATTAAAAATACCCTCATGGAACAAGCGCAAAAAGAGGCAATTGATTTCTGTTTGAAACTAAGTGAAATCTTTGCTACTATATTTGTTGGTTTTGGTCTTATGACACTATCTTTATCATCGCAAATTGATGCAATGAACATTGGCATTTATGGTAAATTGTATGATTTACTTACCTCAAATGAATCAATTATTAATGACGCTACAAAACAAATGTTATTAGAATCTCTAAAGCCTATGATTGCAGGTTTAGACCCTAAAATAAAAATGATGACATTTTATTCTGACTTATTTCGCGCATTCTTTCTATTATCAATAGCATGTTTGATTATCATTATTCCCATCAAATTCGATTGGAGACAGACAAAGGTCTATTGGAGACAGATAAAGGAATTGTCAAAAAAGTTAAAACTCATTCTTTTTAGTTTTTCTATCTCATAGCAATAACAAAACTGATTTATCTCTATACTTGCATTTATGGATTGAGGGGATGTTCATGAAAAAGTTATTACTTTTGACATTAGTCTTTTCCTTAAATATGTTCATGATTGGTAATGCTCGTGCTGGGACAACTTATTTGAATGATTGTGCTTATTTGGTTAATCCTATGGAGACTTATGTTCTAACGACAGATATTAACACCACTGATACTAATTGTTTCTTTGTGTGGGGTCCTAACGATATAATTCTGGATTGTCAAAACCATTACATAAATTTTGGAGATTGGTGGGGAGGCACTTTAACTTATGGAATTAGAATTCTTGACTCTAATAATGTTACTATCAAGAATTGCATTCTAACGAATTGGAGACTAGGTATTCTAGCTTCTGCTAACTATACTACTATTATCAACAATACATTAGACAGAAATGTAAATTACGGAGTTACTTTGGGTGGTTTTAACAATATTGCCATGAATAACACAGTCAATTCCAGTGACACTGGGATTTTAATTAGTGGTGAAAGTAATAACGTTACTAAAAATACATTCAACAGAAACGGTTTTAGCATTTTTTTACGTGGTAAAAATCACTTTGTTCTGAATAATTTAATTTACAACTCAATTGAAGTGGGAGTAAGAATTGTAAATGCTAATAACAGTATGATTTCTGACAATTTATTTGATTCAAACGGTAATGGAATCATTGAAGAGGGTAGTAATAACATAATTACAAACAATGAAATAATAAATTCAGTTTGGAATGGTATAAGTCTAGGTGGTTCTAATGATATAATGACTAACAACATTATTGCCAATTCAACATATCACGGTATCCATGTCTATAATTCTAATTATAATCTAATCTACAACAACCTGTTAAACAACACGGTAAATTGGTGGTTGTCATCATTAATTCCTCTTTGTTACTGGAACACCACCAAAACACTTGGAACAAACATTATAGGTGGTCCTTACATTGGTGGAAATTACTGGACGAATCTAAATGGTAATGGGTATTCTGATAATTGTGTAGATGTGAATTATGATGGTTTCTGTGACGAATCTTATCAGTTAAATGAAAATAACATAGATTATCTACCTATAACTCATTACATTGCAGGTTCAACTACTACTTCAACGACAACAACTTCGACGACAACCATTCCGATATTGAGAGTAACATCGATAGAGTTCTGGTATGGTGGTCCACTAAATACCACATACTATACGCACGATATACCTATTTCTGTTAGTGTATGGGCATATTATGGAGGTTTGGTTGGAACCCATCCTTCACAATACATAAAATATAGTCTTGACAATCGGCCAAACGTCACACTTTGTGAGAATTGCCAACAATTCTATGGTGTAAATATGACAATTCCAAATGGAGTTCACACGCTAACCTATTATGGTCTTTGTATTGACACTCAACAAGATTCTTGTGGTGGTATCACAGAATTTTCCGCTAGTATTACATTCAAAGTCTTAGCAGGCCCAAGAATAATTGATGTCCAGTTTGATAATGTTAGTCCAGATAATACCACATATTATACGAATAATATACCTGTTTTTGCGAGTGTTTGGGAACGGATAGAGGGAGTTGGTTATGGTTGGGGTCATTCTTATTACATAAAGTATAGTCTTGATAACCAGCCAAATGTCACACTTTGTGAGAATTGCCAACAATTCTATGGTTTGGATATAACAGTTCCAAATGGTGTTCATACATTTGCTTTTTATGGCTACACAAGTAATTGGAGAAATCTACCTTGCGACATCACAGAATTTGGTTATAGTTTTATATTCACAGTCAAACTAGACTCCGATAACGATGGTGTTTTTGATACAGAAGATAAATGTCCTAATACAGTTGGACAGCAATTAGTCTATGGTTGTTCTTGCCAACAGATATTGGACTTGAAACCTGGAGTAGATGCAGGTGAATATAGGAACGGTTGTTCACAAGGAACGATAGAAGTATTCACCAAAGCAATAGGTTGGGCAAAGGACTTGTTTGGTTAAAAGTAAACTGCTAAATCCTCTTTTCTTTTTTATGTAACTCCGCCAATTTTGAAGTCCGAAGGGCATTACCTCTTTTTTTAACTTTTTCCAGAAGTTTTTTGAGTCTCTCAAGTTCTAGGCAATGATTTTTATAAATTCCGTCGATTGTCCTGTAAATTCTTTCTTGAAGGAGCTCCAGCTGAAACAGTTTATTCTTTTGCATTCCAATTTTTTCTTCTAAAACTTCTACAGTTTTCTCATCAAAAATCTTTTTACATAGTTTACTCATTTAATTCTACCTCCTTATTTTTATTAAAGAGGCCAGAAAGAGGGTTGTGTCATCTTCGGCCCAAGACCAAAGTTCACCACATCGCTGACAACCTAGTTTACTATAAACATTAAAATTCAAATATTTGTTCTAATTGATAAATTTGCATGTTCTTTCTAACTACTGATTATCATTCATTTTCAACGCCTATTTGATTTAAAAAGAAAAAAGAGTGAGGTTAGTCGCTCAAAGAATTAAATGCTTCGTTTAACTTTGTGTTTGCTCGTATTACTGTGTCAACTACATCGTCGATTGAATCTGCATCCTCTGAAATCGCTGACATCTCGCCTCTAGCTTTGTTAGCTTTGTTCCTTATACTCTGATTCTTCTCTTTTATGTCCTTGCAGGCCCCAAACACAGTTTCAAAGTCCTTACTGTCGATTAAATTCAAGATTTTTTCCTTGATTTCTTTCTGTTTTAACAGCCTTTGTCTCTCACTTTGCAAGTTTCTCATTGCACTGTCAGATCTAATCAGTGCCAACCTGAATGCCCCTACAGCCCATTTTGCGTTCTCTGGTGAAGTTATAAGGATTCCTTCTTTTACCAGTCCTAACGGATTCAGGTTTGTTTCGTTTGGCGTCACTGTTGTTGAAATTATTCCAAATTCTGTATTCTCTCTTTTCATGTGCTCTAATGTCCTGGTAATCCACTTGTTGTTCCACTGTTTTACATCCTTGCACTCAACAAGAACCTTACCGATAATTTTCTTGTTGTAGCTAACCTTCTGCACGATGTCTATTTCTTCTCTTCCTTTTATAGATGGGATTATTTCATCCCCAGGGAATGCCAGTTTCAATGTTGTTGCCATATCCTTCTCTGATTTTTCTCCTTTTCTAGCTGGGTTGATAACAAGTTCTGCTCGCAGTCTTATGTTTTCTCTATCTAGGTCGCTTATTAACTTCTCTTTATCCTTGTTCTTTTCCGTCAAGCCGATTATCGCTTCGTTTAATTTATCTATTTCAGATTTCTTTTCTTGTTCCTTTTCACGATTTATTGAGCTGATTGTCTCTGCGATTTGTTTTTCCTTGTCAATCTCTAACTGTCTTATTTCTTTTTTCAACTGTTCGACCTCTGTTTGTTTTTTTAGTTCAATCATCTTCATATTTTCCTCGAACTGGTCTTCCAGCTCCTCTACTCTTTTGTCTGTAAATGCCTTTGTTGCTGCTTCAAGTGTTTGCGAAACGAGTTTTTGCTGGTCGAACTCTATACCCGCTCTATCTATTGCTAAAGTGGCGAATTCCAGTTTCCTTATAATTGTGTTCATTCCACCATTATGCAATTCTGTTACAGTCATTCTTGCTGCTTTAGCTATTTGTCCACAAACTGGGCATGTAGTCTCTAACTGACATCCGCACTTGGGACATCTAAATTTATATTCTCTGACTCTCATAATCTCTTTTGGAGGGGAAATGAGAGCTTGTCTTGATTCCTTTCCGCCCATTTTATCATCTCCTTAATTTAGTTCTCAACTGATTGTCATAGTTAATCTCAGTATCATCGACTAGACGCAGCCGCAGGACTTTTTTCAGTACCTGCAGCTGCAAAGGACAAGTTTCTACAAGATAGGATTTTTTGATGTTGGAGGTTGAGTATGATTGCTTCATTTGTTCACCCGATATATTTTTGCCAATTACCGTCATCCGTATTGGATGGTAGTAGGTTTATTTCACCTATTCGTACTCTCCCGAACTTGTCAATTGAAAGAGTAGCAAAAACTCTACAGTTAAGCATTCTTGCCATCTTAAACAATTCTGTTAATGGATTTTTTTCCATACAATCTCCTCAAACTATTTTTAGAGTGATAGTGTTAGTATCACTAACATTTAGATAGAAGAAATAAATATTTAAAGTTATTGTTAGTATCACTAACAACATTTATATAGTAGTAAAATAATATTTAGTATTTAATGGTAAGAATTGTAACCAGAAGAGAAGCATTTCGTACACCCTTGGGTGTAGAAAAAGAATTAAAACCGGGGACATCGCCTGAACTAGCTATGTTCCTTGCGGCACCGTGTATTAATTTAGACCCAGAATTAGATACAGAGGAATATTACAAGGTATTTGTTTGTGTCTTGACTAACAAAGCTAATTATGCTTCTGCGATTGCTAAAAAACTAGGAAAGACTCATGGAATCGTGGTCTATCAGTTAAAAAGATTAGCCGAACTAGGTTTAATCGAAAAAGAAAAAAGGAGTAAAACCCAGATTTATAAACCAAACAATGATGGTATATACAAAAATGTGATTGAAATCCTCGGTAAGATTTTTGATTGCAGACATTTGTTTAAGAACAAAAATACGAGTTTAAAGGAAATGTGGGGAGAAGTAAAAAGTATTCAATTGTTTAAAGAATTTGTTATTAATTTTATTTCTTCAGAAAATTTTTACCAGGAGGCTGTCGAAAACTGGCAACCTATTACCTTTTACGAAGTGGTTGAAGGTTTACTCTATCATATCGTTAACTATAACCATTCTGGATTAATTGATCATGCAAGTCATTATGATGATATGAAACTGTTAAAAATCGTTAAATTCTTCGATGAGCTGAAAAGAAATTTACCAATGCAAAGAGCAGAAGATAAAGCGTTTTTTAATTCATATAAAATGTTATTCAAAAGATAACCTGTTTTTCTAAACTAATGTAATAGAAAGATTCCATGGAACCTTTAGGGAATTCGACAAAATTAGAAGAGGTTTCAAAGGCAGAGAAATGGAACTTGTTGATGCTTTCAGGATTTATTACAATTACCTTAGACCGCATAAGAATTTGGATGGATTGACACCAGCAGAATTCAGTGGCTTAAAACTTGACTTGGGAAGGAACAAATGGCTTGGATTGATAGAAAAAAGTACTAATATTTGTTGACGGTTATCTCTTCTTTTGAGGTTAAAATTCTGGTTAATAAAATTATAGCTACACCTATCAAAACACCAACTGGAATATTTCTATTTTTCGCTTCCTTTTTTAATTGGCACAAAATCTCTTTCGGAATTTTGATATATTTCCGCTCTTGTTCTGCATTACTCAAGATACACCACATTTTCCCTCTGAAAGAGTTCCAATTCCAAAAATACTTAGTGAATCAATGTTGTTAGACTTATAAAGTTTTTGTTCATCACGGCTTTGTTTAAATAGTAACTCTTGTTTAATAAGTCGAGATTCTGTTTAAAAAACCATTCATAGTTTACCATAAATCTTTCTTTTCATTTCGCCTACGTTTTCTACGAAATTCTTTAATCTCTTTGGGAAATCAGGCGATGTTATGCAACCAATATTGGCTATCTCTCTATTGGATTTTTTTCCATGTTCTCGAACAAATACCCTTTCTCCTTTATAATTTTCGTTAAATAGTTTTAATCCTATACCCACTTTTCCACCACCGATTCTCCCTCTATGCAATAAGAATATGTCACCTTTGCCATTTTTAGCAAAGACGCCAGCAACCCTTCTGTTCAATTCATATGGAGGGTTTATCTCAATTATTGGAACAACTGATTTTTTCTTTGGTTTATCTAAGCCGAAAGCATTCCAACAACGTTTTGCCCCTGTTTCACATTCATCATAAAGAGCGAACCATATATTATGCTCTTTAGAATAGGAAACGTCACCATCTGTGATACCCCCTTTGGTATATATTGTCTTTAAAATTGTTTCGTGTGATATTTTCTCCAATTCGAATTTTAAACTCTGTTGAGCTTTTTTTATTTCCTCTTTGTTTTCTAATACATCTAATACTTCAATATTTCTCACCTTACTTTCGTCTTTAATTCTCCAGAGAATAGACTACTTGCTTTTAATCTATTTTATTTGGATTATTTAAAAGTTTTTCATTATATGGCTTTGTGTAAATAGTCGTTCTTGTGTATAAAGTCGTATGGTTGTGTAAAAAGTCTGAAAAATGTTACAAAAGCGATTATGGGCTTTGTCTAAATAACGTCATCTAAAATAAGTTGTCGGGGTAACGTCATCTTGAAAAGAAACTTAGGGATAAAGTGTACCAGAAATACGGCATGAAACGTGGAAATCTAACTTTAGCTATACAAGAAGCTTTAGAAGACTGGATTAAGAAAGGTAAAAATAAAAAATTATACCTTTTTCTCTGCCTCCTTAATCTGAGATTTTAACATATCCAGCATACTTTGTGCTATTTCCAGAGTCTTCTCATCCCTTATTTTTACTTGTCCAACTTCAGTTACAAGGACGCCTAAATTACCTCTATCTATGGCTGGTACCATTTCGTATTCGCCTCCAAACCCGATGACGCTTTTCTCACCTTTTTTGATAATAAGTTCTATTTCAGGTTCTTTTACTGATTTAATATATTGTAATGCGTCCTTATAAAGTTTTCTCAGGTTTCCTTCGTGATTTATCGCCGTACTCCTATCTTCTCCCGTTATTTCGGATATATGCACCCAAAAATCGCTTTTCGGATCATTCGCTCCAACTCTCTCATAAATCCTCCTTATTATCTCCACTTTCCAAAGAGCCTCTAATGTTGCTTCGGCGAACTCGTTGGTATTAGGTTTGGGCATTATAATCTTTTCAGCTAGAGGAGTTGGTTGAAATTCTTTGTTTGTTCCATCGATTAAACCATATCTTTTTAATGAAACAACTTGTGCTATGAAAGAACCACCTGTAGCGGATTTATTCATACTACTAGCCAATGTTTCTGCCTTTGCTATTTTGCTGTTCACTATTTTTTTTGCTATATCTATAGCTTCTGATAAAGTAATGGCTGGATATTCAAAGTTACCTATTTTACCCATTTTATCACCAGAATAATATGGCAATTGCTACTTTAAATATCTTTCGGATATTTCTAAGGAAATATCTTTTTTTCACTCTTTCTCAGATGACGCCACTCGACAGTCCTTATTAGATGACGCTGTTATTGACAAAGCCCAATTATGTAAGAGATTTAAATATTAAATTTTAAGTTTGAGATATGGAAAACTACGATGAAAACAATGAAGCCGATGGAGAAGGCTACCGAATACCACTTAAAGAGAGAGAAGTTCATGCAATACCTAACGAACCACCCATTAAAGATTTAGTTGATAGAATAAACAAAGGAAAACTCGATGTTAGGGCTGAATTTCAACGAGAATATGTATGGGAAAATAAACCTGAATTGAAGAGTAAACTCATAGAATCCGTTCTTTTGAGAGTTCCCATACCGACAATCTATACTGCTGAAACGAATGATGAAAAAGAAGTTGTCGTAGATGGTCAACAAAGACTTAGAACTTTTGTAGAATTTTGTAAGCAAGATGGTTTTAAACTAAGCAGATTAAAGATACTTGAAGATTTGAATGGCAAGGGATATGCTGATTTACCTCAAGATTTACAAGAAAGAATTGATTCTTATCCTATCAGAGTAGTTAAGATACTAAAAGAATCCCATCCAGAAATAAAGTTTGACGTTTTTGAAAGACTTAACAGAGGTTCTGTAAAGTTAAGTGATCAAGAATTACGAAATTGTATTTTTCATGGTAGCTTTAACAATTTGCTTAAGAAATTAAGACAAAATGAAGATTTTCTAAATTTACAGAATCTTGCCAAACCTGATAAGAGAATGAAAGATGCCGAGAGGATATTAAGATTTTTCACTTTTTCTGGCAAGGGAATACAGAATTACAAATCACCGCTAAAGGGTTTCTTGAACAATTATATGGAAGAAAAGAGAGAAATATCCGAGAAAGAAGCTCAGGAAAAGACAGAACTTTTTAAAAAGTGTGTTGAATTATGTATGACCGTCTTTGGTGATTTGGCTGGTCACAGATGGATGCAAGAAGAGTTAGATGACCCAACTGGTTACAAATCCTTAAATTTCAACGATGGTATTCTTGATGCACAAATGATTGGATTCATAGAATATACCAAGCATGATGCAATACCAAAAGCTCAAGTTATAAAAGATGCTTTCATAGATTTGGGTTTCACCCCGTCTTTTGCTGAAACAGTAGAGATAGGCACATACAGCACTAAAATGACCAAAAAAAGAATGGAGAAATGGTTGATGAAACTTAGAGAAATAATGGATTATCCAAGTAATGATAGAAGATTATACACTTTTGAGGAAAAGAAAAAATTATTTGAACAGAAGGATGGTAACATTTGTCATAAGTGTAAAAATCAAATAATGGATATAGACGATGCACATGTTGACCATATCGAAAGATTTGTTGAGGGTGGAAAAACAATTATTAAAAATGCTCAACTACTTCATAGATATTGTAACTTAGAAAAAGGATAATAAGTCAAAAATCACTCAAAATTTACTTGTTATCTCTCCAGAAAATAAACCTTCTTTTTTCAATCGTTCCATTATTTTCTGTTCTTTTTCTACATCTGTACCACTTTTTTTTAATTCTCTCTCTATCTCTTTTTGAGATTTTTTGCAATTAGGACAGCCTGATTGAATTTCATATTTTTCTTTTGTTTGATAGAATTTGGTTTTTGAACCAGCAGCTGAACGAGATGTTGCTGACTGTAAAATTGAAGGAAAAAAAGTGGCGTTTATTGTTTTTGCTCTACAAAATGGACATTCTAAAATTGTTTGTTCTGGTTTTCTTAATTCATAAGTCATTTATTAACCATTGATTTCCTTTAATTTCTTTAAACTTTCATTTATTTTTTCTTGAGACTCTTCTATTATCTTAATCAATTCTTCTGGTTTTGGTATTACCTTTTCCTTAATATTGGGGTTTACTGCTTTCATGTCATAATTTTTACTTTTAATTGTATCTACATCAACAAACCAACTTTTTTCAGTTATTTTCTCTTCATTATTATTCATACTGTTGAGTCTAAAAAAGTCATCAAATTTATCTAATGTGAATGGCAACTTCTTTCTAACTTTTATATCAGATAAGTCATAATACCATATTTTTTTAGTAGATTTCCCTTTTGTAAAAAATAGTAGATTTGTTTTTGAAGAAGCACCAGCGTTAACGAACACATTTTGGGGTAAACTAATTATACACCACAAATCGCATTCTTCTAAAAGTTTTCTTTTAGTTTGAACAAAGGCAGTTTCATTTGTTCTAAATAAAACTCCTTCATCAATAACCATTCCACAAGTTCCACCATTTTTCAGCTTATCTATAATATGTTGTAAGAACAGAATTTGGGTAGAGCTTGTTTTATAAGAAAAGTTGGTTTTAGCATCCTCTCCTTCACTTCCCCCGAAAGGAGGATTAGTCAAGATATAATCAAATTGTGATGGTGCTCCTTGAAACAAATTCATATAGGTTGGTCTTCCACTTAAGGTATTCTTCAAACCAATATGCGGAAAGTCTATCCCATGTAAGAATAAGTTTGCCAATCCAATTGAGAAAATATCATCAGAGTCATCTAAACCCCAAAAGGCATTATGTTTCAGGTATTCAATTTCTGTTGCTGTTGGCTCCTGGTCCATAAGATAAACAAAAGTTTCTGCTAAAAACCCCCCAGTTCCACAACAAGGGTCATAAAATACAACTTCCTTACCTTCTCTTTTTAGCTGCGGTTTGATTGTTCTAATCATTGCTCTTATTATTTCCCTTGGTGTAAAGAATTGACCACCATCGTTATTCTTTTCACCCATCTTTAATAGAAGTCCTTCATAAATTTGCGATAGAGGGAATTGATGGGTATCGTCAATATTTTCAGAGGTTAGATGATGAACTTTATCTAAAACATCTAACAAGTTTCGTTCGCTTACCAATTGTGTTCGTTCAATTTTTCTAAATATTTGTGAGATTATCTTTTGTTTTGTTGTAGAATTTGGGTCTTTTTCAAAGGATTTCAAATAAGGTAGTAACTCGTTATTTACAAAATTCAAAAATTCTCCCATAGGTCTAGTTTCTTGTATTTCTTTTCTTTTTTTCCCTTGTGGTGAGCCCCAATCTCTCCACCTATAAGGAGCCTTTAAGGAAGGAATGAATGTTTTCCCGACAGCTTCACACTGCAATTCTTCTTCTTGTTCTTTCTCATCAAGAATTCTTAAAAACATCATCCAGGTTAGTTCTGGAATATATTGTAATGCTCCTTTAGTCTTATCCCTTCGCATAATGTCGCAAATAGATTTAATATAAGAGTTCATACTGGATTGATCTGATATTATTTTTCCCCTTCCGTTTTTACCGTTCTTGTTATTCACCATTTAATTTACCTCTTCTGGGATTTCATATTTTCCAAACACTTCGTTTAGGATTGATGATGAAAGGAGAGAAATTGCTCCTAATCTTCTGTTTTCATAATCCTTAAGATTATCATAATTATTATTAAACTGTATCAATTTTTGAATTATTTTTTCTTGTTCATTCAAAGACGGCAAATTAAATTCTACTTTCATTACTTCGCTCATATCTGCTCTTGGCATTCTTGAGCCCGTTTTATTTTTCATTGCAGCATGAATAATCTTTTCTGTTCTTAGTAATAGTGCTAAAAATTCACGCTTACAATTTTCTTTTGGGAGAATAGGTATTAATTCAGTTGAACACCTTCCAGAAAAGTTCGGAAATGCAACTTTATTCAGGTATGGTCTTAATTTACCATATAAAACATGCCTGTTATCAAATTGAAATGTATTACTTAATATTTTATCCCCTTGATTGGATTGATTAATTGTAATAACTCCTGTGTTTGAAGATATGTCTTCCATACCAACATAAAGTCTTTTTTTGGCTTCCTCCGATAATGGAGAAATTTGTTTTTTATCTTCAAGACAAACATCTGAAACTTTACTTAGAATTCCATTTTTTGAATTAACAATAAGATTATTTATGAAACTTTCATAATATGCTTCACTCGTTTCTTTTTCTTTTTTCGCTTCCTTCTTCATTATTTCTATCTGAGCCATCTGTGCATCAAATTTTGCTACGATTTTTTGCTGGATTGAAAGAGGTGGAAGTAGAATATCAATTAATTCCAATTTTTTTCTACTAATCCTTTTTCTGGTAGAGCCGGATGACAAAAATACTGCTTTATTCATAAAAATTTGTGAATTAAGATAGTAGGTTATAAATGATGAATCTGCAATATTTGGATTTAGTTTAAGTATAGAAACATCAACAGCAGTTATAAGAGGAATTCCCAATTCTGGAACAATACATGCCCTACCAATAGGATCTGGCATTCTCGCAATTAAAATATCTCCTGCATTAATCCACCTTGCATGCAGTTCTTCTGCTTTTTGTTTTGTAACATATTTATCAGATATATTAAGAAATTTATTTATTCCTATATCTGCAAGTTGTAATAATCTAACTTCTTTTTTATTTGTCATGTCCGAGGAAAGAACCCAATTTCCGTCAAGTAAACCTATTTCTGGATTAATTGATATCTTCTTTAAATTACTCCACTTCCATCCTTCAGGCAGTTTCTGTTTTTGAACTGATTCTGGTTTCATGCTATGAACAACCTCATCTTAACTTGCATGATTGCATTTATTGGAGCCATAACTTTTGCGAGTGCTTTAACCCCACCAGCTCTTCTTATTTCATTAGTTTCAAATACATGCGGATTTTCAAGCTCTTCAATTCCGTTTTCTTTGAATTGTTTTGCTAACGCTTCAACAACCTTTGAGGTATCTGAAGGTAATGACATCAGCCATTTTTTATTTTTATAATTGAAGGCAAAAACTCTTTCTTCCCTTGTTTTTGGATCGACTCCAAAACCGATATTAGCCAAAAAATCAAACAAGTCACAATCTTCAAGTTTTAGTAACTGTCTAAGCATCAATGCCCCCTTCTCTCCTCCAGGTAATGCTTCTATTAGATGAACTCTTTCTTTAGGGTTAACCCACATTTCTCGCAACAAATCAATATTTTCAACTTTCTTGACAAACTCTTCTGCGAGTTTTTTTCTATATTCTTCAATAGTGACTGGCTTTTCTTTTTTAGTAACATCATCCTTCATCAAAATAAGAATGCCTTCGTCCCTGATTTTGACCTCATAACCATACACCTTAGCGATTTTCTGTTTTTCTTCTACTTTGGATGGTTTTGAAGGTTTATCTCTTGGTTTCGAGACGAAATCTTTTCCGAACAAACGGATGGCATTTGTATAATCATAAATCCTGAACATGAACTTTTCAAACGATTCATCTATTCTCGTTCCTCTTCCAATCATCTGATAGAAACTAATTGGAGAGGCAACATAAGTGAAGAAGACTACATTTTGTATACAAGGGATATCAACTCCCGTGGAAAGTAAATCAACAGTTGTGGCAATAAAATGAGAGTTTTTCATTGCTCTCATATTCGCAAGCATTTCCTCGTGTTTTTCATCAGAACCCTCATCAAAGGTTTTCGCAGTAAATTTAAAAGCAAACTTCTCACAATGAGGCAATCTTTTGTCTTTGTAAATATTGTTTAATTCAATTGCAACATCTTCGGCGTGTTTATCATTTGCACAGAATATTATGGTCTTTTGTTTTAAACCACCAGTTTTCTCAAACTGTTTCATTAAATCTTTACACATAGCCATTCTTCTTTCAGGAAGGATGAGCCTCTTATCAAAACTTTCTTTAGTATAAATTTCTTTCAAATCTTTTTCATTCAATTTCTTTCCTGTTTTCGCATCAGTAGCACCTTTAGCGAGAAGTTCCTCCTTTGTAAGCCAAGCATCATCTATACCAGCCTTCCTTCTAACAATCTCACAAGCAGCAAGATAACCATCTTCCCATCCCTTTATGTAAGGATATTCGTAGACTGATTCGCCAAAATATTTTATATTATTTCTGCTTATCTCTTCGTCTTTGTCTTTTTCATTAGACTTTTCCCCAACGATTTTTCTTGGGGTTGCAGTTAAACCTATTTGAACAGCATCAGGGTTATTTGTCAAAACAATACTCCATTTATCCCACGCGCTTCTATGGCATTCATCAATAATGATGTGACTAAACTCGTTCTTTCTATAATTGTTCAAAAAGAAGGATTGGTCGCCCTCTTCATCTATTCCTAATGATTGATAAGTTGCAACAACTATTCTTGCATTATTTTGAGGATTGTTTTTAGAGACCATTGCGGCGTTATCCCCAAATATTGAGAACATACTCCCATAACCCTGCCTTTTCAGTTCATTTCTATCACAAACAAAAAGAGCCTTTCTCAATTGCCCTGCCTTTTCAAGTTTGTGCAACAATTGAACAGCAATTCTCGTCTTTCCAGAACCAGTCGCAAGAGAAAGTAAGACTCTATTCCAACCTGGTTTTTTAGAAGCAATTTTTTCTAAAGCAGCTCTAATAGTTGCATCCTGATAGTATCTTCTTTCAGATTGACCACCTTGATAAGGCATAAAAATAGGTTTTGTGGACTCTCCTTCCAGGGACAAACCTTTACCCTTTTCATAGAGATTTCTTAACTTCTCAGGGGTTGGAAATTTTCCAATGGGCAACTCTTCAGTAACTTTACCTGAAAATTCATCATACTCAACAAACAAATACCCATTGGTTGAAAAAACAAAAGGAACATGTAGCCATTTTGCATAATCTTTAGCCTGTTCCAATCCCAAAGTTGCGTGCTCATCCTCTTTTTTAGCCTCCAATATCGCGATGGCTAAAGGAGTTTCACTATCTTTTGATGGTAGACAAAGAAGGTAATCGGTTCTCCCGTTTTTTCTTTTTGGTCTCCCGTTTATTATTTCAATTGTCCCAGCTGTAGTCTCTCTTCTAATTAAGTTTTCAGTCCAGCCAATTTCGTGAATTTTAGGGTCAATTAATTTTGCTCTTGTGTCGGATTCATTCAGACTCATTTAACCAACTCTCGTGGAAACATAATAATAACTTTTGTAAATAAAGGAATAAAATATTACATTTTTACACTTTCTCCAACTTTTCTTGCTGTCATATAATGATTTGAAGAATATAAAAAGTATTATAAATTATGTTTTATTTTAAAACCCCAAATTTTTCTACAGGTAGCTTGTTGTATTTGATTTAACTCTTTTTAACAATGTCTTTTGCCTTTGATGCATCTTTTATCCCAAAGGCGAGGGCCATTGAATTAATTTGATGTTGAGTAAAAGCTTTAACTTCAAAACTATCCAAGAAAGCCCTAAAAGCCTCTTCGTTTCTTTCTTCTAAGTAGAATATAATATTTCTCTTTATTCTAGCAGTATTGACTGGAAAATACTTTTTTAAAGTAATTTTAGTATATAAAGGGACATTTTCTAAGCTGTAACCTTTTTCCATAAGATCCTTAACTATTGTCAGAGTTTTTCCTCTTATTAGTACTCCCCTGTTATCGTTATCCCGATTTACAGCTATATCTTTTGTCCAACCACGGACACAATCATAGCATATACCAGTAGTTTCAGCAACAAATCTCTTAGTTTCTCCATTTTTAACTCTTTCTCGAACCTTTTCTTTGGTTTCTTGAGGATAGATTTTACTTCTTTTCAGATCTCGTGTCCAATCGATTATGGTTCCAAGTTGTATGTTCATTTGTTTAGAAACAGCTGTTTTGGATTGTCCGTCCTTTATTCGTTTCCTTACTTCTTCTTTGGTTTCTTGAGGATAGGTTCTAATTCTTTTCATATCTCGTGTCCAACTACGGATAGTATGATAAGATATGCCAAGACCTTGAGCAACAACTGATTTAGGTTGTCCGTCCTTTATTCGTTTCCTTACTTCTTCTTTGGTTTCTTGAGGATAGATTTTACTTGTTTTTATATCTTTTGTCCATTCAAGGATAGTATCATAAGGGATATCAAGACTTTGAGAAACAACTGTTTTGGGTTGTCCGTCTGTTATTAGTCTCCTTGCTTCTTGCTTGATCCCTTGGGGGTACACCTTTGACATTTTAATCTTTTAAAAACAATGAGAAAACACATTAAAAGAGATTTTGTTCATTGGTAAATTGAGTATAATAAAAAGTTAGAAATTGCATAATAATAAATCGGAAAAACGGGAAGATTCAGGGCTCTACCCAAAGAATTTGTCTTTCATTGGTAGATTTTTACTTTCGGAACTACTGATGGAATGGATGGATGGACAGTATTTAAAAAAGCTAAACCCTGACAGGAAGCTTTAAATACTTTTTCATTCCATTCTAATTAAACTCAAAGTACAAGGCCGTGACAAATAGCGTTAGTTGAGTATGCTAATTCTATTGCTTTTGTGACTTTTATAAAAAATAAGAGATGATATTATACGAAATTTGAAGATTTGAAAATTGAAGAGAGTGTATTATGCTCATTGAATAACATAGGATTTGAAACTCCTACTAAAATTCAGTTTGAAACTATACCTCTTATAAAACAAGGATATGACGTTATTGGTCAGTCCGAAACCGGTTCAGGTAAAACGGCAGCTTTTGGAATACCATTAGTAGAAAAAGTTGCTAAGGGTAATAACATCCAAGCACTAGTGTTAGCTCCTACAAGAGAATTGGCACTACAAATTGCAAGTGATCTCACTAAATTTTCGAGTTCCAAAGGACTTTACGTACAAACTGTTTACGGGGGGGTTTCTATGGGACCACAAATTTATGGACTGAGAAAAGCAGAAATTGTCGTTGGAACACCAGGAAGAATTCTGGATCATATGAGACGGGGAAATGCAGATTTCAGTAATTTGAAGATTTTCGTTTTAGATGAAGCAGACAGAATGATTGACATGGGTTTTATAGAAGATATAGAGATGATTGAGCAAAATATTCCAAAAGATAGACAAACGTTGCTTTTTAGTGCAACAATGCCAGAAAGTTTACTGAAAATTAGAGACAGGTTTACAAGAAATGCAAAAAAAATTAAGACAGGTTTTAAAGTAGGAGAAGAAGTCTTGAGGCAATATTATTGTGATACTGATTATCAAAGTAAATTTTCATTGCTGGTTCATTTGATTAAAGAAGAACAACCAAAACTTGCAATTATTTTCTGCAATTCAAGAAGAGATGTAGATGTTGTTGCTAGAAATCTCCAATATAATGAGATAAATGCTACAGCTTTGCATGGTGGCTTATCACAAGATAGAAGAGAGAAAGTAATGGAAAGTTTTCACAGAGGGATAACAAAAATTTTAGTTGCAACAGATGTCGCTGCAAGAGGATTGGATATAAAAAATGTAACTCACATTTTTAACTATAGTATTCCAAAAACTGCAGAAGATTATACAAACAGAATAGGAAGAACTGCTAGAGCTGGAGAGTCAGGAAAAGCAATATCATTCCTGAGCAGGGATGACCATGATTCTTTCAGAAGAATAATAAACAGCTTTTCTTACGATATTAAAAGAATGGAAGTATCGGATTTCAAAATTTTACCATTCATGAAACCTCAAAGTCATGCAAGAAGAGATTTTGGAAATCAAAGATTTTTCAGAAGAAGATATTAACTCTATGATTTTTTTAAACAGTTGTACAATTCGAATGCTTTCCTAGCTATGTTTCTAACATCAGCAGGAATAAAGTCTTGATTTAGTTCTTTAACAGAAAACCAACCGAAATCTTTTAGTTCAGATTTATTTATTTTTAATTTTTCTGGATTTTTAGGCTCACATAAATAGAAGAAACAACAGTGATCATGGTCTCCTACTCTATGAACATTAACATAGAAAGGAACGGCTAATTGTCTTATAATGTTACCTCCCATCGGTATATCATTTTTGTTTAGAATTTCCACATCCAAACTTAATTCTTCTTTAAACTCCCTTTTCACTGCATCGTCTGGAGTTTCATTTTTTTCGATATGACCTCCTGGAGGAAACCAAGAATTTAATTTTTTATGATGAATTAAAAGTACTTTATTATTATGAATTAGAAGACCTTCGATTACCAGATCTGTTTTCATCTTAATCCCTATTAAATATATAAGGAAAGTATAAAAGACATATTTTCTTTAGCTTTTATTGAATGAACTGCATTCTTTTTCATAAAAATAAAAACATCTTGTAACATTTCTATATTTTCTCCTTCGAGATTAAACGTCCCTTTCCCTTCTACGACGAAAACAAATCCTTCTTTAGTTGATGTATGTTCTGTTATTTCTGTTCCCTTTGCCATGCAAAATAAAGTAATGTTATTTTTATCAGTATTGACCAAAACTTTATTTAATATTCCTCCTTTAGAGTATTCGATAAGTTTCTTTATGTTTTTCCATTTTTGATCCATTTTATAACCTTATTTATTTTTTCTTGAAACAAAGAAAATTAAAGCTGCTATAGATATTATTCCTGCAAAAATAAACGCGTAATTCGGGTTTAGTTTCCATAAATATCCTGCAATTACCGAAGCCGGGAGATAAATTACACCAGTTGCAAAATTATAGATTCCTATGGCAGTTCCTCTCTTCGATTCCTCCAAATCAGTTATGTATGCTTTGCTTTGACCTTCATCTATTGCATAAAAAATTCCGAACAGAACGAATAAGAAAATTACTTGAATTTTTGAAGTTACAAAAATAAACCCTAAAGACATAATAAGGTAAACAATATATTCTAAGGCGATTATTTTCTTTCTGCCTATATGATCTCCAAGTTTACCTAGTGGAGCAGAAATTAAAACAAAAGCTACATTAAAAAGAGCGTACAATAATACTACATCTTTTATTTGAAAACCAACATAGTAAGCCTTCAGTAGCAAAAATCCGAAGCTGAAATATGCTAGAGAAAATATTCCAGCAGTATATAAATAATGTTTAAAATTTTTACTCACATTTTTGTAAGATTTGAAAATATTTTCTTTTTTACTTGGTTTTGCAGGCTTATCTTTTATTAATGCGATTAGAATAACAGCTGCTATTGCAGGAACTATTGCTACTTGAAATAAAAATTTAAATGAGGCGGCTGTTTGACCAAAATTAGTTAATATCCAATAAGCTATTAATGGACCTATAACAGCTCCTGATTTGTCAAGAGCTTTATGAAAACCAAATGAAAAACCTCTGTTTGAGTCATTAGTTAACGATGATATCCAAGCATCTCTTGGTGGTCCTCTGAAAGATTTTCCTAGTCTTTCTATAACCCTAAATGCAGATGTCAATATTACTGAATTTGTAAAAAGTAGCATTGATTTTGCGAGTGTTGAGAAACCATAACCTAAGAAAGCAAACCGCTTTCTCTTTCCTGTCTTATCTGAAATGAATCCAGAAATATAATCAAGAGATGAAGAAGTAAAATCAGCAAGACCTTCAATAAATCCAAGCAATATCATAGAAGCTCCAAGAATTATTGTGAAAAATATTGAAAATATAGAAAAAATCATTTCAGAACTTATATCCGTAAGAAGACTGACAATTCCCAAAAGAACTACGTTTTTATCTATGCCTAAAATTTTCTTTTTCATACTAGAATTAAACTTAGGATACGATAATAAAAGTTTTAACTTATCCAAAATAATTTAGATTATCGCTTTCAAAGTATTCAATTATTTCTATATCTCTAGTATCAGGCTCGTCATGAGAAATGTTTAAATTAGATAGAACAGAACCTATACCATTTTTTGCTATTAAAGTGGCGGGATGATTTGACCCTAAAAATTTTTCAGATATGCCATGTGTTAGCATTTCTGTCATTTTTTCATCCATAAAACCTAAAGAATGAATATACTCATGGAGTAAAACATGGAAAATATATGAGTTTATAATTTTTTTATCACCTGTCCTAAGCACTTCTTTCAATAATTTCTTATTCATTATAATAAAGTTCGAACCTATTTGATGTAGTGCACCGATATAAACTGGCAAATCCGATAGACCAAGCATTAAACCTGATCTTCTTCTATTGATAGTAGTTTTGACTGCTTCTTTCACTAAATCAAAAATGTTGGAAAAGTCAGAACAGCCATCCAATTTATCTGGAAAATTCATACTAATTCTCCTTTGGTGTTTATATACACCATAACTACTTTATAAAGTTTTTGGTTATTTGGTACTGTTAAGTTAACGATTGATTTAGGTGGTAATTTTCGAGTGGTAAAAATCGATGGATTTTTCTGACTAAAAAACTGTTAAAATTCGATTGTTAAATTTCAATGGATTTCTACTTTTAGAATTTTGAATAAAAATCTATGCGATTTCGATTGAGTTAGTCATTTAAATTAAATTTATATAAGTTTAGTCTAATAGGTATCTAGAGAAGACTCTTTTTAATTGTGAAAAATATGAAACGTATTGCTGTTCCAACTGATGTTGCAGCAAAAGCACTTTTCTATTCTGATAGAACTTGTTGCGTTTGTCGAGTTAAAGGCAAACCAGTTCAAATTCATCATATTGATGATAATAAATCAAATAATGACATAAATAATCTTGCTATATTATGTTTCGAATGCCATAATAATACTCAAATTTCTGGAGGATTTAACAGAAAACTCAGTGAAGAACAAATAATTTTATATAGAGATGATTGGCTTTCATCAGTGGCTCGAAAAAGAACAAAAGAATTTTTTTATGATAAGAAACAATCTTCCCCACAAGATATTGAATTGATAACGACGGAACTAGAAATTCTAAGAGAAAGAAAACAATACGAGCTTCTTGCTATACATTATAATATTATTGGCAATACTGAACTTAGAGATAAATACATTGATATGGCACTTAAACAAAACACGTCTGATGAAAATGAAATATTTCTTAGAGCTTTACAAAGTAAAATAGAACTTGTTAATAAAAAGAAGATAAAAAATGAAATTGATCAAAAAATAAAAGATAAAGATTGGTCAGAATTGGCTCGGTTATATATTGATATCAAAGATTGGAATAATGCCATTCAATATTACTTCAAAACTATATGCGAAAGTTTACAAGAGGGGAGCACTTTTGCTGCTGCATATTATTTAAAAGAATTGACTGAAAATGAACTACACAAACCATTATTTGAGAGAGCTTATAGAGAATTCAGCAAACAAAAGAATCTTTGGTGGCAAGTTAGGACATTACAAGAACTTAAATGGGATACCGAGTTAAAATCATTATTAATATCACATCGAAAAGAAATCGAAAAATCTGGTGACTTATTGCTTTTGCGGTTTTTATATGAAATTACTGGAGAAAAAGAAAAACTCTTAGAAGTTAATAAAAAATTTGCGAGTTCAATAAAAATGCAAAAATACTGAAAATATATTTTGAAAAACAAAAAAAACGCGAAAAGAAATCAAGGTAACAGAATTTTTAGTATTGTTGTTTATTTTTCTTCAATCTTAAATTTATAATTAGGATAAAACCATTTATAGAATTCTATGAATTCCTTTGGCTTTCTCTTCAATTTTAAACTAGTCTAACTATTTTGGGTTACACATCTAAACGAGTCCTTTTCCAGAATTAATTACTATTACTTTATCTTTACTATCTATGTCTAACTCAGATAAAGCCCCAAATACTACAGAAGAACTTGGTTCACAAGAAATAATATGTCTAACTTTCTCATAAGCATCTTTAATTTGTTCTTCTGAAAGTTGAATATATTGATGCCCTTCTTTCAAAATTGCTTCAATTTTTCTTTTATATGGTGTCCATGGTGTATACAGTTTGTCTGCAATAGATGGACCTTTAACTCCTACACCAACAAGCTTTGTTTTCAGTCCAAATTTTTTTAATCCTTCGTATAATCCTACGAAAGCTTCTCCACTCCCCACTGGAACAATCAACCAATCTGATCTTTCTGTTTTTATTTCTCGAACTATTGACTGAAATGCCTGATGGAACCCATTTGTTACATCCCAAATAACTTCCTCATCAGATTCTCTGACCATTGCTATTGTTTCTTCAGGTCCAAAAATTTTCTTTGACAAATCTAAATCAATAACTTTGTATGAGGATTTTTCAAGTTTATTTCTAACAGTAAAACTGACTCTATCTACAACACAAACAACTTTTATATTTGTACCTTCTGCAAATCTGGCAAGAGAATATCCTGCATTCCCAGAGGTTATCAATACTAGTTTATCAACATTTTCATCTCTAGCCCTATCAATAACTAACTCGCTTCTTCTATCCTTAAATGTTCGAAATGGATTTTTACTCTCATCCTTAACTAAAAGATTTGGAACTTTAAACAATACTTCTAGTTCCTTATATTTGACAAGCGGTGTGTTGGCTGCTTTGTATAGTTTTAATGCCATATGATTATCGGTGGATTTATTTTTTGATATTATGACCATTTGTGCAAAATTATAATCATCTAGAAATCTTATTTCGATATTTTCTGGTTTGATAAAATCAAAATAATCCATTATTCTTTTTTCAGTAAATCTTTGCGACCAGAATCCTTCCTTAGTTGCAGTAAATGAATCTGTGGGTCTAGTAATAATGGTCATGCCACATCTTTTATAGAATTCTTCTTGCTTTTCTCTTGTAGAATCAGTATCAACATAAATGGAACCTAAAACTAATTTTCCACCAACATTCAATAAATCAAGGACTGAATGAAATACTCTCTCAAATGAGTTATTTTTATCTAAATTAAATATAGTTTTAAGCTCACCATCTTTATCTGTCTCAAAAGAAAAATCTTCTGGGATGAAATCTCCTGCAGTAAAGTAGGTACATAAGATTAAATCATATGAACTCTTTAGTTGGAGCAAATTTTTTGCGTCTAAATTAAAAACTCTTACTTTAGATCCCAATTTACAAGATTCTATAGTTAACTTTGCTTTTTTAAGCATAATTTCAGAATTATCAATTCCATCATATTGTGCTATTAAACCCCAAATTTCTTTTATTTTTGAAAGTATTTTCGGTATCCTGCCGTCACCTATACCTATATCTAAAATGTTAAGTTTTCTACATACTTCTTTCGCTAACTCATTAATTATCTTTTTTAATTCTATCATCTCGACCCATTGTGCTTGAATCAAATATTCGGTCATGTAGCTTTCGTCGAGGGTATTTTCAACCTCTTTTCTGCTGTACATAGGTTTTATAGACATATTATTCACTATCTAGTGATGATAAAAGAACTATATTAAATTTTTGTATTATTTTTTTAATAAAAGGAAAAATTTAAATAGTATAAAGTCATTTTTATTAAAATATGATAGAACTTGATCAAAAAGACAGAGAAATATTATTTCATTTAAGTTTGAATGGCAGAGCAAACCTTGCACAGCTTTCCAAAAAGACCAAATTATCAAAAGAAGTCATTCATTATCGGTTAAAAAACCTAGAGAAATCTGGTGTAATAGAAGGATATTATGCAGTAGTTAATACCTATAAAATTGGGAAAGTTTTCTTCAGAGTCTATATGAAAACTATAAACATGACTACTAAGATAGAAAAAGAATTTATAGAATTTCTAAAGAATCATCCAAAGGTTACATGGGTCGTAGAAGTTGATGGCGATTTTGATTTCCTATATGTAGTTTGGGCCAATGATATTATAGAATTTGAAAAAGTATACAAAGAAATTAATGATAAATTTGGTAAATACATGCAAGAAAAATTCTTCTCTGTGATGACAAATGTCTATTATTTTAAGTACAAATACTTGGTTGGAAGAGAAGATGGAACTTTCAAATTAACAGGAGGAGAATTAGAATACCCCAAACTGGATGACCTGGATCTAAAATTACTCTCTCTTCTTTCTAATGAAGGAAGGTTGCCATTAGTAGAAATTGCAGGTAAACTGAATACTAATTCAAAGTTAATAAAAACTCGAATGAAAAGATTAGAAAAACTAGGAATAGTAACTTGCTATAATGTAAAAATAAATCATAACTTATTGGGATATACTCAAAGAAAAGTGATGCTTAACTTAAATGATATTTCAAGTGAAACGGTTAAAAAACTAATATCTTTTATAACATTTCATAAATCAACGATTTACATAACTATGGCAATAGGTCAATATGATATTGAATTTGAAATGATGGAATCTGGCCACCAAGATTTTCACAATCTTTTAAAAGACCTGAAAAATAATTTTCCAGGATTAATTAAAAATTATTATACGGTAATATTTTATAACGAACCTAAAGTTGGTCAATTGTATTCTCGATAAATAAAAATTATTGCACGTTAAATGTCACACTTGATATGAGAATTAAAGACTTAAGTTTTAAGAGTTAAATAAGAACTATGCCAATTTATTCAGAAAAAGGTGTTTTACATATAGATGTAAACGCTTATCGGACACTTGAATTTTGTGGCGTTCATCCTAGAGATGTCACAGATTATACTTTAGCTTTAGAGAGGGGCGAGACAGTAGAGATAATAACCGGCCCTGAAATGCATGTTGATAATAGAATTTTAGCACAATTAAAAAGGCATTGGAATTTGAATCTGTATATTTTAAGAGGTTGGCCATTAGATGAAAAGACACTTCAAGAAGAACTGACTAAACTCACTAATAAAAAAAAGTTCCATCATTTTATTATTTCTTATTCGAATGATGGTACATATTCTTGCCTACAACACATTCATGGGAGATATGACCATGTCTCTGACTGGAAAACATGGGAAAATGAACCTTATATTCATTGTGAAGCGGGAAAACATTTCAGAAAAATGCAAAAAAATGCTAAGTTAGTCGATAAGAATAAAATTATTGAACATATTGGTCCTGAAAACTTTGGTAAAATTGAAGATGGAAAATGGGTTAAAACTACTCCAGAAGATTTAATGAGGTTAGAAGAAACATTGGAAAAAGTTACATTACTAACGCCAAGTATTTAAAACGGGATAAAAGAACAAAAACCTATCTGATTCTGATCAGTGAATAAAAGTTTCTACTTCAATATTTCTTCAATTCTTTTGTTTACTTCATCCCAATTGACTATATTCCAGAATGCATCTACAAACTTCGCTCTATCATTCTTGTAGTCTAAGTAATATGCATGTTCCCAGACATCCAAAACCATCAAAATTCTGAACATCGGATAAACGTTGGTATTGTGTTTTTCTATTTGCATAATTATTGACCTGCCAGTTTTCATACAGAATGTTAATGCTGCCCAAC
>Ga0315294_10001252_pt1 | contig 27500 bp, 20 predicted proteins | sample YL17G13_40_MG_FD_203626 | JGI IMG/M metagenome (GOLD analysis project Ga0315294, IMG submission 203626) | Sediment microbial communities from Yellowstone Lake, YNP, Wyoming, USA - YL17G13_40 | ecosystem: Environmental > Aquatic > Freshwater > Lake > Sediment | place: USA: Wyoming | collected... | reverse complement strand
AGCGATCTGTCCGTTGCCGCCGCTGACCACGATGCTCGAGGCCGCCGTGAGCGGCGAGTTGCTTCCCCGCGAGCCTCCACGACGACGGCAATCCCAATACATCACCCTCACTAAACTTATGACTAACTGGTTCTTAGGTTAACGCGTATGGGGGAAGGGGGGTGAGGGGGGCTAGGGGGTGAGGTGGAAAATCAATTGCCGGATGCACCCGGACAAGCACCCAGCAGCCGGAAATTCCAGAGGGTACCGACCTGTTGTTCCTATCGCGGGATGAGGTCTTCCCTGAGAAAGCTGGGATGCTTCCATTCGAGAACCATCAGTTCTTCTTCTTCGATGTAGTTCTTCTCGAGCATGGATTTGAGGTGCCTGCAGGCCTTGATGTGGTCCGCGAGCCTGGTTGTGGCGTAGCCGGACTGGGTCCCGCTGTGCAGAATGAACGGCCAGTCGGAGCTTTCAAGGAGAAGGAGCTCGCGCTCGAACTGCTCGAGCGCCCTTCGTATCCTGGGATCGTCCGAGCCCTGATGCCGGCTCCTGAGGCGTCTCAGGTGATGATTCAGACCGTAGATGTGGGGATAAATCCACTCCGCATTGTCGCTTCCCCAGACCTCCCCGTATCCACCGTCGCCCCATGACGAATGCGCCGGAACGCCCGGACGGGTCTCGCCTGCGGATCCGACATAATCGGTCGCGGTCGCAGCTTTGATGTCGCCCACCCTGGCGATCTGCCTGAACACTTCGCCCAGCCAGTCGATCCCTTCAAACCACCAGTGCCCGAACAACTCCGCATCGTACGGGCACACGATCAGCGGGGTCTTCATCCCGCATTTCTCTATCCACCAGAGCCTGCCTTTGGCGCGGTTCACGAAATCCACGGCATGCGTATGGACCCTCTCCATCGCCCTCCGGCGGTCGTAGGGCTCCTTGTGCTCGGTGACGCCGGTGATGCGGTGGTACTTGATGCCGGTGAAGGTGTGGTCGACTGCAGGCGGCATGTAGGGCGCGATCACGTCGACGGGAAGATCGAACCCAACGTCCCTGTAGAAATCGCGGTACAAGTAATCGCCTGGGTATCCCTCCTCGGCGCTCCAGACCGCCTTGGAGGTCTCCCTGTCCCGACCGAAAGCGACGGGACCGGAGGGTGTCTTGATGGGAACGAGGGGATCTCCGGAGTTGAGAGTTTTTCCCGGCGCGGCAAGCTCGATTGCGTGGGACTCGACGAAGAAGTGTCCCAGTCGCTCGTTGGCAATGATGCTCTCGAGGCCCGGGATGTAACCGCATTCGGGGAGCCAGATGCCTTTGGGACGTCGACCGAGCAGTCTCTCTTGGACCCTGCATCCGACGCCGACCTGCCTCTCCACACTGCCCGGGGACATCACCAGGTGCGGCAGAAACGCGTGCGTCGCGGCGCAGGTGATGATCTCCAGGAACCCTGCGTCTTCGAGTGCCCTGAATGCACGGATGAGGCCCCCCTTGCCGTCAAGAACATCCCTGATCGCCCTGAAGCGCTCCCGGTACATTTTCACCAGCGGTCTGATGGGATCGGTCAGGGAGCTGTGACGCTCCGACTCCTCGTCGAGGAGCTTCAGACGGCTCTCCACGTAGCGGACCACTCGTCCATGCAGCAGCTCGTCGTCCAGCATCAGCAGAAGGGTCGGCGACAGCGTCAGCGTCAGACGCGCCGGGACCCCATCCCGCCTCAGCTCCTCGAGCATCAGCACCAGCGGCGCGTACGTCTCCGACACCGCCTCGAACAGCCACTGCTCTTCGAGGAAGTTGTCCCACTCGGGATGTCGGACGTACGGCAGATGAGCGTGAAGGGCTATGAGAATCGATTTCATGGGCTTCCGCCTGACAGTATGATGCATTGATGGCAACTCAACTCAAGACTGCACGGGATTCGCCTGGACCTCGCTGCGCGCCGTGAGGGCGGCATACAGCTTGACGTATTTCTTCGCCTGTGACGGCCACCCGAAATCCTCGCACATGCCCGCTATCACCAGGCTCTGCCACGTCGCCGGCTCCTCCCTGAACAGCTTGGCCGCCTTTTTGAGCGTATTGAAAAGACTGGTCGCGGAGAAGGAGGCCATGGTGAAGCCGGTGGCCTGGCATTTCGCGAGCCGGGTCGGGGTGACGTTTTTGACGGTGTCTTTCAGCCCGCCCGTGAGGGAAACCACGGGCACGGTGCCGTACCTCAGGCTGTACATCTGGTTCAGTCCGCAGGGCTCATATCGAGAGGGCATGAGGAAAATGTCGCTTCCGGCCTCGATCTTGTGCGCGAGCTCGTTCGAGAATGTCAGCCTCACCGCCAGGTTCTTCGGATATTTCGTCTGCGCCGCCGCCAGGGCTTCGTGGTACCTCGGCTCGCCCGTGCCCAGGATCACTATCTGGACGTCAAGCTTCACGAGGTTCGGAAGGGCCTCGAGCAGCAGCTCGAAACCCTTCTGCTCCGCGAGCCTGCTTATCATGCCGATCAGCGGACCTTTCCCCTCGGGAAGCCCCATCTCCTTCCTCAGCGCTTTCCGACATTCCCATTTTCCGCTCAGATTCTCCTCGGTGTATTTTCTGGCAATGAAGGGATCGTTTGCCGGGTCCCATTGAGAGTAGTCCACTCCGTTGAGTATTCCAGTGAGCTTTTCCGATACCGCTCTCAGGACGCCGTCCAGGCCGTTCCCGAACCCCGGCGTCTGGATCTCCCCGGCGTAGGTCGGACTCACGGTAGTGACTGCGTCGGCGAAGATGATGCCGCTCTTGAGCACGTTCACCTGCCCGAAGTATTCGAGGCCCTCGGGGTTGAAGTAGTCCCACGGGAGGTCCAATCCCTGGTACTTGTCGCCTCCGAACCTCCCCTGGTAGCCGAGGTTATGAATGGTCAGAACCGAGCGGGTGCCCTCGAAGAACTGATCGCTCTTGTAGTGCGATTTCAGGTAGACGGGAGCCATCGCGGCCTGCCAGTCATGGGCGTGCACGATGTCGGGCCTGATGTCCAGGGCTTTGCAGGCTTCCAGCGCCCCCTTGGAGAGAATAGCGAACCTGGTCAGGTTGTCCTCGTAGTCGACACCACCCTCGGTGTAGAGCTCTTCCCTGTCGTAGGCCGACGGATAGTCGATCATGAGGACTCTCATACCGGAAGGATGATCGACCTCCCTCAGGCAGGCCTCGCCGGTGTAACCGGGAAGAAAGAAGGACAGGTGGTCGAGGACAACGGGGGGCGTTTTGCCGGTCCTCTCGGCCCATTCGGTCACGGCACGGTAGTAGGGAATTATGGCAGTGACCCCGTGGCCCTTGAGGGCGAGCTCCTGCGGAAGCGCGCCGATCACGTCGGCCAGTCCGCCGGTCTTGCAGTACGGCACCATCTCGCTGGCGATGAAGACTATCTCATATGTCCGAGGCATGGGGGGCCTCCTCCTCTTTGGGTGAATACGGACCTTCCAGCAGCACGACCTCGCCGGAGGACTTGACATGGGTCCATTTTTTCACGACCACTCGACCCTGGGGCGTCACGGTGAAATGAGTTTTGTCGAATTCAGGATCGTATCCTATCTCGACACCGTCATCAATGATGCAGTTCTTGTCGATGATGGCGTTACGGATGCGCACGTGACGTCCGATCGTCGTGTCGCTGAAGATGATACTGTTCTCCACGAGCGCGTAGGAATGGATGAAAATATTGTGAAAGAGCACGCTGTTAAGGACGGTGGAGCCGGAAACGATGCTGCCTGAGGCGATGACGCTGTCGATGGCCTGTCCGAATCGGCCGCCCTTCTCGGCGAATACGAATTTAGCGGGCGGGAACGGCCGCATCCGAGTTCTTATGGGCCACTGGTAGTTGTAGAGGTTTATGGGCGGATGGACCTCCCTGACCTCCATGTTCGCGTCGTAGTAGGTGTCCAGCGAGCCCACGTCGCGCCAGTATGTTTTTTCACGCTCGCCCTCGCCGGGAATCCAGTTGAGCGAGTAGTCGTAGGCGAAGACCGATTCGCCGCGGCTGACCAGGTCGGGGATTATGTCGCGACCGAAATCGTGAATCGAATTCTCGCCCTTCTCCCGGTCGCGGAAGAGCGCGTCCTTCAGCGCGCGCGTTTCCCAGAAGTAGCTTCCCATGCTGACCAGGGATATGTCGGGACGTCCGGGCATGGATTTGGGATTGGCGGGTTTTTCTTCGAAGCCGATGATGCGGCTCTTGTCGTCGACCTCCATCACGCCGAAACGTCTCGCGGCGAATGCCGGCGGGACGGGCAGGCAGGCGACGGTAAGCGATGCGCGTCGCTTCAGGTGGAAACGGAACATCTCCGCCACATTCATCTTGTAGACGTGGTCGCCGCCGAAGACCGCCACGTGCTCGGGATTCGTGTCCCACACGATGTGGAGATTCTGGAAAACCGCGTCGGCCGTTCCCTCATACCAGTGCTGGCCCGTGCGCATCTGGGCGGGCACCGGATCGATGAAATGGCCCACCACTCCGCTCAAGTTCCAGCCGCGAGCGAGATGCTTGTTGAGCGAGTCGCTCATGAACTGCGTCAGCACCTTGAGATGATAGAACCTCGAGTTGATGAAGTTGGAGAGGACGAAATCGATGATGCGATAGGTGCCCCCGAACGGGACCGCCGGTTTCGCACGGTCCGCTGTAAGGGGCATGAGACGCTCGCCGCGTCCCCCGGCGAGAATCATCCCGAGAACTTCCATCATTCTCGACTAGTCCTCCTCCTTGAGAGCGCGTCTCAACGGCTGGTGACCGAGGTCAACTGACGAGGGAAGCTGGCCCGGTAGAATCGCCGGCACAGTTCTGAGCGGCATACGTATCGGGTTTGTCACCATCAGCGGGGTCTCCTCGCCGTCAACCACCCTGGCTATGACGTACACGTACTCGATTCCCGGGCAGACGCCACTGTCCTGGAATCTGCCGAGGGGCGGGATGGACCACCAGGACTCCCGTTTTGGACGCTCCCCCTCCAGCCGAAGTCGTACGAGACGAAACTCGACGCCTTTGGCGGCGCCGGCCTCGATAACGCCGGCCAGCTCCCAGAAAATGAGCGCGCGGTCCGGCACGATCGCCAGTGCGACGGCCTCATCGATGCCGTATGCGGTGTCCCATGTCTGGGGCTCGGGTATGGGCGGCAGACCGGCACCCTGCGGACCCAGAGCCGTCTCCGTCATCTCCGACGGGAATCCGTCCTTCGTCTTTTCGTGATCGCTCATTTTCCCCCCTCCCCGAGTAAGACACTTAATATAACCGAAACCGGCACGAAATTCACTACTGACTATACGTAAACATTCCAGGAATGCAACCCCAAGTCGCGGAAATCCCCGATAATTCAATGTTTATTCGATCGATCTGACCTCCATCCTGGCCTCCACCCCGAATTTTCTCCCTTCCTCCAGTTTCACTGGAACACGGAAGAGCGCGGAGGTTCCCTGGTACGTCATCTCCAGTCCGCCCTCGCCGCGGCTCAGCGTTTTCACCGGATACGCGCCCACCCATTCCGCGTCGGGGACACTTATCTTGATATTCACTTTCGTCCACTCATCGACGCAGGCGGTTTCGCGACCTTCCGGTATCTCGAACCTGTCCATGAGCGGACGCCTCTCACCGGACGGCATCAGGTAGTACCTGCTGTCCGAGTCGCCCGCCAACAGGCCGAGGTTGAACTCAATCAATAATACACCCTTGAACGAGCCGCCGTCATCACGCGACAGGCTGTAGCGCATGATCGCGACGCGTCCGTCCTCTTCAAACGTGAAGACCTTCTCCCTCCGCCACGGTCCGTCCGTTTTCAGCAGCCTGACGCTGCGATCGTCCGCATCGGTCGCCCAGAAGCCCCATTCCGGGCCGAGGATGGGATTGTGTTCGACCCTGGCGAGCTGATCCAGGGACGGCGCCCATGCCAGGATTCTGTCCGCGAAACATCCGCGTCTGCTCTTGTCGTACCCACGATCCTCGCGCCAGCCTGCCGGAGCCACCTCCTGGATATCGTGTATGCTCGCCGGGCTTCCCTTCGAAGCCGTCTCCGACGCTTCCTTCATGGTTGCATGATACGCCTCGAACCTTCGCGCCAGAACATCGATCACATCGACCATCCCTTCGAGACTCCCCGCGGATATCACCTGGCCGGTCATCGGATCGATCACCCACTGAACGCGCCGGGCGGCGATAAGGACCTGCGATTCCTCGTCCGGCTTTTCCTTCCGGCTCCCGCTTTCGGCGAATCTTGTTCCGACAAACCTGACGAGGGGGAACTTGGGCTTCGCTCTCCGAAGCTCTTTCTCCGCGGCGAGGACTTCTCGATGGACGGCGAACCTGAGGTAGTTGAGGTAGAGGCCGCCGAAGACGCCGTGCCAGTAGGCGCAGTTGCACTGTGCCCTGAGAGCGTGCCAGAGCGCTCGCGCGGTCGGGGACGCCTTCGAGTCACTGGAGGGTTTCACGTCCGGATCTCTATCGAGGACGAGCCTGATAATTTCCTGGACCCTCTCGTGCATGTATCGGCTTTCCGGGTACCTGGCAAGGAAGGTCCTGAACATCCCGGCCACATGAGGGGGCTCCACTCGATCCAGCTCCGGGTTCGACTTGACCCATTCGTAGATTTTCTCCGCGGCGAGATTTCTGCCCGGGTACAGGTTCCAGACTCCCATCTCGCGATAGCTCGATGTCGTCACGTAGACGCGCTGTCGCGGATGCGGCATCAGCTTCATGTACTCCGACGGGTGGGTGGTCCTGATCACGCTTGAACGCTCTATGCGGGCGAGGAAATCGTCGAGCCACCCCTGTTCGTAGACCCATTCGTACGTGTGGGGCCACATGCCGAATTTCTCGCCGTCGTCCCCGTAAGTCACCGCGGCGTTGTCCGGAAGCTCCTTTGCCATCCGCTCGAGGTACCCCACCACTTCATCGGCTTTCCGGAACGGGATCAGATATCTGAGGCGTTCGTTTATCGGGAAAATCGCCACGCTTCGACCGTTGTGCTCGGTGCGGTAGTAGCCCCAGACCTGGTGCACCGACGGATCGGGAAGTCCAGCCCTCAGTTGACTGTCGTCGAGAAGAGTGTAGCGAACGCCGGCCGAGGCAAGACGTCCCGGAAGCACCGGCTCCCATATGCGCTCCGTGGTCCAGCTTCCCGAAGCGACCACGCCGAACCGTTTTTTCAGGTACGACTCCATGAGGCCGAACTGGTGCCTGAAGGAGTTCTCGTCGATGAGGGGCTGGACAGGCTCCCACATGCCGCCGGTGAGGAGTTCGAGTCTGCCGGCCTGAAGCTCGGCCTTCAGAGCGTCCACGTAGCCGGGCTCGTTCGCGTCCATCCATTCCCAGAGACAGCCGGATGAATGAAGCGCCCATTTTATGCCCGGATGCCGCTTGACCACATCCAGAAACGGCTTGTAGGCCACGTCGTATGCTTTGCGAAACACGTCGGGCAGGTTGCCCAGAGGCTGATGGTTGTGAATGACGAGAAGGAGATGAAGCATAATAATAAAAAGGGGTCCTTACCCGGTCTGTTCTACTCCCGCCAGAGGCCGGCGAGAAGCCTCTCGTCCGGAACCGTAACCGATATCGTGCCGAAGAGCGGGCAGCGGTCCACAACCTCTTTTCCGCGCATGATGAAACAAGCGAGGCTGATGATCGACTTCGGACCCGCGTCCAGCGACTTAACCGGCACCGACAGCTCCACCACGGTGTCAACCGCAGCGGTCGAAAGCGTTTCGATGTGATATTGGCTCTCGGACGGGACGGGCCTGTAGAGCCTGAGCTGGGCGAGTGGACCGGTTGCAAGGTCCATCGCTACGTTCATCTCAGCGGGCTTGATCACGCGGACCACGAGCACATCCCCCGGCTGTATCCCCTCCCGGTCTATGTCCAGCCTCAGGTAGAGATTCTCGGTGTCGGCGCTGAAGTACAGGTCCGAGACGGGTCCCGCCCTCTCCCTGGCCATGAGCCCCTCAAGACGGCTGGCCTTGAGATGTCCGGAGCCCGACCATTCGTAGAATGTCGTGATCCTTCCGTCGATCTCGGGATGGATCACGTCCAGCGGGGCTTCGACGCTCACGTTATCGATGGGCAGCTTCGGATCGACGGGCACGATCAGCTCCATCGGTGTGTCCAGCCCCATCAATTCGTACGCCCTTGTCAGCCTGCCGCGAAAGATGATGTCGAAGAAATAGTCGAGCGGGCTGTGGAACGGCTCCCCGTACCACCAGAACCAGTCGCTGCCCTCCGCCACCCACAGCTGTTCGAGCACTTTTCTCCTCTGCTCGGTGCCTATTTCATCAGGGCTGTCGGGGGGAAGCGGGAAGACCTCGTCCAGCTTCGACCTCACGTTCGCCAGTATTTTCCAGGCCTTCCGATCCTCCTCGCAGCCCATCCAGATGTCGAAATTCCCTCCGATCCAGCTCCCGGCTCCCAGTTTCTTGATCCGACTCTCCGGAGGAAAGGCGGCCAGATATTCGCGGGGCGTGGTGAACTTGATCAGGGGGTGTTTCTCCAGCGCCTCGGCGAGGCCTGTGAGAAAACCCTCCCCTCCGTCCGGGTAATGCTCCCAGGGATTCTCGCCGTCGCACACCAGCGTGACAAGCTTCGGGACAGCCCCGGGCTTCCCCAGCTTCGCGATATTCTCCAGGTTTCCGACGAACTGCTTTACCGCGTCCTTCGGAAGCTTCCACGAGAATTGAAAGCCGATGTCGTCGGAAAGTCCCCTGTTGCGAAAACAGCAGGCCAGGCGGCTTTTGTCGGGATTGCCGATAAGCCAGGGGCGCGTGTTGTCCGCACCCTTCGGCACTTCCGTGCCCGTGCCCGCATCGTACAGGAGCGCCTCGTCCGCCGCGATCCACTCTATGCCCGCGTCCTGGATCAGCTCCGCAGCATCCTGGCTGACCGAACCCTCGCTCGGCCACATCCCAACGGGGCGGTGCCCGAAGGTTTTCTCAAACTCCTCCAACCCCATGATCAAATGCCTTCGAGCGTCCTCGGGATGTTTGAAAACGGGGGTGTCGGGATGGTGATCCGGCCTGACCCTGCTGTCGACCAGCAGCGGCAGAATGGGATGGTAGTACGGCGAGCAGGTCAGCTCCAGTATGCCTTTCGATTCGAGACCCGAATGCATGGGCAGAATTTCTTTTAGAGCGGCTCCTATTTTGTCCACAACGAGCTGCTTGTCGGACTCGGCGTAGCTCTGCTCCTTGCGTATCAGGGACGCGATCTCGGGTTCCTTTCGGAGGCTGAAGCCGCACCAGGCAAGGAGGAAGAGGACGACCAGGTCGCGGAGATCCGACCGCGTGAACCTCGCCCGCACGTACTGAAGATCGATCCCGGCTATCTCCTGGCCCCGCTTCATGAGAAGCTGGTTGAATCTCTGGTGAGGTTTGACGTGCACCTCCCAGTTGATGAAGAAACAATGCCGGAGGAGGAAATCCTTTTCGTTGTCGTTAAGTTCCTCGCAGGGCTTCAAGGCGAGATCGCGGAAGTAATCGCTGTGAGGATGCAGCATCAGGTCCTGCATCTGGTTGAGGAGCACGGGGCTGAAGTTGATGGTGTGCTTGAAATGTGGGTAATTGCGGGAGACCTGTGCGAGGTCGGTGTAGCCGCGGGCGCCGTGGAGCAGGACCCAGGGAAGGAGATGCACGCCGGTCGCCGGGTCGCGATAATCCGGCTGGTGCATGTGCCATACCAGTGCCAGTCTGACTTCCTGAGCCATCGCTCTTGAGTCGTTTCAGACGACTTCCCTGAGGTAGCGCGCCGCTTCCTCGGGAGGAGTCGGGTTGATGTAAAAGCCCGTGCCCCACTCGAATCCGGCGGTCTTCGTAAGCCTCGGAAACATCTCTATGTGCCAGTGGTAATGCGCGTGACCGTACGGGAAGCTCTCCTCGAGAGCCCCCTCGCTCGGTGTTGTATGTATTACATAATTATAGTGCACGTCTCCCAGGGTCTTCTTGTACTTGGCGACGAGACGGCCCATGACGCCCGCGAGGTCCCTCAGCTCATCGTCCGACGCCTGCGTGTAGTCGGCCTGGTGACGTGTGGGGAATATCCACAGTCCGAAGGGCTGCGCGCTCGCGAACGGGGACAGAACGATGAAATGATTGCTGACAAGCACGACCCTGTCCTCGAGTATCTGCTCCTGGTCGATGATGTCGCAGAAGAGGCACCTTTTCTTGAACCTGTAATGCTGCTGTGTACCGGTGAGCTCCTCGATGACCCTCTTGGGGACGATGGGAGTCGCGATTATCTGCGAGTGGGGATGATTCAGGCTGGCCCCCGCACGACTTCCGAAATTCCGGAAGACCAGGATGTACTCGAAGCGCTCGTCGCGCATGAGGTCGACTATCCGCTCCCGGTAGGCCCTGTAGACAAGGAAATTCTCCTCGAGATCGCGCTGGTCGAGGTCCCGGGAATGATCCGGGTTCTCGATCACCACCTCGTGTGCCCCGACCCCGTTCATCTTGTCGTACAGCCCCACTCCCTTGCGGCCCAGCTGCCCCTCGATCCTCAGAGCCGGGAACTTGTTCGGTATGACTCTCAGCTTCCATCCGGGGCTGTCCGGCTGGCTGCCGGGCGGTCGGACCGCGGCGACCTCAGGAGGGGTCATCTCCTCGTTCCCCTGCTCGAACGGGCAGTTTGCGGGGTTGCTCTTCGCTTCCTCGGCCTCCTGGTTGAAATCGCTGGGCCTCTTGCCTCTTTCGGTTGCGATGATAACCCATCGACCGATTACGGGGTCTCTCCTCAGTTCAGGCATATTAAGATTCCTTAAGTCTCATTGTTTAAGCGTCTGATATTAGCACAGAAACCCGCGCCGTTTTTTCACGGCACAGTCCACCTAATAGTGTCGCTTTCCGGGGCTTCGATTGCGAACGCTGAGCGCCCTTGCTGACGCGCGGGCCCCTGAAAAAGAGCGCCCTTGCTCAGGGGCCTGACCGTAAGGGAGGGCGCATGCTTCCGGATACGCCCTTGCTCAGGGGCCTGACCGTAAGGGAGGGCGTACGGGATTGCCCTGATGCCCGCTTACTCTTCCTCTTCCTTGGCGCCGGGATTGTGAAGACTCGAGTCGCAAGCGGACAACTCGCTCTCTATTGGGTTGGAAGGGAAAAACCCGGCATAACCAAGGATCTGTAGTATTCCGGTCTGGAATATTGTCTTGTCGCGCCAGGCGAACCACTCCTCGTATACCTTGTCCAGATCTTCCTGGCTATGTTCTTCAATCGCTTTCCTCGCCTGAAGCCAGTACGCAAGATACTGCTTCAGCCATTCGAGTTTGTCTGCGGCCTCGGGCTGTAATGAGGGATATTGCAGGAGTCTGTCGATAATGGTCATTCCGGTTTCGGCTTGGGGATTTCGACTGACCGAATCGCAGGCATGGACAAGCGCCGCGATTTCGTTCCTCGCATCGTAGTTCCTGGGTGGCGGATTCTGGCGGGTGAGTCCGAGGAGATAAAGATTCGAGGCCCGAACGGTCTCGAAGTACTTCATAACTTCGTCCGCACTTTCACCGCTCTCGATCATGCCTTGCCCCACCATGAATATCTGCCAGTCGCCACGCTTCGGGTCGCGCACCTGTGACACATAGTGCGGGGCATAGGGATTGGGTCCGAAGAAAGGAATGACCAGCACGAGGAAGATGTATGATGCGACATTCGCCAGCAAAAGGCCGCGCCAGTATTTCTCGATTCCGAAGAAGTGCTCGGCCAGATACGCCTCAAGCAGCAGGGTGAGTCCGAACCCTAGCGGCAGAGGTGCGAGGAATAGGAGCAGGACAACTCCCGGCGGATCCGGCGGTGTAGGGAAAGATGTGAGTACAGATCCAGCCAATCCCACGACAACTGAGATGTACGCAATCGCCGGATACCAGGATGGCATGCCTTTTTTCCTGAGAGCAATCCGAACCACGATGACCGCAACGATCACCGCGACTATGAAGATCTCCAGCTCAAAGGCGAAAGCCCCCAGAAGGTATCCTGCTCCCGAGGAGAAGGCGTTGAGAGCAAGCGATGCTATCAGCACGCCTCTCCACTGCATTTTGAAAACCCGACGATAAACCGCCGCTTCTATGAGGACGACCGCAACAAACGCCACTCCCATGGTCCAGATGCCTGCAAAGATCGCCGGCGAGGATCCGTAGATCCCTTGGAAGATGGGGACATCGGCGAGCGCGGGCCTTTCCAGGATGACGAATGTCGCGAGGCTGAAGAGGGCTGCTCCGACCATTCTCCGGCAAATTGTCATTCCACTCACCTCCGCACCATATGAGACCACCGGATACGCCCTTGCTTACGCGCGGGCCCCTGAATCATTTTGTTGCTGTTGCTGTCTCAGGGGCCTGACCGTCAGGGAGGGCGCACTTTATTGAACACGCCCTTGCTTACAGGGGCCTGACCGTAAGGGAGGGCGTACTAATCATATCACCCAGTGCTGATTTCTGGTATTATCCGGCTGGTTATGCCGGTGAGACCGGCGAGGGAGCCAGATATGACAGAGACACGCAGATTCACACGTCGCAGGAAAGGCAAAATCCTGATGGGCCTGTGCGCGGGTCTGGGGGACTATTTCAGGATAGACCCCCTGATCATCCGCCTTGGGTTTCTGCTGGGATTCTTCACCCTGTCGAGCGGACTCGCTCTGATCGTCTTCTATTTCATAGCCGCGCTCGTGGTGCCGTACGGCGACGCGGCCGAGAAAGCCTGACGCAACGAGAGAATCCCGGATGCGCTTCACCTGTCGCATATGCACGCTGATTGTGTTGCTCGCCGCGACCGTGATTCTGAGCGGCGCAGGCGATGTTCGCGGTGCGTACGCTCCCGATCATCCTGAATATCCCCGACTCACAAGCCGGCTCATGGGTATGGGCGGAGCGGGTACGGCATGGATCGACGACGCATCCTCCATCTTTCACAATCCCGCGGGGATGGGTCGCATCAGAACGCTTTCCGTATCCAATGCGCACTCCCGAAACCACTTCCCGGGCGCGAGGGCGAATCTCGATCAGCTCGACTGCGATCCGACCAGCTTCATAGTCCCTTTGAACGGCGGGCTTTTCGGATACCCGATAGGCTCCGCAGGGGCCGGATGGGTTCTGCACGGTGAGCTCGGGTACGATTACCTGACCCGGAACGACGAATCGATCCCGCAGGAGAGGCTGTTCGGCATGGGTCCGGGCGACAGGTGCGAAGGCGCCGGCTTTCATCTGTGGCCGGGCGGATATTTCGGCTTCAGCCACAGAACGAGCGAGTACCTGTTTGATTCTACGGCAGTTTCAGGTTTTGGAGTCGAAGGCTCGAACCGCGAGCCGGGAGTCACGTCTCTGGAGGATCTGGACTGGCGTCGGACCGGCGAGGGCTACACCGTCGGGCTGCAGCAGACGGTGATTCCGGGCTTGCAGTACGGGACGGTTGTCGAGCAGATGGATTACGATTACCTTCCCTACCGCGACGGTGTCTCAAGTGAGCGGACGAAATCCCGTCGATCCGGCTGGTCGATCCGTCCGACAGCCTGGCTTCTGATCGCGCGCGACGTCGAGGCGGTATCTCGCAAGGAATGGCCGTCGAAGGAGGAGAAGGAAATCCTGAGGGAAATGTGGGGCGTGGAGATTCAGCTCGGACCGTGGTTTGCGGTGAGGTGGGGATCGTTCGACGGTCACCCCACGTCAGGCTGGTCCTACAAGATCGGTCCGTGGCGAAGGGACTCTGCATGGGTGGATGGATTCATGTATGAAATGGTGGGGGATTTCCCGACGAACCCCGCTCCGCTCGACGACAAGCGCGATATTTCCGACTACCACGCAACCGGCTTCAACTTCGGCGGATGATGTGCCGACTACGTGCCGACCACGTCCCGTGTTTCGGTCCTCTGTAACATGCGCGTCCCGCGCATGGTTCTTACTTTCATCTGTCTCCTCGCCTTATCCCTTCTCCACGACGCTGAACAGATCCTTCCAGGTCGGCGTGTTGTGCACGAGGAGCCATGCGCAGCACGCGACCGCGTCCGCGCAGTCGTCGCTCCCCTGAGGCGGCGCTTGCACCCTGAATGCGTCGCTCGTCGGCGAGCACACCAGCGAAGCCAGTTCGTTCATAAGTCGATCATCATTCGGCAAACTGATTTGCCTCGCCGATATGAGGCTTTTCAGAAACGAGTAAGTCTCCCAGTTGCTCCTCGCGGTCGCGTTGAAAACGCTCGCATTAAAACCGAGACCCCTGAGACGCTCGACAAGGTATGCCGACTGGTGCTGATCGAACGTGATGGTCGCGACCCCCATGCTCGATGCGAGCGCGACGATCTTCTCCTCTATCTCCCGGACGCTGAGATCTTTCCCGGTCCGCGCACGCATAACCTCCACAGTCTCGATCACGACATGAAAATCAGGCGCCCATGCGGACCGATTGGATTCGGCATTTGGGATGTCGTGCGCGATGAATCCGACCGCGATCGCCGTCGAATCGTGCTTCAGCCCGAGGTCCACGTGCATGTGGCGCGGAACCTTTCCGGCGGCCGGACTCGGCACAGCGCGGACACATGCGCGGATGTCGGCGATGTCCAGGAAAAGCCCCTGCGGATCGAGAAACTCCGCTCCGTACTCCTGCCTCGCCATCGTCTCGTCGCGAGCGAATTCGTCCTCCAGCCTTTCCCTGGGAACAAGCGGATTCATCTCCCATGTCGGGAGCTGCAGCGTGAGCATCCCCTCCCGCTCGCCTCTCTGCGTGAAAAGGTCCCAGACAATCCCGCTCTTTCCGGCAGGACTTGTCGTGATGACCGCGAGACTCCTGGGTCCGAACGTGGCTAGCGACGGCATGAGCGCGGCCCACACCGACCTGTCGGCGAGGGGACCGTTCGTCCTCTGGAAATGCGCGAACTCATCGAAGCACACGCCGCACGCGGTACGCCCCCGCGACGATCTCGAGGACGACGAAAGCGATTCGATCAGGAGCCTTCCGATTCGCAGCCTCTCCGACACCGGTCGGCGCGACGGGAGCAGGTCGATGCGGGCGAGGTTGGCGGCCAGCATCCTGAACAGTATTTTCGCCTGGTTGGCATCGCAGGCCATGTTGAGGAGGGAGATATCGGAGCTCGGGAGGACAGGAAGATTCTCCAGGAACGCGAGGTCGATCAGCACCCGTCGCGCAAGCCACGCCATCAGCGTCGCTGCGATCGTGGTCTTCCCGCTCCTTCGACCCGCCACGCACAGAAGCAGCGTAATGGGAGACTCAAATGCGATTTGCAGAGACTGCAGAGGGGACTCATTCCGTTCGCCTGTCGACTTGACCTCGACACCGGGGGGCAGCCAGAGACGCATTTCGTCGACATTGGGTCCCGCCAGACGCGCGTAAACCTCCGAAAGCTCGGGATCGAGCGCGCAAACGACACTCCCATTGCGCTGGGTGTCGGGACGAAAATGGCTGTCGCCGATCAGTCGCAGGATAAGTCTCTGCACCGACGTGAGGGGCATGTCGAGGCCAAGGGGGGACTCGGCAAGAGTCGCCGGAGGGCAGTCGGGCGGCAGCGCAATGTTTCGCTGAAGCCTCCTGAACAGCCGGGCGATTGCCGGGTTCCTGATGAAATCCGTCTGGGTCATATCGGAACTACGATGCCTCGGCCGTCTGTGGCCAGAGGTCAGTGTGCCACCGCTCGTCTATGATCTTCATCAATCGCTCGCACAGCTTCGGATCGATCTTCCCAAGCTCGTCTACGAGGTCCTCGGCGAATCGGACCATGTCGTATGTCTCTCCGAGCTTCAGATAGAAGCTTGCCTGCTCCTTTATGAGCCGCACGAAGCCGGTTATCGTATCGAGCCTGAGCTTGACAACGGTCCGATCGAGCTTCTTGTCGGGATCATCGGGAACTCCGGACGATTCGCGGAGCTCCAGTTGCACCTCCTTCAGGTTCTCGCGCGCCTGCTCGAACTCGCCTTCCAGCCGCATCAGCCTGAGCTGGTACAACCACATGCCACCCACCTCCCGAACATGCACAACACTCACATCAGGTCGATCCCGCTTAAGCCCCTGTGGCTGCGGAATGACTCGTTCTCCGGCTCAAGTTCGTTCAGACGGCTCAATTGCGGAAGTGTCCGATCGGACACGATCAGGCCCACATACTCATGGTCGATTCGGACCACACGGGAACGGAACGCGCGGTTGCGCCTTCGGACAGAGCGGTCGTAGTTGTCGATTTCGCGCTCCCAGGGCTCGGGCGGCGGAGCGCAGCATGCTCCGCGGGGTCTTGTCGGCTTGGGCACAGCCTTTCTCATTCAGTTTGCTCCTAACCCGGCACCGGATTTGTTGCCGACATACGGCACCAACAGGCGACGACCGTCCTATTTGGCTGCCAATGCTCCCGGCAGCCGCCCACCGAGGGCTTCCCGCGCTTTCCTCAGATGGTTGTGGACTGTCTTCTGGTGCACGCCGATAATTCGGGCTATCTCACGCTGCGACCAGCCCTCAAGTATGAAATTCAGCACGTAGAGGCTGGTTGGCGAGTCAGCAAGCCCGAGTTCCAGATCGATGAGATCGATGAGAAGATCGTAGCCCCTTGGGTTCAGGCCTAATGCGTAATGGTCCTTAACAAGAGCGGTCACCTTAGCATCCTCCTCATTAGAGCTCGACTACCTGTGCCTACCGTAGCATTAGAATTGTCTTTTGTCAAGCTCAAAATGTCCAAAACACGCAAAAAACTGGCTAAAGATGTCGACACTATACGTAGAAGGGGGAAATCCGAAGCATTGACCCGTAAATAATTGCCTGATGTACTAGTTCTGACATTGTTAATCTGGCCACATTTAAGCAATGGAAATAGTCGACTGAGGAATATCAGGCGCCTTGTTTTCGGCTGAATAACAAAAGCGCCCGCATACGTGCGGACGGTTCGGAAATGCTCCCGTATATCGGCGAATCACTTTGCCATTGTGGCCCGCCCCCTCAATTGAACGGGTCGAGAAACGTGGGGTTCCGTGAGTTGTACTCGTCCGGCAGCGACATCAGGTTCTTCACGCTCACCACGCCCTGCATGGCGCTCACTATCTGCACCACCCTGTCGATCTCCTCTCGTGTGTACAGCTCGCCCGAGATGCTTACCACACCGCGCTGCACGTTCACGGTCAGCTTGCCGGCCTGGACATCCTTGTGCTTCTTCAGCTCCTCCTTGATGGACACCTGAAGTTTCGTGTCCTTCGCGACCCCGCATCCGGCGGCGGAAAGGACGATCCCCGCAGCGAAAAGGATCAGCAGAACCAGGAAAATCGTCCGGACGTATCTTGTATACATATCGATCACCTTCGAAAACACTCGGGAAGCTTGCCGCGCACGAACGGCACCGCGTGCAGCGACCTCCTGAGATCGCTCTGCTGATAAAATTATACCACCGAATCAGGACTGCAGGTTCGTGGGCTGGACAGGCGGAGCCAGGATCTGCGGCAGCATCACATACAGCTAATGAGGCATCACCAAAGGCCGTTCATGTGGAGCCTCAACAGATATGAGGCCTCCTCATGCTGCGTATGGAACTCGTAGGACGGGCCCGGATCGAAGTCGACAAGGCCGTTCAGGTCACCCGCGACGTAGATGCTCTTAGTCGAATCAATCGAGATCCCGCCGCAGGTGGAGCCGTCGTCCCAGGATCTGGCCAGAATGAAGTTGCCCGCCTGGTCAAACGAGCTGAGAAACCTGTTACCGTTGGCAAAGAGGTCGCCTGCATCGGTTGCGGTCATCTCGTAAAGGTCTGGACCCGGATCGAAATCCTGGGTCCCCTTGAAGAGTCCGACGAGATAAGGATTCCCCAGGCCGTCGACATCGACGCTCAGACCGCGCGCCGCGGTCCAACTTGGCCCTCCCCAGAAGCGGGTCCAGGCATACTCCCCCAGCAAACTGAACCTGCTCAAGAAAGCCCCGTTGATGTTCGGATCATGAGGGTCAATACCGGCACCCGGATCCAGGTCGATGTCACCCCAGACACGTCCGACGTTGAAAAGACATCCCAAGTCGGAGACTGCGATATCCCAGATACCGATTCCGCCCGGGTCGCATGGCCAGGTTCGCGTCCATTCTTCAACTCCGTCCGACCCGACCTTGTCGAGAAATGCGATCGGCGTCAATACCGGATCCGAAACACCGTCGGGACATCCATTGAACCCCCCGGCGAGATAGATGGATCCCATGGAATCAGCCGCAATGCACGACGGCATGTCGACATAGATGTCGCCCCAGGTCCTGACCCACTGGAAATCGCCGGAGGAATCGAACTTGCTCAGGTAGATGTCGCTTGCGCCCGCATCCGTGTGCTCATCGACTCCCGGCCCTGGATCGAAGTCAACCGTCTCATAGAAATAACCCGCAACATATACATTTCCGCCCGGGTCCTCAACCGCTTCAACCGGAAAGGTAACATATGTGCCGCCCCAGGTCTTAACCCACAGGAATTCCCCGTTCGCATCGAACTTGGCCAAGTAGGCATCGCTTTTGCCGATAGGGGTGCGGATTTCGACGCCCGAACCGGGATCGAAATCCGTCGTCTTCCAGAAACAGCCTGCTACATAGATTTCCGAGTCTTTGTTCACATAGTGAGAATTGCAGTTGGCATCCAGATCAGTAGCCCAAAGCAGCTTGCCCCCCGACGTGAACTTGCTGAGGAAACCGTTGAAACCATTATCTCCGATGAGTTGAACGTTCCCGGGACCCGGATCGAAGTCCGCTTCGCCGCCGAAGCTCCCCGACACGCAAATGTTGCCTTGCGGGTCCACGCTCACGGTGTTCGGGAAGGACCAGCCGCAGTCGGCCCAGTGTCTGACCCACCCACGGCTTATACCGATCCGCGCGGCCTGCCAGGCGTCGACCTGCCCCAGGTTCTGATCCTGCTGCGAGTCGATCACCCTCACCAACAGGGGGTATACGCCGTCTCCCGCGCCCTTCTCATTCACAATATCGCCGCTGAAGACGTAACCGCCATAGCAGTCTTCGGCAGTGTAGCTGAGCTCACGCTCCCCGTCGAACAGATCCGGAGCTTCGATCATAACCGCCGAGATCGTCTCGAGACCCTGATGATCGTAGATTTGGAAACCAATCCTCGATGACGACCCGGAGGCGGGTGTCAGTTCATTCTCAAGCAACAGCTCTTTGATTCGATAGGCCTCAAGGCAGTTCGCATCAGGAGGGAAATCGCTCTCAGGATCCGTTATCTCGCCCTCGACCAGTTGCCAGCAGGCGTCCACGGCATATCCGAACCCCTCGACGCCGTTCGGCAGCTTCAGGTGCGCGTGTTGGTTGACTTCGTCGTTCTCGCCCTCAAATATGCCCCGGGGATTGCCGTAGCTATACCAACCGAACGAGATAAACGGGTTGAGAGTGGCGGTAAGGTCGCCGCCGGGCGCGAAGTGTCCGGGGATATACCTCAATGCCGGCGGCCCGGGCTTGGACTCGGGGAACTCGGTCGGGTTGAAGAGAGCGGTGTAGCCGAAGGGATTAATCACGGTGGGGAGATTCGCGCCCCACGCGATTCTCCTGCCGCTCGCCGGAAAAGCATAGTCAGACCCGGTGATGAAAATGCCGCGCACATCGAAAGCGGTGAATTTAGGGTTCTTGGGGAATGGATGACGCAGCCGGACCTCGAGTTTGACCTCGTCGGGTGGAATCTGCTCCACATCGTTGATTCTCAGACAGTCCTTACAGGGATTCTCCTGCAGGAGCCTCACTGCGTTGAGGTGCATTGCGGGGATGCGTCGCGGGATGACCTCCACCGAGGACCGATCGCTCGAGAATCGGATGTCCCAATACCCCAGAATCCATCGCGGATTGTGCGTCGAGTCCACGGATTTGACGGACGAAGGCGCCGTGACGTCCGGCTGCGACGGAGTAACCGGCTGCTCGCCCTTCCCCGAGCACCCGACAAGAACCGCTGCAAGAACGATGGGTAGATGAGAAAAGCGCATTGCCAAACCTCCCCTTATCCAGTTGCGCACTGACTCCAATATACGCTACTGAGACTGTTGGGGCAAGCCCGTCTGAGATCCTTTCGATGGTATAATGCCGCAAAGTCTGCTCACCGACCCCGGAGGTGATTTGGATGCCCTGGTGTCCCGGATGCGGTGCCGAATACTTGGAAGGGATCAAGGTGTGCCCCGGATGCTCACGTGAGCTCAAGGACGCACCGCCCCTCGCAGAGACCTTCGATTTCGACCCCGAGGACTGGAAGGTTGTCTTCAGCGCGAGTGGTCCCGAGGAAGCTCAGATGATTCACAACCTTCTCGGTTCGAACGGCATAGCTACAGCCGGACGCGACTCTCTGGGCGCTCTCAGAAACCTGTACCCCGGCGTGTCGTCTCCCGCCGGCAATATCAACATTTACGTCGTGAAAGACAAGCTGGGGGAAGCAAGGGAAATCATCCGCGCGAACACGCAATGGTCGCAGGACGAGCTTGTGAATTTCATGGAAAAACACGGCGAGCTCGACTACGAGGATATCGAAGACCTCGACAAGGACTAGCGGCCGGGCTGGACGGAAATCCCGACAAGCCTCAGGAAAGCCGGACGGTTCTCGTCTCCCTCCGCGGTGATCTGCGGAGACATCGGGCTGTACTCGTACGAGATCCGCGCGCCGCTCGGCAACCCGACCCCCGTCAGCCGCCCGTCGGGATCGTACTCGTAATTCGCCTCGGCGCCGGACGGGTCGGTGACCTTCGTCAGCACGCCCGCCTCATCGCGTCCATATGTCCATGTTCCCCCGCGGAAATTGGTGTACCGGCTGAGAATCCGATCCGTGAAGCTCATCAGGGCATTCTGCGATCCGGCCCCGATCGATACCGACTCGATTGAATCGCCGGAGTAGCTGCAGTCGAGGTTGACCCCGGAGGCCCGCAGCCCCGCAACGCGACCGTCCGGGCCCCAGGTGTAAGCGACCTCGGTGTTCGCCGACCGCACTTCCGTCGGAACCCCGTTCTCATATGCGAAGTCGATCCGCTCACCTGTGTCGGTGGTCATTTCAGAGACCTGCCCGTTTTCGTCGTACGTAATCCACATCGTGCCGGTGGTGCCGCAACCGCCGCCCGATGTCGGCTCGACCGACCATCTGACCGGCCTCCCTAATTCGTCGTACACGGTCGTCTCCCTGCATGTGTCATAGTCCACCGTGACAGTCCGATTGACCGCATCGAAGTTGCAGTCGGCGAAGGCGATGTCGTTGACCTTGAGCTGGTCCATGAGTCCCGACTGGTCCCAGGTGCACTGGATATTTTCGCCCGTGGGCGACGTGATCTGCATTTCCGTGCCGCCGGGCTGAACGGTCGTGACCGATTTCCAGCCGTCCGGCGCCGACACGCGGAATTCATTGAGGTCGCCGGAGGCGTCTTTGCCGAAATCGACCCGCGTGCCGAACGCCGTCTCAGCGTACTCCACCTCGCGTGCATCGTTGACGTGATATGTCAGCCCGTTACGCTCGACGGTCCCGCCCGCAAGCTCTGTCGCCTCGCTCTCCCACGTCTTCCTGCCGTTGTCGGTCACAGGGAGAACCACAGCTTCGTAAGGGATGTTCGCAACAGTGACCGGCACCGCAGCCTGAGAGGGCACTTCAGCTATTTTCTCGCTGACCGATTTGTCGAGCTCCAGCGCGCTGCCGTCGTCCGCAACTGCTACCGGCTCGGCTTTGACAAGATCGCCGCCAAGAATCCATATCGCCGTCTCATCGGCAGCCTCCAGGCTCACGTAGTATTCCCCGCTTTCCCCCTTCACCACTTCGTAGTTGGGCACGGTGTCCCAGTACTCCTGGGAACCGCTCCACTCGTCGCCCAGCCATTTCGGATCGATGTCGAAGTTCACCGGTATGTTATGCTGATGAATCCATTTGACGAGCCCGAACACTTTCCCCCACTCCTTCAGTTGCGCAAGCACAGGCTCCTCCTGCGCGATCTCATCGTAGTGTTCCTGGAAGAACGTCGCGAACTCCTTCGCGTTCGGATCCGCTATCCCGACCATCCTCTCCAGCCCGTGCGACGTCTCGTATTCCTGCTCGGTCAGCACTCGAATCTCGACATCATCGATTATCAGCGAGTTCCCCGACTCCTTCATCCTGATGTCGCCGATCTCGATCCAGAAACGATTCCAGGTCTCGTGTCCGCTTCCGGACCAGTTCTCAAAGCCGAGATCGAACATGTTCTTGAAACCGCCGACACCGCTGTGCCTTTCCTCCCAGGACCAGTCGTCCAGCACCTTGATCCCGCTTCCGTACTGCTTCAGCACCCAGTCGGCCTCGAACATGAGGTCGCCGGGAGGAGTGCCTGCGAGAGTTTCGGGAAACCAGTTGCACTTGAGCTTCTCGCCCCTCGGATTCAGCGGATCGGCCGGGTCGAGTGAAAACGCGATTTCGGTGTGGCCTTCGGAGATCAGACGTTCTGCGAGAAGAAAATACCCGATATCGATTGGAGGAAGAGACGTGTCCCTGTCGCCGACGAGCACCATCTGGCCGGAGCTCTCGTCATAGACCAGGCCGGTGACACGACCGAGGTCGCCCATGAACTGCATCGACGCTTTCAGCTCAACCCCGCCGTAATCGCGCCGGATATCGACGAAAGGATCAGGCAGCACGACAGGAGGCGGAATCGGAACGCCCGCTCCTCCTCCCTCCGGTGGGGGTGGAGGAGGCCAATTGTCGTCTCTGGGCTTGTTCTCCTCCGGCGGTGGAGGTGGAAGAGGCTCTTCAGGAGGCGGGATCCAGCGCGCCCCGGCTCCCTCTGGTGGGGGTGGAGGAGGCCAATCATCGTCACCGCCGTCACCACCGCCCGGGCCGCCCCCACCCCAGCCGCCCGGGGGCGGTGGAGGGGGCGGAGGGGGAAAGAAGAAGTACTTACGCTCGTCATCGCCGAGGTCCAGTCCTTCGTCCCGATTCCGTTCGAGGATAAGATTCGGACCTCCCCTCCTTTCCTCTTTGGGTTTGCGAGCATTGGGCGCGTACATATCCAGGACCACATTGAGCTGGGTATCCATCTTGGAGTCGGCATGATGTTCGGTGTTCTTTTCGCCAGAAAGCCAAGCCGCGATCTTGTAGAGATTACCGATGAAATTCTTCGTGACCGGGTCAGGTTCCCGACCGAGAAACATGGCATCAACCAGGACGCGAAGCGCCGGGGGCATCGTGTTTTCGTCATAAAGCTCCTGGCCGGGAGTCTCAGCCATCCCAACGACATCGCTCGGATCGGTGACGATTACCACGGTTATCCCCGCGTCGCGCAGTTTCTTGACGTTCTCCTCGCCTATAGCGCCGGAGGTCACGATGATGACCGGAATCCGCTGACCGTTATTCTTCGCCTCGATAATGGCGTCGACATTCTTGGCCAGATCGTTGTTGGCGCCGCTTTCTGCGACATACGCCTCCACAGGACAGCCCTCGTCCTCGGCCATTTTCCACAAAGTCGGCAGATCGATGTTGCGCCACGGCAGCCCTCGCTCGATGATCGTTGAAAGTATGTCTTCGGCCTTTCGCAGCCAGCCGGGTTCCGTGCCACCGGGGATCTTCTCTCTGTAGGTCGGCAGTACGAGCATTCTCCAGTTGCCGAATTTCTCATCCGCGTAACCCTCTCCCTCCTCCATCCGATAGTCGACGCCACGCATCATCATGACGATCGGACGCTTTTTCCCTTCTTTGTCTTTCCCGTTCTTCTCGATCCATTTCTTGACATAGGCCTGTACGATTCTCTTATAGTTCCGATTCGGGCTTTCCCACAGGGAGCTGCCGACTTCCGGGTTTCGATACACTCCGCGGAAATCGCTCGGACTGGTGTGAGTCTGGTTGCATCTCGGGGCCGCAAAGACTGTCGGGGAAGAGCACGAGTGCGCGTACATGTTGAAGCTGTCGGGACGCTCCATAAGCGCCTGCGAGAAATCGGGCGCCATGAACCTCGCCAGCCTCGCGTTGTACGGCCTGCCGCCCAGCAGCCGAATGGGGTACGCGCTCTCGATAAATTCCCCTGACGTTCGGTAGCTGCAATCGAAATCCGTCGACGGCGAAATCACATCGCCGAAGGGTGAATAATCCCTCTCGCCGACGACATTTCCGCTCTCATCAATGATCATTCTGATGGATGAGAACCCGTCCTCGAGGAGATATTTCCTCCCGGCGCCCGGATCTTCCGATGCAGTCAGCCCGTCGGCGTATATGTATTCCCTCTTCATGTTGCCGTCGGCATCGAACTGAGCCATCGCGAGACCTGTAGACGTGAGCGGATTCGGAAGGATATCTATGACCTTCTCGCCGTCGTCGCGACGGATGAGATTCCCGAACGGATCGTACGTGTAAGCGATCTTGCGATTGTCCGGAAGGATTATTTTCGTGAGCCGGTCGAGTGAATTCCATCGGAAGCGCGTGCGCTTTCCGTTCTCGTACGCGGAGATCAGCCGTCCCGCGCGATCGTACTCATACCTGTCGCTGCCCGCTTTCGTGAGCCTTCCGTAGCCGTCGTATTCGTACGAGATTGTCCCCGACCCGTCCGTCCGGGACACCCGGTTGCCCATCGAATCGTACTGATAGGATTCCACGGTCCCGTCCGGCCTGTGGATGCCCGTCAGATAGCCCCGCTCGTCCCATTCGTACGTCGTGGCCTCCGATCCTTCCGATGTCTCCTCCCGGACGCTTGTCACGTACCCGTCCGGGTCGCGTTCGTATTCGTAGAAGGCTATCAACGATCCGGAGGAGGTCTCGTGCCTCACCGAGACCAGCTCATTGACAGGGGAGAAGACGAATATCGACCTCACCCCGTTCGGCAGAGTTCGCGTGACCCTCCCGTTCGCGGGATCGTACGAGTACTCGATGCGGCCCTGGTAATCCTCTACCGCCCTGAGTTTCCCCGCAAGATCGTATTCGTAAAAAACCTCGAACTTGCTTCCGGACGGTCCGGTCACCTTGGTTGCCCGCACGCGCCCGTACGGGTCGTACCCGAACTCGATCTTTTTCTCAAGGGAGTTGTAGGTCGCCTCGGTGAGTCGACCGAATGCGTCATAGCCGTATGAGATCGCGTCGGAGCCGAATCCCACGTTGGATAGCTGACCGGCCTGATCGTACGTGAATTCCGCGCCAGTATCCCTCGAATCGATCTTCGTCAGTCGCCAGTCCTGATCGAAAGCAAGACCGGACGTCTGCCCCTCCGCGTTGGTGACCGTTATCTTGTGGTTCTCGTCGTCGTACCCGATTCGCCATGACAATGGGGCGGTCTGGGCCGTTGGGCTGCACCCGACCGCCAACGCGACGAGTAAGAATGCTATGAGTGCCGCTCTCAAGCGGAATCTCCCTGACGTGTGTCTGCAGGCGAAAGAAGTCGCAGCGACCTCCATGGCAAAACCTCCAGCGTGTCCTTGCAGTTTAGAGCGTGAATAAAAGCAACTGCCCTGTCCCGCCCTCCGAGCCGCCTTTCGACGGATCCGCCCGGAGAGTCGGAGTCGGAAAGCATAGCATCGAGCCGGTGATGTTTCCAGCATTCACAGACCACCTCACCCCCATCCCCTCTCCATTCCCATGGAGAGGGGCGCAGGGGTGAGGTCCTTCCGTCCCGATGCTATACTCATCCCGGCGTTCCGGGCCTCTCGAAGCAAGCCATGCAGGCGATTCAGATACGATGGGACCGCGCCCTGGTGACCCTCGCAGTTGTCATGGGGCTCATCGGCGTGGGCATTGTAGCGCTCGCCACCGCAGACAAGCCGTGGACCTTCTCCGACCTTGCGCTCAGGCAACTGGTCTTTTTTGCGGCGGGGATCGTCGTCATGTGGGTGATTTCAAGGATCGATTATCGCTTTCTCTGCAGGTACTCATGGTGGCTTTTCGGGGGAGTGCTGCTGCTGCTTGTCGTGACCCTGATTCTCGGCAAGGTGGCGGGAGGATCGCAGAGATGGATCGAGCTGGGGCCGGTACGAATTCAGCCAAGCGAGTTCGCGAAGATCGCACTCGTATTCGCGCTCGCCGACGCCACCGTGCGTATCAGGCAGATGGTGGGCTGGACCTGGGCCAGCGTCGCGGGGATTTTCATCATCATCCCGCCCATGGCCCTCATTCTCATGCAGCCCGACCTCGGCACCGCCCTCGTGTTCATCGGGATCTGGTTCGGGCTGTTCTTCATCGGAGGAATCAGCCTGAGAACCCTGCTGGCATACCTGGTCGTCGGAGCGCTCATGGTCCCGCTGACCATGCCGTTCCTCAAAGACTACCAGCGTGAGAGGCTCCTCGCGTTCCTGCATCCTGAGAGCGATCCGAGGGGCGCCGGGTACCAGGTCATCCAGAGCAAAATCGCGATCGGTCACGGGGGGCTCTTCGGACAGGGACTGTTCCAGGGAACCCAGAAGGCGCTCGGATATCTCCCCGGCAAACATACCGATTTCATCTTCGCCATCGCCGCCGAGGAGCTCGGGGCGGTCGGAGCAGGATTGATATTGATCGGCCTGTTCACGCTCATTCTCACCGCTCTCGCCGTGAGCGAGGTGACCGACGATCTCCTGGGGAAGCTGGTCGCGGGAGGGCTCGTCGCGATGATCGCGTTCCAGGTGATAGTGAACGTCGGCATCACCCTGGGACTTCTGCCGGTCACCGGCATACCGCTTCCGTTCATATCCTACGGCGGGAGCGCGCTTCTCACCAACTTCGCCGCGGTCGGCGTCCTCGTCAGCATCTACCGTCACGCCGCCACGAAGGGCCGGATGGTCCTGATAAGAGGGCTGTGAAGACCCATCCCCGGTGCCCTCCACAAACGAGTCCCCGAGTTTGTGGAGGTCTCACATTATTCCTCTTTCTTCTCCCCGCCGAACATGTTTCATCTTCGGGCTCGCACATTTGGGAATAATTCGACACTCCCACAAGCTCCGAAGACTCCGCTTGTGGGAGCCACCTCCCTACTCACACCTCCCTCCCCTTGGGGAGGGACTGAGGGAGGGGTATCGAATCAAGAGCCTGGCACTCGGCTCTTCGTAGCCCGGCATCTCCCTTGCCGGGCTAATCCCTCACGTGTCCCGGCAAAGGAAATGCCGGGCTACATAACTGCAAAGAGGAAAAAAAAAAGGAACGGGCACAGTCCGCCGCGGCGGATCGGGGACTCGCTCAGCCTGAGCCCGTCACCCGGGTTTGGCGAGGACACGTTCGATTAATGGCCCCCCTATGATCCCCCCCAAGGGGGGGATGGGGTATTGAGGGAGACGCATCAATTGCGGGGTTGGAGGAAGTTTATATATTAACCGTCCCCCCCTTGGGGGGGACTACAGGGGGGCCGGGTACCGGGCGCAGACTGAGTGAGACGAAGTCGAACGTGCCCGCACCTAGCAACGCGACCCGGGTGCCCGTCACAAGCGAGTCTTCGAGCTTGTGGCGGATCAAGTCACGTAGCCCGGCTTCGCGGACCATACCTTACATCCAGACCCTCGATCTGCATCGCGAAGCCGGGATTCAGAACAAATCCCCGAATCTATCAATGCATCCCGGCATCGCTTTCAGGGCTGACTCCGTCAATAAGGAAGTGAGATGTGACTAACAGTCACGCCCCTCTGCTCAAGCTGGGGTATCTGGACGTAGATGGCATCCCAAC
>Ga0315294_10001249_pt1 | contig 27542 bp, 32 predicted proteins | sample YL17G13_40_MG_FD_203626 | JGI IMG/M metagenome (GOLD analysis project Ga0315294, IMG submission 203626) | Sediment microbial communities from Yellowstone Lake, YNP, Wyoming, USA - YL17G13_40 | ecosystem: Environmental > Aquatic > Freshwater > Lake > Sediment | place: USA: Wyoming | collected... | reverse complement strand
CCAAGCTGAGCCGCGATTTCTCCCAGTTCAGGCGGATTACCGCCGATCTGCAGAGAATCTCCCTATCCTTGCGGATGGTTCCCATCCGCCATACCTTCCAGAAAATGATCCGTCTGGTCCGGGACCTGGCCAAGAAATCAAACAAGGAAGTGGACCTGATCATGTCCGGGGATGACACGGAGATTGACCGGAACCTGGTGGAAACTCTCTATGATCCCCTGGTGCACATGATCCGCAATTCCGTGGATCACGGCATCGAGCCTCCGGCGAAGAGATCGGGGGCGGGGAAGCCGCAGAGGGGGAACATTTTTCTCCGGGCCTTCCACAAAGGAGGATACATCGTCATCGAGGTCGAAGATGACGGCCAGGGACTGAACCGGCCGAAGATCCTGAAAAAAGCCCGGGAGAAGGGGCTGGTCCCGGCGGATGCACCGTTGACCGATCACCAGATCGACAACCTGATTTTTGAGCCCGGTTTTTCCACGGCCGCCCAAATCACCGATGTGTCGGGCCGGGGAGTGGGCATGGATGTGGTGCGGAAGACCATCGAAAAGCTGAAGGGGAATGTGGAAATCTTTTCAGTCACCGGCAAAGGGTGCCGCTTCATCCTGCGCGTCCCCCTGACTCTGGCCATCATGGACGGGATCGTGGTGCAGATCGGGAAAGAACGATATATCATCCCCACGGTGTTCATCAAGGAAACGTTGCGGCCCTGCCCGACGGACCTGAAAACGGTTCAAAATCGAGGGGAGCTGATCAAAGTGCGGGACACTTTCCTGCCCTTGATCCGTCTCAGCCGGACCCTGGGAATTCAGCCCCAACAGGAACAGCCCTGGGAGGCGCTGGTGGTCGTGGTAGAAAACGAAGGGCGGCAGAAAGCCCTGCTGGTGGATGATCTCTTGGGAAAACAGGAAGTGGTCATCAAGAACCTGGGGGAACAACTAAAGAACGTGGAAGGAGTGGCCGGAGCGACCATCCTGGGAGACGGCCGGGTAGGCTTGATTCTCGACATTCATGGAATCTTCGAAATGAACCTCCATTCCCCCATGAGTGCCCAGGCCTGATATGGAATGGAGCCACAAATAGGGAAGGAGAATAAGGATTCCCATGGGGAAAAGGAAGCTCAGCGTTACCTTGGCGGGGGGGTTTTTGATCATCGCTGGCGTTACGTTGATTGTGGGATTGGCGGGCTGGAACGGGGTTTCTCGTTTGCAAACCGCGACGGAAAAGGTGAGCTTCACCGAGAATTTGGCCAGGAATTGGTTGCAGAGAGAAATCGACCATTTCCACTGGGCGCAAAAAATAGGAGAGTTTCAAGGGAACAAGAATTTGAGCGAATTGGGTGTGGAAAAAGATGAACACAAGTGCGGCTTCGGCCGATGGTATTACAGCGAAGATCGAAAGAAGATGGAGGCCGCAATCCCCGAAGTCAGGGACCTTTTAAGCCAGATCGAAGAGCCGCATAAGAAACTCCATCTTTCGGCTGTCGAGTTGGAAAAGAGGCTGAAGAAGGGGAAAGCATTCCGCCCCGAGGCGATCGCTTACTATGGCTCGGAGACGGTCATCCGGGTAAGGGAAGTTCAATCCCTTTTAAAAGAGATCGCTCCGAAAGTGGCCCAGAAGGTGGATGAGGCCCAATCCACGAACCAGTCTCGGGTAAGCCAGATCCAGGTGATCTCTTTTGCTTGGATGGCCTTGGGAACGATCCTCTCCCTGGGGCTGGGGATTTTTTTAACCCACTTCATCTCCCGGCCGATCCACCGGATCATCGAAGGACTCACCGAGGCCGCCGAGCGGATGGCCTCCGGGTCCATCCAGGTGGCCTCCGCCAGCCAGTCTCTGGCCCAGGGGGCCTCGGAGCAAGCGGCGGGACTGGAAGAGACTTCCTCCTCCATCGAGGAGATGGCCTCCATGACCAAGAAGAATGCGGAAAATGCCGGCCAGGCCAATCACTTGATGATCGAAACCGTCAGGGTCGTGGAGGGGGCCAACCAGGCCATGGGGGATCTCAACCGGTCGATGAATGAAATCTCTCTGGCCAGTGAAGAGACAAGCAAGATCATCAAGACCATCGACGAGATTGCCTTCCAGACCAATCTGCTGGCATTGAACGCGGCGGTGGAAGCGGCCCGGGCCGGGGAAGCCGGCGCGGGGTTTGCGGTGGTGGCCGATGAGGTGAGAAATTTAGCCTTGCGGGCGGCGGAAGCGGCCAAGAACACGGCCAACCTCATCGAGGGGACGGTGAAGAAGGTCAAAAACGGGTCGGAGATTGTAGCCCGGACGAACGAATCCTTTGTCAAAGTGGTTCAGGGGGCCAAGAAGGTCGAAGGCCTGGTGGCCGAGATTTCGGCGGCCTCGCAGGAGCAGGCGCAGGGGATCTCCCAGATCAACAAGGCCGTGGCCGAGATGGACAGGGTGACCCAGCAGAACGCGGCCCATGCCGAGGAGTGGGCCGCGGCGGCGCAGGAGATGAGCGCTCAGGCGGAGGAGCTGCGGGCCTATGTCCAGGAAATGATCACCCTGGTGAAGGGGAGGAACAAGGGAACGTCTGCCGCCGCAGGCCCGGGGTTGCCGGAAAAGCCTCAGAGTCTCCAGCCCAATAAAGGCCAGAGGCTGAAAACCGGGCGGCAGAAGATGTGGAGATCCCCGGGGAGCAGGGGGGAAGAGGGGGAAAGGCCGGTGGTGGCCGCCAGAGAGGGCAGGACCGTTCAGGTCAATCCCCATGATGAGCGAGATTTCAGGGAGTTCTGAGCGGGAACCCGGGAGGTGTTTTTTCATGCGTCCCAGCGAGGCTTCCGGAGAGGGAATGATGCCGAACATTGTGACCGCAAAAGAGGTAGGACGGTATTTGAAACTTTCCGAATCGACCATCTATAAACTCGCAGCCAGCGGGGAGATTCCGGGCTTCAGGATCGGGGATTCCTGGCGGTTCGATATGGAAGAAGTCCTTAAGATGATCCGTGAGTCCAAGAAAGGATCCTCCCGGGGAGGGGCCCGGCCGGGGGAGATGCAAAATGGCGGAATTAGGAAAGGGCATGGAATTCGCGGGTAAAGGCGACCAGGCTATGGGGATGAAGAGCTATGTGGGAGACCTCGCGCGCATGTTGGGGTCGGGGGGGCATGGGACCGGGGCGAAAGGAGAAACCGTTCCTCCCGCACCAGCCCTTCATTCCTCATTCCAGAAGAAGGGGAACCCGAAACCCCGGTCCATTTCCCCACGCCAAGGAAAGGAAATCAAACCCCAGCGGGTAATTCCCCTGGATGAGACTGATTTCCGGGAATTCGAGAAGGGGGCTTTCCCCCGGAGGAATGCCGGGCCGACAAGTTTTTAATTTAATCCAGCGGGGTGAAGGATGGAGAATCTGGTTACCGCGAAGGAAGTGGGGCAATACCTGAAGCTTTCCGAATCGACGATCTATAAATTGGCGGCCAGCGGAGAGATTCCGGGGTTCAAGATCGGCGATTCCTGGCGGTTTGACATGGAGGAGGTCCTGAAGAATATCCAGCGGTCCAGATCGATATGCAGGAGACCTCCAGTCGTACCAGGAGGGAAGTAATCATGGCAGAGGCAGCAAGGGCGACGGAGGAAGGAATCAAAGGCCCGGTGGAGCGGGAAGGAAAGTATTTAACCTTTGCCCTGGGCAAAGAGGAATATGGAATCGGGATTCTGAAGGTGAAAGAGATCATCGGGATGATGCCCGTTACCCCCGTGCCCCGCACTCCCGGCTTTATCAAGGGAGTCATCAATCTCCGGGGGAAAGTGATTCCCGTGGTGGACCTGCGCCTGAAGTTCGGGATGGAAGAGATCGGCTACACGGAGCGGACCTGCATCATCGTGGTGGAAGTGGCCGCCCTATCCGGGGCGATTCTGTTGGGGATCGTGGTGGATTCGGTCTCCGAGGTTTTAAACATCAGGGGAGGAGAGATCGAGGAAACGCCCATTTTTGGCGCGAAACTGGACACCGGCTACATCCTGGGGATGGCCAAGATGAACGGGGGAGTCAAAATCCTGCTGGATATCGACAAGGTGCTCCATACGGGGGATGTGGTGACTCTGAAAAGGGCCAGTTGAAACCCCCCAGCATTCTCCGGGCAAGAGGGGAAGGAAGGGGAGAAGAGGTCGATCCTACAAGCATGGATTCATCTGCCGAAATCATTCGCGGACCGGAAGTCAAGGAAACCCTGCAGAATCTGATCCGTTCCGGGCAGATGTGCAAGATGGAGATCTCCCGGACTCCCTACTGCTGGCTCACCTTGCTGTCGGAAGTTAAAGAAGAAAAAAAAGGGATTCTCCTGCTGGTCGATCGAGTTCGGGATTTCGAGAAGGTTCTTTCCGCCTCCCACCGCCAGGAGGTCCTGATCGAATACCTGGAGAACGACGAAGTTCCCTGCAGTTTCCTCTCCCGGGTCTCCCAGGTTGATACCCGGGGCATCTGGGTGGAAATTCCCGAAAAAATTCAAAGGGAACAAAAAAGGAAGTTCTTCCGCCTGCGGGCCCCCGTGGGAACGGAGATCTTCTTCCCGGGGGACCCGGGGAAGGAGGAGAAAGGGACCGTAAAGGACTACAGCCTGGGCGGCGTCGCTTTCTTAATCAACAAAGAAGTAAGCCTGAAGGCGGGGGACCAACTCAAAAACCTGAGATTATGCATTCCGGAGGGAAGGGAGGTTCTCAAAGTTTCCGTTCCCCTGGCGGTGGTGATAAGGGCGGAGCCGGATTTTTTCCAAGGGCAAACCTCTTGTGCCCTGGAGTTCCTGGAGTTCCCCGAAGCCAACAAAAAGGAATTCACCCGGCATATTTTCGAAAAACAGAGGAACCTGCTCCGCCGGGTAATAAAATAGGATGGATTTCCAGGGGTTTAAACAGGGGAGGAAATCTGCCGGGCAGCCTCAAGTCCCGGAGATTTTTGACGATAAACCTGTTGGCAATAAAGAAGAAGTCAGAAGATTGGCCAAAATCCAACAATAAGGGAAAAGATGGTCTCCGACGAGATCCTCAACATCCGGGAAGCAGCCGATTATCTCAAAGTTCCGGTCTCGACCCTGTATAAGTTGGCCCATAATGGAGAAATTCCCGGAGCGAAGGTGGGAAAGCACTGGAGGTTCAGGAAAATTGAGCTTGACCATCTCTTCGAGCAGAGAGTGGAACCTGGACCCAAGACCGATTAGAGAGGGTGAATAGAACTTTGCCTTCCCAGCTGAACGCCTTCCATCCGGTGGAAATGACCGATGCGGATTTCGGCAGGATCATCCGCCTGGTCTACGAGGTTTGCGGAATCAACCTGACCGACGGCAAGAAGGAGCTGCTGAAGGCCCGGCTGGGAAAAGTGATCCGGAAAGGGTCCTTTCCTTCTTTCCGGGACTATTATGAGCACGTGGTGCAGGATTCCTCCGGGGAGGAACTGGTCCGGCTGCTGGACGCGGTCTCGACCAACTTCACCGGCTTTTTTCGGGAGCCGCAGCACTTCGATTACCTGAAGGCCGAGTTCCTTCCCGAGATGGCCGCCCGGAGGGGATGCCGCCAAAGAAAGCTCCGGTTCTGGAGCGCAGGTTGTTCTTCGGGCGAAGAACCCTATTCCCTGGCCATTGCCTTGTCGGAAAATCTGGACCCTCCGGAAGCCTGGGACCTTCGGATCATCGCCACCGACCTTTCCAGCAAGGTGCTGAAGATGGCCGCGGCGGGGATTTACCCCCAGGAAAGAATCCGCTCCCTTTCTTCTCCTCTTTGGAGAAAATATTTTTTAAAAGGCGAAAATGACTGGGAAGGGTATGTGAGGGTAAAAAACTCGCTGAAGAAATATATCTCCTTCGACCGTCTCAATCTGATGGAAGCTTTTTCCTTCGCCGAACCCCTGGATTGCATTTTTTGCCGGAATGTAATGATCTATTTCGACAAACCCACCCAGGCGGCTCTGCTGACGCGGCTTTACCACAACCTGACCCCGGGAGGGGCGCTCTTGATCGGGCATTCCGAGAGCCTGGCCGGAATTCAACATTCGTTTCGTTATGTTAAGCCGGCTATTTACCGCAAAGAGAAATGAACCTGATCGTCGGGATGGGTGGCATACAGGTATCCAATGATCCCAAGGTCACGATTGTGACCTACGCCCTGGGGTCCTGCATCGGCCTGACGGTCTATGACCCGGTGAGCCGGGTGGGAGGACTGCTTCACTACATGCTTCCCGAATCCTCCACCAACCCCGAGAAGGCCCAGAGCAACCCCTTCATGTTTGCCGACACGGGGATTCCTCTTCTTTTCCAGGAGGTCTATCACCTGGGGGGCGATAAGAGGAGGATGCAGGTCAAGGCGGCCGGAGGAGCCCAGCTGCTGGATGATTCGGGGTATTTCAACATTGGAAAACGGAACTGCATAGCCCTGAGGAAGATCCTCGGGGCGAACAACGTCCTCATCCAGGCAGAAAATGTGGGGGGCCAGGTTAACCGCACGGTTCGCCTGGAAATGGGTTCGGGTAGAGTTTGGGTGAAGTCTTCGGGGGACGGGGAGAGGGAATTATGAATATCGTGGAAGCGGTTCTGCAGTCGGTGACGCAACTACCCCCTTTTCCGGCAGTGATCCAGCGGGTGTTGCAGCTCGTGGAAGACCCCAAAACATCCGCCCGGGACGTGGTGGAAGTGATCCAGTATGACCAGTCGGTTACCGCCAACGTGCTGATGGTGTGCAACTCCGCCTATTTTGGCCTGCGCCGGCCGGTCCACTCTCTGGGGGAAGCCCTGGTGCGGATCGGGTTCAACAACCTGGTGGAAATCATTCTCACCCGGGGAACATCCTTTCTCTTCTTCCAGGCCTGCCAGGGATATCAATTGCAGAACGGGGAGCTCTGGCGGCATTCGGTGGCCTGCGCCCTTCTGTCCCAGATCCTGGCCGACCGGCTGAACCAGAAAAAATCCCCTATCCAGTTTACCGCGGCTCTGCTGCACGATGTGGGAAAAGTGGTTCTCACGGGATTTGTAAGAGACCATTTCGAAGAGATCCGGAGGCGGGTTCAGGAGCAAAACCTGTCTTTTCTCGAGGCGGAGAAAGCGACCCTGGGCATCGACCACGCGGAGCTGGGGGGAATGATTGCGGAGAGCTGGAAATTTCCCCCGGATATCGTTGCCGGAATCCGTTATCATCATACTCCCTTTCTGGCCCCGGAATTCCAGGACCTGGTGTCCCTGGCCTATCTGTGCGATGTGGTGGCCCTGATGACCGGAATCGGGGGAGGGGCCGACGGGCTGTCCTACCACGCCTATAAGGAGGTCATGGAGCAGTATGCCCTGAAGGAGCAAGACCTCGAAGAAGTGATCATCGACCTGGAAAGCCGCATGAAAAAGGTGGAAGGATTTCTGAACGTTCCGTGAGCGAAGGCCCGAGAAAAGGGACCTTTCTTATTCAATTTCAGCATAGAGGGAAATTTTCATGAAGCTCTCGATCGGGATTTTTCAGGCTCCAACAAAAGGAAGAACTTTTCGGACCCGGGTGGGTCTATTAGGGCTGGCCGCATGGGTGGGGGTCATGTCCCTTCTTGGCGGAGATATCTCCCCGGGGATCGCCAGTGAGAAGAAAGCCGAAGCGGGAACCGCGAAGGCCTCGTGGGTGGGCCCGATCATCAAGATGAATCCCCTGGTGGTGAACTTGAACGAGCCCGGCGGCCGGCATTACCTGAAGACCACCATCGTATTGGAACTGGGCAGGACGGAGTGGGTCCAGGAGGTGCAGCAACAGATTCCCTGCCTTACGGACATGATGATCACGACTCTGGGGGACAAAAAACTGGCCGACATGCAGAACCCCCAAACCAAGGAGGAAATCCGCAAGGAGCTCCTGGCGAAAGCCCAGAAGACACCCGTGGGCGGCATGATCAAACAGATCTATTTTGATGAATTCCTGTTCCAGTAACCCCCCCACCCGGCAAAAATTGCCCAGTGTCCAATCGCGGGGAGGGCGAACTTCCCCGGAGGGGCCCCCCCGCTGATCGTCCATGTAGCCGATGAAAAATAATCCGCCCTGTTTTTTCCCTTTGGAATTCAATTCTTTTGGATAGCGCTTGGCCCGGCCCCGGGGAAGGGAGATTCACCCCGGCCGGGGCATTGATTTTGCATTCCCCTAAGGCAGATGGATATGACAGGAGGAATGATTCTATGGATGTGAAGGAGATTCAGAGCGGAGCCCTATCCGCGGTTGCCGGGAAAAAAGGGAAAAAGGAAGAAGGGAGCGGGTTTGACTTTCAGAAAATACTCCAGGAAGCCCAATCGAATCTGAAAGAAACCAACGCGGCCGCCCCGGGAGGAGCCGCGGGAGGGCCCGAAATCCTGCCCGAAGGGGTCCTGGCCGTGAATTGGCTGAACGGAATCGAGGATTCTTCTCCCCTCCGCCTTCAGGGAACCCGCGTCGCGGAAAGGGCCCTGGACCTGCTGGAGCAATACCAGAGCGCGATGGAGAATCCCCGGACCACCCTGCGGGAAATCCATCCTCTGGTTCAGTCCCTGGCGGAGGAAATGAGAAGCCTGGACCAGTGGGTTGAAAAAATGTCCCCTTCGGACCCGCTGCGGGAGATCCTGACGGAGGCGGGAATCCTTTCTTCCATTGAGATCGAGAAATTCAACCGGGGAGATTACATCTGAAAAGATTTTTCCCGGAAGGAATGATTCTCAACCGGGGCGATACCCCGGAATCTCCACCCGTCCAAGCGGGCACTGAATGACCTTCCCCTCAACCCCGGACCCGGCGGAGAGCGCGGGGTGAGGGCGCAGGGAGAGACGGCCTTTGAAAAAAATTTGGCTTCTGGCCTTCCTGACGGCTTTCCTGGGAATCGCTTCGGCTCTCTTTTCCCCGGAGAGTGGGAATCTTCTTCCGCCGGCTCACGCCGATCCTCCGAAGGGGCCGAAGAATTCCGAACCCGAGAAGGCCCTTCCTGAGCCTTCTGGGGGCTTGGGCTCGCAGGAGGTTCCCCGCGACGACGGCGGAAAAGATCGAGTCTACTATTCCGTCACCACCCCGGAGGAAGAAAAGAAAGCCCGGCAGGAAGAAAAAGAAAAAGAAGATAAATCCTGGGAGATGTTGCGAAACATCATCATCGATCGACGAACCCGTTAATCCTTTTTAATCCCTTTCTCCCTTTTTACTCCCCATCCGGTCGGTAAGGGAATGTCCATTTTTTGAACATGGTTTCCTCCGCTCCTTTCCCTCCCTCCTTCCCATTTCTTTAGAAAAAATCTCCGCAATCAATTCTAAGTCTTCAGAATAATTCAAATCCAAAGAAAAATAAAAATTGACAGGAAATTTGACATGTTTTAAAATAAGGGCAAACTCCAACCGAGGGAGAAAAGATGAGCGGTGAAAAAATTCTGGTCATCGACGACTCGCCTGAAATCCTGACCCTTTTTTCGGAATACCTCAGGGCCGAAGGGTATGAAGTGGACACTTCGGTCGATGGATCCGCCGGCATCGAGATGATCGAGAAGAAGGCCTATGACTTGATCCTCACCGACATGAAGATGCCCAGCATCGACGGAATGAAGGTCCTGGAATTCGCCCTGAATCACTCGCCGGATTCGATCTGCATCATCCTGACCGGCTACGGAACGGTGAAGAACGCGGTGGAGGCCATCAAGGCGGGGGCTTTTGATTACCTGACCAAACCGGCCAAGATGGATGAAATCCTGGTGACCCTGAAGAGGGCCCTGGATTACCGCAACCTCAAGATGGAGAACCTCAACCTGAAGAACCAGCTGAAGAAGAAATACCGGTTCGAAAACATCATCGGCGATCATGAGCGGATACAGAAGGTCTTCGAGATCGTGGAGAAGGTGGCCGACACGGACAGCACCATTCTCATCCTGGGCGATAGCGGCACGGGCAAAGAGCTCATCGCCAAGGCCATCCACTACAACAGCTACCGGAGGGACCGGCCCTTTGTCCCGGTGAACTGCGCCGCCATTCCGAGCGAGCTTCTGGAAAGCGAGCTCTTCGGGCACGAGAAAGGGGCCTTCACCAACGCCATCCGCACCCGCATCGGGCGGTTCGAACTGGCCAACGGCGGCACCGTGTTTCTGGACGAAATCGGCGATATGAACCCCCTCCTGCAGAGCAAATTGCTGCGGGTGCTGCAGGAGCGGCAGTTCGAGCGGGTGGGAGCGGTGAAGACCATCAAGACGGACATCCGCATCATCGCCGCCACCCATCAAGACTTGAAAGTGGCCGTGGCCCAGAAGAAATTCCGGGAAGATCTGTACTACCGGTTGAACGTGATTCCCATCCGCATCCCCCCGCTCCGGGAACGGAAGTCCGACATCCCGCTCCTGGCCCACCATTTCCTGGAGCATTTCAACCGGAGCAAGAAGAAAAGAATCCGGACCATCAGCGACGAAGCCATGGAAGCCCTGGTCCGCTATGACTGGCCGGGCAACGTCCGGGAGCTGGAGAATACCGTTGAGCGGGTGGTCATTCTCGTCGATCATGACCTCATCGCCGCCCAGGACCTCCCGGAGAAATTTCACCTCCTGCCCGAACCCGAGCCGGCGCAGGTCCTGGAGATTCCCGAGGAAGGAATCTCGCTGGACTCGGCGGTCAACGAGTTTGAACGGAACCTGATTCTGCAGGCGCTGATCAAGACGGGATGGGTGAAGAACAAAGCCGCCCGTCTCCTGAATTTGAACCGCACCACGCTCATCGAGAAGATCAAGCGCCAGAACCTGCAGCGGCCGGACAATTAAAAACATTGCGCCCTGAACCACGTAGGGTTCAGGGCAGCCCTGCACTCCACGTAGTGCAGGGCGGATTGGGGAAACAAAAATCCATTCTGCAATCCCCCGGTGGTACCCCTTTTCCCACTTCCCGATCGATTCCCCCTGTTCAATTTTCTCCCAAAAACAGTCAAAAATGTGACGTTTATTCATTTTTTGACATTTTTTTGCCCTCCTTCAATATCCTAACCTACAGAAATAAATCAATTTTATTTTATCACCCGGTGGCATAGGTATTGCTAAAAGGTCTTCCATCTACGGGCGATTCGTCCCCTTGGCTCTTAGCGAAAAAAATTTTCCCAAAGTTTCTTCATGAACCGAAGACCCATATTGATCGTCGAAGACGAGCCGGAATTGGGGAGAGTGCTGCTGGAAGGCCTTGCCCAGAACGGCTATTCCCTCCATCTGGCAGAAAACGCCGAGAAAGCCCTGAAGCTCTTCAAACAGAAGGCCTTTGACCTGGTGGTCTCGGATATCCGCCTTCCCGATATGGATGGGCTGCAGCTCCTGGAGCATATGAAGGACCATTCGGTTTCCACCCCGGTCATCCTCATGACCGGCTATGGAAGCGTCCAGAACGCGGTGGAGGCCATGAGGAAAGGGGCGTATGACTACCTCCTGAAGCCCTTCTCCCTGGAGGTTCTGGAAGGAGGAATCGAAAACGCCCTTCGCCGGAGACCGCCGGATCAAACCGCGGACCCAGGAGGCCAGGCCCCCGGCTCCTCGATTCCCATCATCACCCAGGACCGGGGAGTGAAAGAAATCCTTCACCTTTGCGGGAAGGTGGCCCAGAGCAAGGCCACGGTTTTGATCCAGGGAGAGAGCGGGACGGGAAAGGAGCTTCTGGCCCGGTACATTCATGAGCAGAGCCAGAGAAATCAAGGGCCTTTCGTGGCGGTCAACTGCGCCTCCCTGCCCGAAACCCTGCTGGAGAGTGAACTCTTCGGCCATGAAAAAGGGGCCTTCACCGGGGCCATCGCCCGAAAAATCGGAAAATTCGAGCTGGCCCAGCGGGGGACCCTTCTCCTGGATGAGATCAGTGAGATGAACCCCTTCCTCCAGGCCAAGATTCTCCGGGTCCTCCAGGAAAATGAGGTGGACCGCATCGGCGGGAGTCGTCCCATTCCCATCGATATCCGGGTCATCGCCACGACCAATCGGGATCTGGAGGCGTGGGTAAAAAAGGGACAGTTCCGGGAGGATCTCTATTACCGGCTCCAGGTCATCCAAATCGCCCTGCCCCCGCTGCGCGAGCGGCCGGGGGACATCGAACTCCTGACGAATCATTTTCTCAAGAAATTTGCCGGGGAAAACAGCAGGCCGTTCCGTTCTCTTTCCGAGGGGGCCATGGCCTGGCTCAAATCCCAGGAATGGCGGGGAAACGTGAGGGAATTGAAGAACGCGCTGGAACGGGCGGTTCTGATTTCCTCCCAGCCCACCCTGGACTTGGCCGATTTTTCCGCCGCTCCGGGTTCGGCCAAAGAGCCGGAGGGAGGAGGAACGGAGTTCTCCTCCCTGTGTCTGAGGGATATGGAGGAGATATTAATCTCCCGGGCCTTGGAAAAAACCCAGGGAAACCGGACCCATGCGGCCAAAATGCTGGGCATCAGCATCCGCACTCTGAGAAATAAGCTCAATGAGTACAGGAGAGGTCTGCCCGCGGAAGGGCTTTCCTGATTTCCGAAAACCTTTTGGCACGGATATTGCTGACTGAACCTTACCATGAACCAGTTTGAGATCGGGAAAAAGCTGTTTGACAAGACCATGGGCCTGGTCCAGCGGTCCCTGGACATCCGGGCCGCTCGCCACCAGGTGGTTTCCGGCAACATCGCCAATGTGGAGACCCCGGACTATGTTTCCAAGGACCTGCCCTTCCAGAAGGTCTTTGAGCGTTCCCTGGAGGGCCCCTCGGTTCTTCCCCTGAAGAGAACCCATGCGCGCCATCTGCCCACCCTGGAGGAAGAAAGGGTTGATTTTTCCCGGGACATCGAAGTGGCTCCGGCCCCCGGGGTGGATATCGATCAGCAGATGGCCAGGCTGGCGGAGAACAACCTCATGTTCCAGGCCGGCATTCAATCGCTGATCAAGAAGTTCGAAGCCCTGAAAGTTTCGGTGACCGAGACGAGGTAGACCATGAACCTGTTCCATTCCCTGCAAATCAGCGCCAGCGGCCTCCAGTCCCAACGGACGGTCATCACCGTGATCTCCGAGAACATGGCCAACGCCCACACCACCCGAACGGAGGAAGGCGGACCCTATCTGCGCAAGAGAGCGGTCCTGACTCCCGCGCCCGTCCCTTCGGATTCCCCCTTTTTCGAGCTTCTGACCCGCAGGATGGGGCCGGAAGCCATGGGAGTCAAAGTCCTGGAGGTGGTGCAGGATAGCGAAGGCCTGAAAACGATTTTCGACCCTTCCCATCCCGACGCGGATGAGACCGGACTGGTTCTCCTGCCCAACGTGAACCTCATGGAAGAAATGGTGGCTCTGCTCGCCGCTTCCCGGGTCTTTGAGGCCAACGTGGCCGCTTTCAATGCCGCCAAGACGATGACCGTCAAGGCCCTGGAGATCGGCAATCGATAAACGTAGGAGCGTGACGGGATGAATGACCTGCAGATTAAAAGGATCTCTTCTCTCCCCGGTGAGAAAATGGACTCCGAACGAGCGGAGGCCCAGAACATCCTGACCGACTTCCAGAAGATCCTGAAGCGGTCCATTGAGGAAGTGGACGGGCTCGCCAAAGAAGCCAACCACAGCGTGCAGGAGATGATCACCGGAAAGATGGACGTTCATCAGGCCATGGTAGCCATGGAGCAAGCGAACATTTCTTTCCGCCTGATGGTCCAGGTGCGAAACAAGATGATGGCCGCCTATGAAGAAATCATGAGGATGCAAATCTAACCCGGAAGCTTCGAAAAGATGGCCAACCCCGTTCTCGATCAAGTATCCCAGCTGGTCCATTCCCCCGCCAGGAAGCGCAACCTCCTGATCGGAGCCGCGCTGATCGGTTCCCTCGTCTTTTTCGGCTCCCTCATTTACTGGAACAGCAAGCCCGAGTTCCAGGTCCTCTTCAGCAACCTCTCCCAGGAGGACGCGGGCGAGATGGTCAACAAACTGAAGGAGAAGAAGATTCCCTTCCAGCTTTCCTCCAACGGGTCTTCCATTCTGGTTTCCCGAGAACAGGTTTACGATGTGCGGCTGACCCTGGCGGCCGAGGGGCTGCCCAAAGGGGGAGGAGTCGGGTTTGAAGTGTTCGACCGGACCAACCTGGGAGCCACCGATTTCGTCCAGAAGTTGAATTACCAGAGAGCCCTCCAGGGAGAGCTCAGCCGGACCATCCGCCAGATCAAGGAAGTGGAGCAGGCCCGGGTTCACGTGGTAACCCCCAAGGAATCGCTCTTCCTGGATGAGCAGAAAAAGCCCAGCGCCTCGGTTCTCCTCAAGACCCGTTCGGGACTGAGACTGGAGGCTTCCCAGGTGGAAGGAATCGTTCACCTGGTGGCCAGCGCCGTAGAGGGACTGGACTCGGGAAACATCACCGTGGTCGATACCTCGGGGAAAATCCTGTTCAAGAGGAGCGAGTCCACTTCCTTCGGGCAGATGACCACGAGCCAGCTGGAATACCAGCGGAACATCGAGGAGGGAATCAAGAAAAAGGTCCAGGGAATGCTGGAAGAGATTCTGGGCTTCAACAAGGCCATCGCCCGGGTTTCGGCGGACATCGACTTCCAGCAGATCGATATCACCGAGGAAAAGTACGATCCCAATGCGGTGATCCGGAGCGAGCAGAAGAACTTTGAGAAGTCCTCCATGATCTCCAACGCCAAAGGCGTAGCGGGCTCCAAAACCGAAGGCCAGGCCGGCGCCAAAGCGGGAGAAGAGAAAGCCAAAGCCCCCCCCGCGAAGGAAACCAGGGCCCGGACCGGGGAGCCGGTTCCCCTCCAGAACAGTCAGGCGGAACGGCAGAACGAGGTCCGCAACTATGAAATTTCCAAGGTCAACAAGCGGATCAAGAACCCGGTGGGGACGCTGAAGAAAATTTCCGCGGCGGTCATCGTGGACGGGGCGGTCAAAGAGGCGGTCGATGCCAAGGGGAAGAAAAGCCGGGAGTACCAGGCCCGGTCTGCCGAAGAGATGCAGAGGATCGAAGCCATCGTGAAGAAGGCCATCGGATACGACGAAGGCCGGGGAGACCAGGTGGAAGTGATCAACATGCCTTTCAGCTGGTCCATCGCCGAAGAAGAGGCCAAGGCCGAGGGGGGCGAAGGCTGGAAAGAATACGTTCTCATCGCCTACAAACCGCTCCTCAGCCTGATCCTGGCGGCGCTCTTCATCCTCTTCGTGGCGCGGCCGCTCATCAAGAGGAGAGCCCCCCTGAACGCCCAGGGGGTTCCTTACCTGCCCTCGACGGGCCGCCAGCCTGCCGCCCTTCCTCCGGACACCCAGGCCCCGCCGGCCCCGGTGGCGCAACTTCCGGACCTCCGGCAGCAGACGGTCCAGCTGGTTCAAGGAGACCCTTCCAAAGCCGTGGGAATCGTAAGGGGATGGATCAATGAAGGAAAAAACTCCTAATGCTTCCCCCGCAGAGGCGTTAACCGGCGCGCAGAAGGCGGCGATCCTGCTCTTCAGCCTGGGGGAGGACCTGGCCGCGGAGATCGCCAAGAACCTGGACGAGGAGGAGTTGAAGAAGCTCGGAACCTCCATGTCCCGGGTCTTCTCCCTGTCGCCCGAGGTGTTCGATTCGGTTTTTGCGGAATATCACTCCCTGGCTTCTTCCCACCGCCCCCTGGTCCTGAATCAAGGCCAGAGGAGCCAGTTCATCAGGAATGTCTTCTCCAAAGCCATCCGGGGGGAGAAGGCCCAGGCTTTGATCGACGAAATCAACCTCAAAGGAAAGTGGAATCTGTTCCAGAAAATCCGCAAACTGGATTCCAAGACCCTGGCCAACCTGATCCGGAATGAACACCCCCAGACCATTGCCGTGGTGCTGGCCCACCTGGATGCCGGCCATTCCGCCGGCATCCTGGACGAACTCCCGCTCCGGGTCCAGACCGACGTGCTCTACCGCATCGCCCAGTTGGAAAGGGTTACCCCCGCCGTGCTGGAGGAGATCGACCAGATCCTGCAGGACGAGGTTTCCCTGGTGGAGAATATGGAGGGGGGAAAAGTCGGGGGGATCCGTTCGGCGGCGGAAATCCTGAACCAGATGAATCCCTCCATGGAAAACCAAGTGCTCCAGTCCCTGGATGAGCAGCAGCAGGGCCTGGCGGATGAGATCCGGCGTCTCATGTTCGTGTTTGAGGATATGATCGGCGTGGATGACCGCAGCATCATGGCCATTCTGAAGGAAGTGGAAAGCGAGACCCTCAAGACGGCGCTCAAGACCGGTTCCGACGAGCTGAAAGAGAGGATCTTCAAGAACATGTCCGAACGGGCCTCCCAGATGATGAAGGAAGACCTGGAGGTCATGGGCCCGGTGCGGCTGAGAGACGTGGAGGCCGCGCAACAGACGATCATCAAAATCGGGAAGAGACTGGAGACCGAAGGCAAGGCGATCTTGACCGGGAAAGGCAAGGAGGACGTCTTTGTCTAAGGTATTCCTTCCCCAGTTTTCTCCTTCCGGGGAAACCCCTCAGGAGTTTGTCCGCCCCCCCCTGCATCCGGACGGAGAATCTCCCCCGGCCTTTGAGGTCCAGTGGCCCCCCCTGCTGTCCGCGGAGGACGCCCGGCAGGTGAATCAAGCGGCCAAAGAGATGGAAGAGAAGATCCTGAAGCAGGCCCGGGACCGGGCGCTCCTGATTGAACGGGAGGCGTACGAAAAAGGGTTCGCCCAGGGGGAGAGGGACGGACGGGAACTGGGGGAGAAGAGACTGGAGACGATCCTCGATACCTTCCGCAAAATCCTGGAGGAGATCGGGCGTCTGCGCCGGGATCTCTACCAGAAGCACGAGGGCGAGATGGTGCGCCTCGTCTTTGCCCTCACCCGAAAAATCCTGCGTCACGATCTGCCCCTGCCGGAGGGATGGGTGAAAGAAACGGTGAAGGCCGCCTTTCAGTATGTCCTGGAACCCCGCAAGGTCATCCTCCATCTGAACCCCAAAGATTGCCAGTATCTCCTGAACCACCCCGAGGGCTTTCCTTTCAGCCGGGAGGGGAAAGATGAGGACAAGATAAAAGCTGTAGCCGATCCATCCATCACCCGGGGGGGGTGTTTTCTGGAAACCCCCCGGGGGGATATCGACGCCACCCTGGAGACCCAGATCGGCGCCCTGACCGCTTCGGTGTGGCAGAAGTTTGAACAATCGACCCTTTCTCCGGACCGGCCCAATCCATGACGCCCCCCTCCCCATCTCCCTGGTTTCCCTACGGCGAGGCCATCCAGAAAACCGAGACCATCCGGCGGTTCGGACGGGTGAGCCAGGTCGTCGGCATGGTGATCGAGGGGATCGGGCCGGCGGCCGCAGTCGGGGATGTGTGCCACATTTCGGTGGCCGGCCGGCCCCAACCCATACCCGCGGAAGTGGTGGGGTTCCGGGATGAAAAGATCCTGCTCATGCCCCTGGGAGAGGTCCGGGGGATCGAACCGGGATGCAGAATCATGCCCCTGGGAGCGCCGGCCCAGGCCTCGGTGGGAAAGGGGCTCCTGGGGCGGGTCCTGGACGGGATGGGCCAGCCCATCGACGAAAAAGGGCCCATTGATTATGAAGGCGAGGCCCCTCTCTATGCCCGACCCCTCAATCCGGTCCTGCGCAAAAGAATTGCCCAGCCCGTAGACGTTGGGGTGAGAGCCATCAACGCCCTCCTCACCATCGGCAGGGGACAGCGGATGGCCATCTTCTCCGGCTCGGGAGTGGGGAAAAGCACCCTCCTGGGAATGATGGCCCGCCACACCACGGCGGACGTGAATGTGATCGCCCTCATCGGAGAGCGGGGCCGGGAAGTGAGGGAGTTCCTGGAGAAAGATCTGGGAGAAGAGGGCCGGAAAAGATCGGTGGTGGTGGTGGCCACCTCCGACCAGCACCCCCTTCTGCGCATGAGGGGCGCCTATCTGGCCACGGCCCTGGCCGAGTACTTCCGGGATCAGGGCAAGGATGTTCTCTTCATGATGGATTCCATCACCCGCTTCGCCATGGCCTCCCGGGAAGTGGGCCTGGCCATAGGAGAGCCGCCGACGGCCAAGGGCTACACCCCCAGCGTTTTCGCGCAGCTTCCCAGGCTGCTGGAACGAGCCGGGACGACCTCCGGCCCCGGGAGCATTACCGGCATTTACACCGTGCTGGTGGACGGGGACGACCTGATGGATCCCATCGCCGACGCGGTCCGCGCCATTGCCGACGGGCACATCGTGCTCTCGCGGGACCTGGCCAACCAAAACCATTATCCGGCCATCGATGTCCTGGCGAGCATCAGCCGGGTGATGGGGGATATCGTTGCCCCGGAACAGATCGAAACGCGGAATAAACTGGTGGCCTTGCTGGCCACCTACCGGAGGTCGGAGGACCTGATCAATATCGGAGCCTATGTGGTGGGAAGCAACCCGAATATCGATTATGCCATCAAGAAAACGCCCGAAATCAATGCCTTCCTCCGTCAGGCCGTGGCCGAGAAGGTCCCCCATGCCGATGCCCTCAACCAGATGAAGGCCCTTTTCAAATAAATCATGCGCTTCCATTTTCCTCTACAGACGCTTTTAAATTGGAAACGAAGCCTGGAAGAGCACTCGCAGATGAAGCTGGCCGAGATGGCCACCCGCCTGAGGGCCCAGGAAGAGGAGATCGAAAAACTGACCCTGAAAAGGCTGGGGTATGAACAGAAATTGAAGGAGAAATTCCAGGGGGGCATCCGGGCGGGAGAATACACCCTCTACCGGCAGTTCGGGGAAGACAGCCGCAGGGAGCTTTTTTCCCAGGAGGAAAGGAAGAGAAAAATCCTCCGGGAGATGGAGCGGGAAAGGGAAACCCTGGTGTCCCTGACCAAAGAGAAAAAGATCCTGGAGAAATTGAAGGAAAAGCAATTTCGGAAATTCAAGTACGAGACAGAGAAGGCCGATCAAAAAACGGTGGACGAAATCACGATTCTGAAACACCAGCCGGAACGCAAAGGGAAAAGCTCCTTCTAGCCTGCGGTTCCTTCGTCGCGCACCCAGCCCAGGTTAAATCTCAAATCCCAAATCCCAAACAAATTCCAATCTTCAAACCTCAATCCCCGAAACGAAGTTTTCTTGGTTTGCTATTTGGAATTTGGCATTTCTCTTGCTCCTCCCTTGGAAGAAATTTCTTCCTTCCTCCCCCGGGGGGGGAGGTAATTTTTGCCGGTCCCTGATTCAAGGTTTTTTTCTTCCCGCCCCAACTTATCTATAACTCACAGCAAATATTAGCTATTTTTTTAAAAAAACGAGGGTCAGAGTTGGCATTCCCATTGCTTTGTCAGGGAACTGAACTATGGAAACCCTATTGCTCCCATCCGTGAATAATCAATTGGCCCCAGCCGCAGAGACGGTCCAGCCTCCCGGAGATCCTCCGGGGGAGGGGGGCTTCCTCCAGGTCCTGGCCCAACGTTTGGGGGAAAAGGCGGATGGGAATCCGGCGTCTGAAGATCAGGCGGCGCAGAGCCCGGATTCCACTCTCATGGCCGCTCTCCTTGCGGCTTTCGCGGGGTGCGGCCCTTCCGGGCTTTCCCCGGGAATGGAGAACCCTTCCGGACCGGCGCTCTCCAACCCGGATGGGGAACCAACTTCCATCCCCAGCGCTCCGCCCCCTGTTCCCCCTCCTCTATTGGAGGGTCACGCCCAGGGGCCAGGAGATCCGCAAATCCAGGGAGAAAGACTGGCCACCCTTCCCTTCCCTTTGGCCTCTGACCTTCTTTCACCGGGGGAGGAGCAGGGAGGACAGCCGGGAGGGGTTGATCCCAAGCAGAACTTCATCCCGGAGGTCAAGCCCCAGGCGGAGAAAGGAAATATCGCTCCTGAAGCAAGGCCGGGAAAGAATTCTTCCGATTCTTTTTCCATCGCTGATGTCCAGGCGACCTCCAGGATCGCGGGAAAGATGAACCAGGAAAGGACCGAGAAATTCGATCCAACGGCCCCGAAGGAAGAAGCCCCGGGCTTACCCAAGGCCCAGGACCCGGTGAGCGGGAAAGGGGTTGCGGTGAAAGAAAATGGGGGGCAGGCTCCCAAGGCCCAGGACCCGGTGAGCGGGAAAGGGGTTGCGGTGAAAGAAAATGGGGGGCAGGCTCCAACCCCTGAGCCCCCGGCCGGCGCGAAAACCCCGGTGAGGGAGGAAGCCCAGATCCCGCCTCCACTGTCCAAGGACCCGGCTTCTTCCCACGTGGCAAGGGAATTCCCAACCACCTCCCAAGAGGAGAAAGAGGGCCTTCCCCTTCCGGGGACCCGGCACGGGCAGGTTCCTCCTTCGGGAAAGGAAAGCCAGACTCTTTTGGGCCTGTATCGGGCTTCCGCCGAATCAGCCGCGGGTCCCCTGGGGGGCGCAGAAAAGATGGCCGGGGGGAGAGAAGCCCCGGCCCCGATGAGATTGGAGTCTCAAGGGATATACCAGCAGGTGGGCGAGAGAGTCCTCTGGCTGATCCGCAACCAGGAAGAAAGAATCAGGATGTCCCTGGACCCGCCCGAGCTGGGTCACCTCTGCCTGGAGATCCACCGGACCAAGGAAAATATTCAGACGACCCTCTACACGGACAATCCGGTGACCAAGGTGACCCTGGAATCCAGCCAGCGGGAGATCCAAAGGATCATCGAGAGCGAAGGCTTCAAGATGGAGAAGTTTGACGTCCTGGTACAACAGGATTTAAGCCGTTTTCAGGAGCGGAAAGACAGCCCCTTTCATTCGGATTCCCGGAGTTCCTTTACTTCCGGAAATATCGAAGCTCCTGTTGCCAGCGCCCCGGATTCCTTTTCCCCCGTCCCTCGTCGGATGCATTCGGGGAGCCAGTATTTAGATTTATTTGTTTAATCTTGAAAGGAGATGGAATCATGAGTGTTGCATCGGTGGCTTCGACTTCAACCACGAATTCCCAGGCCACGGCGGGAACCAAGAAAACCACCCTGACCCAGGAGGATTTTTTAAAGCTTTTCACGACGCAAATGAGGTTCCAGAACCCCCTGGAGCCCCTGGATAACTTCCAGATGGCCAGCCAGCTCGCCCAGTTCAACACCGTGGACTCCCTGGCCCGGATGAATGAAACCCTGAACCAGCTGATGGCCAGTCAGAATTCGATGAGCCAGTTGCAGGCCGCCGGCCTGATCGGGAAGAAAGTGGAAACCCAGGGAAACCGCCTGGCCATCCAGCAGGGAGCGGTCGGAGAGGGAATCTACCAGCTGGCCCGTCCGGCCAACGTGGTCATTCAGATCTTGAATTCCCAGGGGGGCCTGGTCCGGCAGATCGACGCCGGCGCCCGCGACACCTCCCGCCAGACGATCGGGTGGAACGGACAGAACCAGGCCGGGGCCGCCCTTCCGGACGGACTCTACACCTTCCGGGTGATCGCGGTGGATGCCCAGGGGCAGTCGGTTCCGGTTACCACCTACCGGATCGGCACCGTGGACGGAGTCTCCCTGGAAAACGGCGCGGTGGCTCTCCAGGTGAACGGAGACAAGGTGGCATTTAACGATATCCTATCCATCATGAATTAAAGAGAAGAAAGGAGTATTCCATGTCCATCGCTTCTTCTTTCTATTCAGCTTTGTCGGGGATGAACACCAACGGCATTGCCATGCAGGTCATTGCCGACAACATCTCCAACACCAACACCGTCGGTTTTAAAAGCACTACGATCCAATTTGAAGATATCCTGGGAATGTCCCTGGAAGGCATCGGCGGGTTTAGCCATTTGGGCGTCGGGGCCAATGTCTCGGCCATGCCCTGCTCCTTCACCCAGGGGACCGTGGTGACCACCTCGGTGGGCACCGACCTAGCGGTGAACGGCAAAGGATTCTTCATCGTCGAGGACGCCATCACCAACGAGCAGTCTTACACCCGGGCGGGAAACTTTCACGTGGACAGCGACGGCTACTTTGTGAACGTGAACAACCTCCGGGTGCAGGGATACCTCTATGACTCCAGCGGAACGAACCTCATCGAAACGCTGAACGATATCGTCGTCGATCAAACCAACATGATCGCCCCGAGCACAACCGAAGAAGTCAATATGATGTTGAACCTGGACTCCGCGGAAGATGATAGAACCTTTGACCTCACCGACCCGGGGGCGACTTCCAACTATTCCACCGCCCTGACGATTTACGACACCCTGGGCCAGTCCCATACCATCACGGTCTATTTCACCAAGACCGGCGACCAGGCCTGGGAATGGAACGCCGCCATCGACGGGTCCGACATGGACGGGGGGACACCGGGAACGGCCCAGCTCTTCGGCACGGGAGACATCGCATTCACCACGAACGGGCTCCTCTCCACTGCCATGCCGGTGGACTTCTACGCGGGAGGCATCACCTTTGCCAACGGGATCGCGGCTACGGACATTGAAGTCGATTTCTCGTCCACGACCCAGTATGGGTCTCCTTCCATCATTCAGAGCCTCAGCCAGGATGGATATGCCGCCGGGACCCTCTCCGGAATCAACATAACATCGGAGGGGGATATCGTCGGCCACTTTACCAACGGAGCCGTGAAAAACATCGCCCGCCTGGCCTTGGCCGACTTTCCCAGCTTAACCGGGCTGGAAAGGGCGGGCTCTCTGCTCTTCAAGGAAACCACCGAATCCGGGGACCCCCTGGTCAACAAGCCCGGAGAGGGAGGCCTGGGGGAAGTCGCCGCCGGCATGCTGGAGGAATCCAACGTGGACCTGGCGGCGGAGTTCATCCGGATGATCATAACCCAGAGGGCCTACCAGGCCAACTCCAAAATCATCACCACCACCGACGAGATGCTGGCCCAACTCATCAGCATCAAGTAATTTCGGTTCTAACCTATTCTTCAAAAAATATTAGCCGGGGCTTTGCCCGAAGCCCCGGCCACTTCTTGCCAAAAAACGGATGAAAATCAATTAACTAAATTCCTATTTCGGCAGGAGCCCCGCCCTTTTCCTCCCAGCTCCTGTTCAATTTTATCCGTCAATTAATTGACCAATAATCATAAATTGACATAAATTGCCTAGTAAAACAACCCCCCTATTATTTAAAAAATCAAAATAAATTCCATATATTAAAAAAAAATTCGGACACCACCCCCTTGGCATGGCCATTGCAAAAAGGTAAATGCGCCCAAAACCGGCGGGTGATAACGGGTTGAAATCCCTTCTTCCTGGACGGAGAAAAGGCCTTGGCTATAGAAAAACCAAAAAACCAGGCAAAATCGGTGGAACCGGACAAACCCAAAAAGACGCCGAATTCATTAAAATTATTGTTGATCGGGGGGGCCGGATTGTTGGTCTTGCTCGTGATTGGGGGAGGGGTGGCGTTTTTATTCCTGTCTTCCTCTTCATCCGAGGACCCCTCCTTCATGGGAAGGGTGAAAGGGATGGTTTCCGGAGGGAAAAAAACCGCGGAGACTGCCTCTGTTGCGGTCCACAAGATGGAACCTTTCCTGGTGAACCTGGCTGACCCCGGACAGCTCCGGTACCTGAAAGTGACGCTCCACGTGGAAACCCATCAGAAGGGGGAAGAGTTCGAAAAGAGGCTTCCCCAGTCCAGGGATTCGGTGTTGACCGTTCTGTCCAGCAAGAATTCCAGGGACCTTATGACCTCGGAGGGGAAGAACGCCCTGCGGGAGGAGATCAAGGAGAAGTTGAACCATCTCCTCACGGAGACCAAAGTCAAAAACATTTACTTCACGGAGTTTGTCATCCAGTAAACCGGCTATGGAAAAGATCCTGTCGCAAGAAGAGATCGACGCCCTCCTCAAGGGAATCGAAAACGGGAAGGTGGAAACCACGGCGGAGTCCCCCGGGGGAGGACCGGACTCGGTCCCCTATGACTTTGCCAACCAGGACCGGATCATCCGCGGGCGCATGCCCACCCTGGAGGTGGTCAACGATTTTTTCGCCCGTTCCCTGCGCAACCCGCTCACCCTGATCCTGCGGAAAAGCCTGGAGATTACTCCGCATAAGCTGGTCTTGATGAAGTACGGGGAATTCACCCGGACCCTCCCCCTTCCCTGCAGCATCCACGTGTTCAAAATGAACCCCCTGCGGGGCACCGGCCTCCTGGTCCTCGATCCGAAGCTGGTCTTTTCCTTTGTGGATATCTTCCTGGGAGGAACGGGGCGGATGAACTTCCGGATTGAGGGCCGTGATTTCACCCCCATCGAATCCAAGCTGATCATGAAGGTGGTCAACATCATCTTCTCCGAGCTGGAGAAAGTCTGGAGTTCGGTTCATCCACTGTCCTTCCAGTACCTGCGGAGTGAGTTCAACTCTCAGTTCGCCTCCATTGTTCCCCCCACCGACCTGGTTCTCACCATCCCCTTCGATGTGGAGCTGGAACAGGTCAACGGGCTGATCACCCTCTGTATTCCTTATGCTGCCCTGGAACCCATCAAGGCCAAACTCTACTCCGGGTTCCAGACCGATCCCGTGGAATGCGATCAGAGCTGGGTCGGGCGATTCGTGGACCAGTTGAAAACCACCGAGGTGGAGGTGGTGATCGAGCTGGGAAAGGCCTCGGTGAGCGCGCAAAAAATCCTTCAGTTGAAGGCGGGGGATATTCTCCCTCTGGAAAAGGATGTTTCCGAACCGTTAACGGCCAGGATTCAGGAGGTTCCCAAATTCCTGGGCAAAGCGGGAATGTACGGGAGCAACAAGGCGTTTCAAATCGAGGAGAAAGTCAACCCTTCCTAAACCTTGAGGAGCATGCGCCATGGAGCAGGACGTAGGAAAGCCGAATCAGAAGGAGATGAATGCGGGAGCCGATAAACAGGTCTCTCCCCCTGGAGGAGCCGGCCTGAAAGAGGTGCCCAACCTGGATTTCATTCTGGATATCCCCCTGGAAGTTTCCGTGGAGCTCGGCCGGGCGAGAATGCTGATCAGCGACCTTCTCCAGCTGGGGCAGGGCTCGGTGATCGAACTCAACAAGCTGGCCGGGGAGCCGGTGGAGATTTTCATCAACCAGAAGCTCATCGCCCGGGGGGAAGTGGTGGTGGTCAATGACAAGTTCGGGATCAAAATGACGGACATCCTCAGCCCCATGGAGAGGGTGAAACAGCTGGGATCGTGAGGCCGGGAATGATCTGGGCGACGGTGAAGATGATTTTGGCCCTGGGAGGCATTCTGGTCCTCCTCTTCTGCCTGGTGCGGGTATTCAAGCGCTGGGAGTGGGGGGGGGGAAGTCCGGGACCGGATGGAGGGATCCGGGTTCTCAGCAGCAAGCTGATTGCCCCCCAGAAGCATATCTCCCTGGTGGAGATCGCGGGGGAGGTTTTGGCCCTGGGAGTAACTTCCCAGCAGATCACCTTTTTGACCAAAATCGAAAACCAGGAGATGGTGAAGAAGAGCCTGTCACCCCGCGACATGAGGCCCCAGGCACCCGCCTGGGTGAAAGGGCTTCCCTTTTTATGGAAGAAGGGGAAGGGAACGCTCCTGGAGAGGGGAAATGAGAAATAGGCTCTTTCTCCGGCTTCTTCCCGTGGGGGTGCTCTGTTTCCTCTGCCTCGCCGCTCCCCTGGCCGCCGCCCCCGCCCAGGGCTGGCCGATTCCCACGCTGAAGATCGGGGTGGGGGAAGCCAAGGACCCGGGGGAGGTTACGGTTCTCATTCAGATCCTCATTCTCCTCACGGTTCTCTCCCTGGCCCCGGCCATCCTGATCATGATGACCTCCTTCACCCGGCTGGTGGTGGTTTTTTCCTTTATCCGCCAGGCCCTGGGGACGAACCAGATGCCGCCGAACCAGCTTTTGATCGGGCTGGCTCTGTTCTTGACCTTTTTCATCATGACTCCGGTCTATCAGACGATCCACGATAAAGCCTGGGTCCCCTATCAGCAGAAAAAGATCAGCCAGGACCAGGCTCTGGATGAAGCCCTGAAGCCCGTTCGCCAGTTCATGTTCAAACAGACCCGGGAAAAGGACCTGGCCCTCTTCGTGCAGATGTCCAAGATGACCCGGCCCAAGAATCAGGAGGACATTCCCACCACGGTCCTTCTTCCGGCGTTCATGATCAGTGAACTCAAAACCGCCTTCCAGATCGGCTGTATTCTCTACATCCCCTTTTTGATCGTGGACATGGTGGTTTCCAGCGTCCTTCTGTCCATGGGAATGATGATGCTTCCCCCGGTGATGATCTCCCTGCCCTTCAAGGTGCTGCTCTTCGTCCTGGTGGATGGATGGAACCTGCTGGTGGGTTCGCTGGTGAAGAGTTTCTACTAAAAGAGCGAGGAGCCTGGAGCGAGGAGCAAGGAGCAAAGACCAAGGAGCGGAGAGTAAAAGAAAAAGGCAGAGAGAAGGGTTTCATGAATCCAAAGAATAGCACAAATAACTTAGGGCCGAACAGGAGCTGGTTTTTCCCCCTGGCCTTTAACTCCATGCTCTATGCTCCTTGCTCCTTGCTCCATCCTCCATGCGAGGTACCTTGAAATGACGCCGGACCTGGTGGGCCAGATCGCTCGGGACGCCATTGAGATCACCCTTTTTCTTTCCCTCCCCATTCTGGGCGTGGGGCTGGTGGTCGGCCTGTTGGTCAGCCTTTTCCAGGCGGTGACCCAGATTCAAGAGGCCACCCTGATCTTCGTGCCCAAAATCATCGTGGTCTTCCTGATGCTCCTGATTTTGTCTCCCTGGATGATGAGGAAGATGATGTTCTTCACCGAGCAGTTGATCGTGAATCTGCCCCAGTACGCGAAATAGGAAACGGAACGATGCCCTCGACGGCGCTATGGAACTGGTCCCTTTTCCAATTTCAATCGTACCTCCTGGTCCTCATGAGGGTGGCGCCGGTTCTCTTTATGATGCCCGTCCTGAGCTCCCGCAACCTCCCCAATCTCTTGAAGATCGGATTGACCCTGACCGTAGGCCTCATTTTCCTGCCCTGGGTCCGGATGGACCCCGCGCTTCTTCCTACGGAGCCCTACTCCTTCGCCTTTTTCCTGACCGCCGAGCTCATGATCGGTTTCATCCTGGCCCTTTCGGTGAAGATCATCCTGGCCGGAATTCAAATGGCGGGAGAGCTGGCCGGATTTCAGATGGGCCTCTCCATGGCCAACGTGGTCGATCCCGCCTCGCAAATTAATACCCCGGTCGTCTCCCAGTTCCTGTATCTTATGACCCTGGTTCTGTTCCTGGCCGTGGACGGGCATCACTGGTTCTTCCAGGCGGTGGGCCAGAGCTTTCTCCTCCTGGCCCCGGGAGAAATTCATCTGCAGCCGGGAATCCACCGTCATTTCCTGTTTCTCATGGGGAATCTCTTTGTCATCGCCGTCAAAATCTCGGCTCCGGTCGTGGCGGTCCTCATTTTTACCCAGATTGCCCTGGGGATCCTGGCCAAGGCCGTTCCCCAGATGAATATCCTGATGACCAGCTTTCCCATCACCATCGGGCTGGGACTTCTTTTCCTGGGGTTTTCCCTTGATCTGGTCTTCCCCTACTGTGAAGTTCTCTTCCAGGAGGCCGGGAAGGGGCTGGTTTCCACCCTCCTGCCCTTGATGCGGAGATAAGGATGGCGGACGACTCTTACGGCGAACGAACCGAAAAAGCGACCGGAAGACGACGGAGCGAGGCCCGCAAGAAGGGGCAGGTGGCCAAGAGCCGGGAAATTCCCTCGGTGGCGGTTCTCCTGGCCGCGCTGTCCGTTCTCTATCTTCTGAGCACGTATTTCCTGCAGCAGCTCTCTTCGGTCATG
>Ga0315294_10001248_pt1 | contig 27551 bp, 22 predicted proteins | sample YL17G13_40_MG_FD_203626 | JGI IMG/M metagenome (GOLD analysis project Ga0315294, IMG submission 203626) | Sediment microbial communities from Yellowstone Lake, YNP, Wyoming, USA - YL17G13_40 | ecosystem: Environmental > Aquatic > Freshwater > Lake > Sediment | place: USA: Wyoming | collected... | reverse complement strand
TCGGCGAACTCGTGCGCGGCGAGCTGGTCAAGACCGGGGCCTTCAAGGTGGTGGAGAAGAAGAACATGGAGAAGATCGTGGAAGAGCAGGCTTTCCAGCAGACCGGTTGCACCACCCAGGACTGCGCGGTCAAGCTCGGGAAGCTCCTGAACGTCCAGCGGATAATCGTCGGGAGTTGCGGCAACCTGCTCGGCAAGATCTTCGTCAACCTGCGCGTCGTCAACGTGGAGACCGGGGCCGCGGTCTTCGCGGATGAAGTCTCGGGGAAGGAGGTTGACGATATCCAGCTGGGCATCCGGCGGGTCGTCCGGCGGATGGCGGCCGGGAGCCTGTAGCGGGATGCCCGACCCGTACGACGTGGATCGGCCCACCGGCCGGAGGGAGGTCCTGTCCGAGTTCAAGGTCGTTCCTGCGGTTCCCGTCCCCCGCGTCAGTCCGCCGGCGGCGGTCTGGGTAGTCGGGGTGGGGTGGCTGATTGCCGCCTTTGTGCTGGTGCGCGGGTCGGCCTTCCTGGGCAGAAGCGTCGCTCCTCCCGTTCCCGCAGCCGCCGTGACGCACGACGACGGCACCGAGGATCAGCCGGCCGCCCTCCGGCAAGAGCCGAGTCCGGCGCTGGGCGAATCGTGGATCCAGTCGGGCGTGCTCTACATGGCCTGTTGGGGGGCTGCGATCTTCGTCTTCATCGCCGTGCTGATGCTGTGGGCCGGCGCGAATTGGGCCCGGCAAGCCCTGATCCTGTGTTCGTGGCTGTTCAGCGGAGTGACGGTGGCGGGCGGGGTCGCGTTCACCTGGTTCGCCCGCGTCCACCGGGGGGGCGGGGGCAACGCGATGACATGGATCACGGTGGCGGTCATCTGCGGGCTGTTCCTCGGCTCGTCGCGCGAGCTGGGCGGAACCAAGATCAGGGACTTCACTTCCACGCCACGATGACGCGCCAATGACGGCGATGAGGGCGAAGGGGATTTCCGGGATCCTGGCCTGGGTCGCGCTGACGGCGGCGGCTATGACGCCCGCTCCGGCCGAAACCGGGTTCCTGGAGGTCAAGGACGGGACGATCAGGATGGACGGCAGGCCGTTCACCGTCCGGGCCAACGACTGCGACCCCGCGGTCGGGCACTGGTTCCTGTTCAAGGGCCCCTGGTTCGAGACCGGGGTCGGGCTCTCCAAGCGATACGGGTTCAACGCCATCCGGACCTGGGTCCCGGGCACGGGCGACCGGGAGAGCGCGGCCACCTACGGGAGGTACGTCCAGGACCGCGACGGGTTCTTCCGCGAGTTCGACGAGGTGTTCGTGCAGAGATGCCGGGCGGAGGGCCTGTACCTCATCCTCACGCTGACCGACCTGCCGCAGAGCGCGGGCGGAGCCACGCGGTACGACGCGGACAGCGATGCATACCGGACCTGGAGCGGATTCGCCCGGGACTTCTGCGGCCGCTATCGCGACGAGCCCACGATCCTGTTCTGGGAGGTAGCCAACGAGTACCGGGGAAGCCCCGACGACCTGCCCCGGACCAGGCGGTTCTACGAGGCCGCGGCGAAGGATATCCGGGCCGTCGACCCCAACCACCCGATCAGCAGCGGCGTCGACGGGATGCTCTGGGCCGGCATCCGGAACTCCTACCGCGTCTGGATGAACATCAACACGACGCCGGGGGTGGACCTGGCCAGCAGTCACCAGTACACGAACGACCGGTGGAGCTACAACTGGCACACGGAACGGGACTACGTCCGCATGGTGCGGGAGGAGGTGAAGGCGGCGAAGGAGGCCGGCCGGCCGCTCTTCCTGGGCGAGTTCGGCGTGGCGCGCCGGATCAGTCCGGGCACCGAGAACCCGGAGCTGATCTGGTACCTGAAGGCCGTGATCGGGGAAGGCATCCGGGCCTACGGGTTCCACTGGTTTTACCCCTGGAAACCCTCCTGGCCGGCGAGCGAGCCGTTCAGCCTGAATCCCGCCGACAGCCCGCGTACCGCGGAATGGATCAAGGAACTCAACGGCTTCGCCGCCGCGGGGACGCAGGTTCCGGAAAGCTTCGGGCCCCGGACCACGGACTACGCTCTCCCGCTCTGCGACGGGGCCGCGCCGTACGCGGGGCCGTATCCGAGGACGACCGGACGGGTCAAGGTCGAACAAGACGGACGGGTATTCGGGAAGGCGGCACCGTCCCTGCGAATCGCGTGGGAAGGGGCCGGGCGCGTCTCGCTCGGGCCCCACCATCCCAACGACCTTTCGGAGTACGCGCAGGCGGGAGGGTACCTGGGGTTCTCGATCCGGTGCGGGCCGCCGGAGCCGGCCGGCGTCCTGGTCGTGGCCGGCGACGCGAAGGGACTGAGCTCTTCGGCGGAGTTGGGCCGGTACCTGGGGGATGCGAAGAAGGGAGACGGGTGGAGGGAGGTCCGCATTCCGCTGGCGGCGTTCGTCGTCGACTGGAGCGAGTGGGCGGAGTTCGGGCTCAAGTTCCCGCCGGGGACGGCGGGGAGCATGAACATCGACGACGTCGAGGTGGCCTGCGGGAAGCCGGGGTCAGCCGGGACGCCGGAGGCGAAGCGGCTGGACGAGGGCGAGGTGCGGGCCGTCTGGCTGAACCCGTGGGCGTTCAACTCGCCCGAGACGCGGGCGGCGACGCTGGCGAAGCTGCGCCGGGCCCGGCTGAACACGGTATTCCTGCAGACTCCGGCAGTCGCCGGCAACTACGGGATCACCTGGGGGGACCCCAGCCCGGCGAACTACTCGGCGTTCCTCAAGGATCTCAAGGCGGCCGGCGTCGCCGTCCACGGCTGGATCATCAACCGCGAGAGGGCGGGCGAGGGCACGCAGGCCGACTTCGCGAACCGGCGGGAACAGGAAGCTCAGCGGGATTGGGCGCTTGCCGTGCTCGAGACCTATCCGGAACTGGACGGCGTCCACTTCGACTACATCCGGTGGGGCGATTGGAAACCGCACGACGCCGCCAAGGCGGCCGGAATCACGGAAACCGTCCGGATCACGGCGGAGGCGATCCGCAGGAAGCATCCGGGCAGGTTCCTGACCGCGGCCGTGTTCGTTGCGGCATCGGCGAACTACATGGGCGAGACCAGGGACGGCAAGAGGTCCTGGACCGACTCGCCGCCGGAGTGGCTCGTGAAATGGCTGGACGGTCATCCCGGCAACTGGTACGCCGAACGGGGGAGGACGGACCCGAAGCTCAAGCCCGAGTGGATACTGGGCCCGAGCTTCCTCAAGTACCAGCAGGATCCCGTGGCCTGGCTCGAGCCGCGCGGCATCGACGCCGTCTGTCCGATGCAGTACACGGGTGACGAGGCGACGTGGAAGGCCGAGGTGGAACTGTGGAAGTCCTTCCGTCAGGGATCCCTCGAGGGGATCGTCATGGGGCTGGGATGGCTCAAGGAGAAGGAGCATCCGGACTGGGAGCTCAAGCCGGATCATCTCGTCCGTTTCGTCAAGGCCGGGCGTGCGCAAGGCTTGAAGGGATTCAGTATCTTCTCCCTGGGTGTTCCCGGCGTGGACGACGAGCCCCTCGTGAAAGCGCTCTCCGAGCCCGGTCCGGCCAACGACGGCGAGCCCCCATTCCGCGTCCCGGCTCCCACCTGGCTCCTCGCGTGGAAGTAAGCGCGCTCGCCGGGAAGCCGGTGCCGCCCGAGGCCTTGGTCGACGTCGGCCGGCTCGTGCAGGCGTACTTCGACGAGGTCCCCGACCCCGGGGTGCCGGCCCAGCGGGTCGAGTTCGGGACGTCCGGGCACCGCGGCAGCTCGTTCAAGCGGTCGTTCAACGAGCGCCACATCCTGGCCATCACGCAGGCCATCTGCGAGTTGAGGGCCGGATCCGGGACTACGGGGCCCCTGTTCCTGGGCGCGGATACGCACGCGCTCTCGGCCCCCGCGCAGGAGACCGCGCTCGAGGTGCTGGCGGCGAACTCGGTCGAGGTCCGGATCGCCTCGGGCGGAGAGTTCACGCCGACCCCGGTCGTCTCGCACGCGATCCTGACGCACAACCGGGGCCGGGCTTCCGGGCTCGCGGACGGCATCCTGATCACGCCGTCGCACAATCCGCCCGATGACGGCGGGTTCAAGTACAACCCGCCCAACGGGGGGCCGGCGGAGACGGACGTCACGGGCGCGATCGAAAGGCACGCGAACGAGATCCTGGCCGGCGGGCCGGCCGCGGTGAAGAGAATCCCGGTCGCGCAGGCACGGAAGGCGGCCACGGTGCGGGAACACGACTACCTGAACTCCTACGTGGCGGATCTCGGCGCGGTCATCGATATGGACGTGATCCGGGGGGCGGGGGTGAGGATGGGCGTTGATCCGCTCGGGGGAGCCGGGGTCCATTACTGGGGACGGATCGCGGAAAAGTGGGGCCTCGACCTGACCGTCGTGAACGAGACCGTGGACCCGACGTTCCGGTTCATGACCGTGGACTGGGACGGCCGGGTGCGCATGGACCCCTCCTCGTCGTACACGATGCAGAAGCTGATCGGGCTCAAGGACCGGTACCAGGTGGCGTTCGCGTGCGATCCCGATCACGACCGGCACGGGATCGTGACCCGGAGCGCGGGGCTCATGCCGCCCAACCACTACCTCAGCGTGGCGATCGACTACCTGTTCCGGAACCGGCCGGCGTGGAGCCCGAAAGCGGCGGTGGGGAAGACGCTCGTGAGCTCGTCCATGATCGACCGCGTGGCCTTGGGGCTCGGCAGGCGCCTCTACGAGGTGCCGGTCGGGTTCAAGTGGTTCGCCGCCGGGCTCGCGGACGGGTCGCTCGGATTCGGCGGAGAGGAGAGCGCGGGGGCGTCGTTCGTCCGGCGCGACGGGGGGGTGTGGACCACGGACAAGGACGGGATCATCCTCGCCCTCCTGGCGGGCGAGATCACGGCCCGGGAGGGCAGGGATCCCGGCGAGCAGTACCGCCGGCTCACGGAAAGCCACGGGGATCCCGCGTACGGCCGCATCGACGCGCCGGCGACGAAGGCGCAGAAGGCGGCGCTCATGAAACTCTCGCCGGACCAGGTCAAGTCACGCGAACTGGCGGGGGATCCGATCACGGCGGTCCTGACCAAGGCACCCGGGAACGGCGCCGCGTTCGGAGGGCTCAAGGTCGCGACCGCCTACGGGTGGTTCGCCGCGCGGCCGTCGGGTACGGAGGACGTATACAAGATCTACGCCGAGAGCTTCCGGGGGCCGGAACACCTCCGCCGGATCCAGGAGGAAGCCCGCGCAATCGTGAGCGCGGCCATGCCCGGAGCATGACCGCCGCCCGCGCGCGCGCGGCAAGGGGCGTACTGCTCCCGGTTCTCGCGGCCGTGCTGTCGCTGGCGGTCTATCTCTCGAACGGCCGGACGATCGGGAGCGGGGACACGCAGGGGCCCGCGCTCGTCCCGGTCTCGTTGCTGACCCGGGGCACGCTGGACCTCTCGCCGTTCGTGCCCCTGCTGGCTCCGCCCGGCACGCTGCCGTACTACCTTCGCCAGAAGGCCGGAGGGATCTGGCCCGCGTACTCGCCGGCCCCCGGCATTCTCGTGACTCCTCTCTACGCGATCCCGGTGGGGTGGTATGCCTCGAGCGGACGAACGGCCCAGGAGTGGCTGGCGTTCGCCCGCCGCTGGGAGAAGTACGCGGCCGCGGTAGTGACATCTCTTTCTGTAAGCGTGTTCATGCTCCTCGCGCTCGAGCTGGGAGCGAGCGTTGCCTCGGCCTCCATGCTTACCGTTGCCTACGCGGTCGGGTCCGAGGCCTGGGCCGTCTCGTCGCAGGCTCTTTGGCAACATGGCCCCGCGTCGCTCGCCCTGCTCGTGCTCGTCCTGGCGGCCGTCCGGTTCCGGCGTCGTCAGACGGTGGCGTGGGGATTCGCCGGGGGGTGCGCGTTGGGGCTGGCGGCAGCCATCCGGCCGTTCGCCCTCGTGCTCGCGATCCCGGTGGTGGGGTGGGTGCTGTGGCGTTGCCGCAAACCCAAGCTCCGGCTGGCGTGGCTGGTTCCGGCCGTCCTCGTCGGGCTGACTTGGCCGGCCTACAGCGTGTGGCTCTTCGGGTCATCGCTCGGGATGTACCACGGCGCGTTCGGGTGGCCGTCGGTCGAGGCGTACACCGGGCTCCTGGCGAGCCCGGGCCGGGGACTGCTCCCGTACTTCCCGATTGCCCTGCTGGCAGTTCCCGGATTCGCCTCGGCATGGTCCGGCCGGTGGCGCGCCTTCTCGATGGCGCTGGCCGCGGGCGTGGCCGGCCACCTCTTCCTGCTCGGCTGGCACCCGGACTGGGGCGGGGGACACGGGTTCGGCCCGCGCTACTGCGCCGAGATCCAGCCGTGGCTTCTCCTGCTGGCCCTGCCGTGGCTGGCGGCCGCCCGCCGGAGCGCGGCGCGGCGATGGATGGTGGGAATCCTGATCGCGTGGGGCGTCGGGGTCCAGGCCGTGGGCGCGTTCCTGTACCCGGGCGGATGCTGGGACGATGATCCGGTCCAGGTCGAATCGGCGCCCGGCCGGCTCTGGGACTGGACCGACAACCCGGTGACCCGCGAGCTGAGATCGGCCCTGGCCGGGCCGCGGCCGCCCATTATCCGGCTCGCCTCGTGGTCGGCCCGCTACCGCGCGCCCGCGCGGCTGGAGCTGGTGCGGGGGGGGACCATGACTGTCCCCGTCGGGGTCACGAACACGGGGCGGGAACCGTGGCCGGTCCATGCCGACGCCGACTGCGCCTGCATCGTGCACCTCTCCTGGCACCTGCGCGGTGCGGCCGGCGCGCATATCCGGTACGAAGGCCTGCGGGCCGCGCTCAGCCGCTCCGTCGCCCCGGGCGAGTCCGTACGCGTCGATCTCCCGGTCACCGCGCCCGCGGCTCCCGGCGATTACATCCTGGACGTCACGCTCGTGCAGGAACGCGTCGGCTGGTTCGAGGACCGGGGCGTGCCTCCCGCCCGCGTCGCCCTCCGGGTCCGGTAGTCCTAGGGCTTGTCTCCCGGCATTCCCAGCCCGTCATTTGCGGGCGACTGCCGTGGATGCAGATCGGATGGTTCCCGTTGGTCGGCGGGCGCGGGCGGGCTGGCCGGCTCCTGCGGAGGGGTGACCGGTCGATCCGGGCCGGGTCGTGTTCCGCCCCACCGGTAGGTAAGGCCGGCGTCCACGGTCAGCCCGCGGTGTCTTCCGACGTTGCCGCTGCTGCTGCCCCACATGGTTTTGCCGGTTGAGTCGTAGCTGTCGGTGTAGTACCCGTCGGTCACCTGAAGATCCGCCGTCAGGGCGCGCGAGATGTTGATGCCGAGGTCGAGCGCAACCCAACTACCGAAGACGCTGAAAGAGCTGGATCCGTGGTTGCCCGTCCACTCTGTGGTTCCTGTCTCGTCGGCGTCCATTTGGTACGAACTGTCGTGATGCCACGTGACTGGAAACACGCTCAGCCGGGTGACGAGGAGGTCGTTGAGAAAGCTGTTCTCCAGTCCGAGTTTCATCGACAGAGCCACACCGTTGAAAGAGTATGCATCGAGGTCGTACGTGCCCGGCGTCGTCGTGTCCGAGTCGTAGCTGTAATCGTCTCGATGACGGATGACTTGAGCAAAGAGCGAGGGAATCAGCAGGACACTCTCCCCATGGCGGATGGCGACACCTATCCCGCAGGTGGCATTCACGTCCGTGTAGGCGATCTGCCTTTCCACCGTGTTGGGATTGGAGCTCTGCATGTGGATGTAGTCCGGCCGGTTCGTGCTCATCACCTCGACGAACGACCGCAGATGAACGGACCGCGTGGGATCCGTTTCGAAGGTCAGCCCGCCGGTGGCATGCTCCACCGTGATGTCCCAGCCGTGTGTCCATGCCGGGCCCGTCCCAAAGAAGTCCTCTTCATGGCGGTCTCTTCTGTTCCTCGCCATGCTGAAATACCCGCCCAGCCTTGATGCGGACCACGGGCTCACGGTCAGGCCCAGCTCACCCCCGGCTGCACTCTGGTCTTCATCGACGTGATCTTCCATGTCGAACCCGGGAGATGATGCCGATGTGTACCGGTAGTCGTATTGGAAGTCGTGTCTGTTCGCGAAGAGGGAGACACCGACACTGAGGGTCTCGCCGACCGACGCACCCAGGTACACGGTGAGCGCGTACGGCGTGGAGTTCCGGTTCCGGTTGTCGTTCGTGTCCCCTGTTCCCGCGAGGGAGTCCACCGTTGCGGTGTAGTCGCGTATCTCCCATCTGTCGGCCCAGTACTTGAACCCGAATGCCATGGGACCCAGCCCGCCGAGGACGAGCCCGACGTCCGGCGAGACGTAACGCCTCGTCTCGGTCTCGGTGTCCTGGTATTCCTCTGCTCCCGTGCTGGAGTGCCGGCGGTACTCGTCCGTGGAGTCGGTGCGCTCCAGGGAGCATCCGAGGAATGCGACCGTGCCGTCGACGAAGTTGATGTACGCGGGGTTGAAGTCGGGGTCGACGTAGGGGTCGGCGAGCAGGCCGGTTCGAGCAAGAGTGCTGACCCGGGCCGGAGAGGAATACGAGCTCCCCGGGAGCGCGAGCAGGCAGAGGAGCGCTCCCAGGGCTCGCACGGCCCGGCCTAGAACTCGACCCCTTGCTCGGCCGCGAGCTTGCGGAGGGCGGACGGGCCCGGTGGAAGCGGAAGGTCGATCCGCACGCGCCGCAGGGCCGACTCGTAGGCGGCGAAGATGACCTCCGTGGGCCGCAGGGCGTTCTGACTGCCCAGCACGGCCGGCCGCTTCTGCTCCACCGCCTCGATGAAGTCCGCAACCCCGCGATCGATGGCCGCGTTGTCGTGGATACCCTCGCCGCCCGTGTCCGGGTTCTCCCAGGCCCCGCCCTCCTTGCGCATCCGGACCCACGGGGCGCCTTTCTCGTTGATCTCGATCACGCCCGTCTCGCCCGTGATCCGGATCAGGCACCCGAGGTCGGCGTAGTCCTTGCCGGCGAAGTAGGTCGCCCGCACGCCGGTCTTGAACCGCCACGTGATGATACCGTGGCTTTCCTGGAGCGCGCCGAAGACCTTGCGGCCGCCGCGCGCGTCCGCTTGCGCGAGCACCCACTCCGCGTCGGCGTCCCCGGCGAAGTTGAACAGCATGTCGATCAGATGCGTGCCCGAGTCCTGGAAGTTGTGCCAGCCGCCCTCGAGCCGCAGGAGCTTGCCGACGGCGCCGGAGTCGAGCAGGCGCTTGGCCTCCCCAAACGGCTTGTTGTACCGGCGCTGGTGGTTGATCATGAGCGGGACGCCGTTCGCCTTGCACGTCTCGTGCATGCGTAGCGCCGCGTCCCAGTCCACGTCCATGGGCTTCTCGCACAGGATTCCCTTGGGTTTGAACGGCGCGACGTCGCAGACCGTGTTCGCGTGGAGATGGGGCCAGAGCGAGACGCAGACGAAGTCCGGCTTCGCCTCCGCCATCATCTTCCTGTAGTCGGTGAAGATCGCGGCCGCCGGGTTGTGGTCCTGGGCGTACGCCTGCGCGCGCTCGGGGATCAGGTCGCAGACCGCGGCCAGCTCCGCCTTGCCGGTCGCCTTGAACGCGGCCCAGTGGCGGTGCGACATTCCGAATCCGGTGGCGCCTTCGGTGCGCCAGGGGCGCCCCGCTCCGATGACTCCGATCTTGTAGGTTGGCATGCCGGGATTCTATCACCTTCAGTCGGAGGGGATGCTATCATGCGTCGAACAACATGCAGACGGCCAAGCTCGGTCCCGTCACGGTGTCCCGGTTCCTCCTGGGGGGGAACCCGTTCAGCGGGTTCGCGCACCAGGGGCCGGAGCGCAATCGCGAGTTTACGCGGTACTACACCACCGCCAGGATCAAGGAGGCCCTGGGCAAGGCGGAAGGGGCCGGGATCACGGGGTTCATCGGCCGGATCGACCGGCACATCATGCGGCTCCTGATGGAGTACTGGGACGAGGGGGGCAAGCTCCTGTGGATCGCGCAGACGGCGTCGGATTCCGGGGACACGGAGGCCTGCGTGAACCTGGCCCACGCGAACGGGGCTCTAGGCTGCTACGTCCACGGGGGGGTCATGGACCATCTCGTGTGGACGGGGAAGACCGACGAGGTCAGGCGCGGAGTCGATCTCATGAAGAAGAAGGGACTGGCCGCCGGGGTGGCCGGCCACACGACGCGCGTCTTCGAGTGGGCGGAGAAGAACCTGGATACGGATTTCTACATGTGCTGCCACTACAACCCCTCCCCGCGCGAGGATGCCCCCGAGTACCAGCCCGGGCGCTCCGAGTCCTACCGCGAGGAGGACCGGCAGGCGATGACGAAGCTGATCGCGACGCTGGGCAAGCCGGTCATCCACTACAAGATCCTGGCGGCGGGGCGCAACAACCCCGAGGAGGCGTTCGCGTTCGCGGGGAAGGTCATGCGGCCGCAGGACCTGGTCTGTGTGGGCGTCTACCTCAAGGAGGATCCGGACATGATCGCCCGCGACGCGGAGCTCTTCGCCAAGCACGTCCATCCATGAATATCGCGTGTTGCTGGCTCTACGCCATCAGCCGGTACGGCTACCCGCCCTCGCTGGCCAAGACGCGGAAGGCGCTCACGGAGATGGCCGCCATGGGATTCAAGGCGGGCGAGCTCGAGGGCGTGCGCGAGAAGAACCTGAAGGAAGTATGGCGCGACCGGCACGAGTTGGAGGGCCTCTGCCGCGGCCTCGGTCTCGCGATAATCAACTTCTGTCCCGTCCTGCCCGACCTCGTCAGCCTGGACGGGCGGAAGCGCCGGCATGCCGTGGACCTCTTCGAGATCGGTGCCGACCTCGCCGCCTATTTCCGGGCGCCCACGGTCCAGATCGACAGCTTCACCCCGCCGCTCGAGTTCCGGGGGACCGCGCCCTACAAGAAGATGGTCCGGTTCAACGAGCGGTACGTCGTCCGGGTGCCTTTAGGGTTCTCGTGGGCGCGGCAGTGGGACGCCCTCGTGGACTCGATGCGCAGGTGCAAGCGCACGGCGAACGCGCGGGGGCTTGACCTCCTGGTCGAGCCGCGGGTGGGCGAGATGGTCTCGAACACGGACGCGATGCTCCGGCTCATCGAGGCCGTGGGGCCGAAAGGCTTCGGCGTCGTCCTCGACACGGGCCACCAGTACGGGCAGAAGGAGATCCTGCCGCTCTCGATCGTGAAGCTGGGCAAGGCGATCAAGTACGTGCACGCCTCCGACAACGACAGCCTCACGAACGAGCACCGGGCCCTCGGCGACGGGTCGATCGACTGGGACGGCGTCATGATCGCGCTGAAGAGGGTCGGATTCGACGGCTGGGTGGGCGTGGACGTCGGGCACGTGCCCGGGATCATAGGAGCGTACCGGCGGTCCCGCCGCGCCCTGGAACGCCTCGCGCGCCGGCACCGGCTATGATAAAGGCCATGCACCGGGACGAGGCGGCATTCACCCTGATCGAGCTCATGATCGTGGTCGCGATCATCGGAGTCCTGGCCGCCGTGGCCATCCCGAAGTTCGCGGTCATGATCGAGCGGTCGCGCGAGGCGACGACCCGGAGTGCGTCCGCGACCATCCGCGGCGCGATCGCCCTCTACTCCTCCGACTGCGGCGGGGACTACCCTGATTCGATCGAGCCCTCTCCGGAATCTGCGTTCTCGCGGTATCTCGATGTCCTGCCGCCCGTCAAGGCGTCGCACAGCGGGGTCGGGAACGGGGTGGCCGAAAGCCCGTCGGGCACGGCCGTCCTCTACACGACCGACGAGGCGATCACGGCGGCGGGCAAGGGCTGGCGCTACAACGCGCAGACCGGCCACCTGTTCGTAAACTCGTCCGCGACCGACAGCAAGGGGATTTCCTACTCCACCTACGGCTACTAAGAGTATTAAGAGGGACGTACTTGCCATTTTGCCATTCTTGGACAGGTGACCGGTTGCGTTGCCGGAACCACGGGCCTTGACGGATCATGCCGAGAACCAGGCGGCTTGATTTCCCCGGCGCACTGCACCACGTCTGCGTGCGCGGCGTGGCGGGGACGCCGATCTTCCTTGATGACGCTGACCGGGAAGCATTCGTCGGATGCCTGGGCGACGTTCTGAGGGCGACGCGAACGCGCGCCTACGCATGGTCGCTGATGACGAATCACGCCCATATCGTTCTCAGGACGGGTGCTCTTCCCCTCGCCAAGGTAATGCAGAAGTTACTTACGAGGTACGCGGTCCACTTCAACAAGCGACATCGCCGGGAAGGGCACCTGTTTCAGAACCGGTACAAGGCGATTCTTGGCCAGGACGAGAGATACTTCATGGCACTCGTGCGGTATGTTCACCTCAACCCGGTCCGGGGGGGGACGGTTGGGAGTCTCGATGAACTCTCCGGTTACCCGTGGTCGGGGCATCGCGCTCTCCTCACAGGCCGCTGTCCCGATTGGCAGGATGTGGGCGCCGTGCTGGGTCGGTTCGCGACGGATCCCGGGGTCGCGCGAAGCATGTACGTCGAGTTCCTTGCTGCTCGGGAGAAGGTGGACGACGCCAAGCTGGCCGCGATGCTCGAGCGGGGAGCGAAAGTCGAGATGGTGGGGGAGAGAGGTGGGTCTGGCGAGGAGCGCATTTTGGGACGCGGTGAGTTCGTCGAAGGTGTGCTAAGGGAGGTGGAGGGGCGGGACAGGCGGCGAGCATGGCTCGGGAAGCGGCTCTCCCCCGCGGACGTGATCGCGCGCGCGGCGGAGGCGGCGGGCGTGCGGGCGCGGGATGTGCGCGGACCGCGGAAACGGCCCGCCGTGGCACGCGCGCGTCATCTCGCGTGCAAGTGGCTGGTTGAGGATCTCGGCCTGCCTGGCGTACGCGTGGCCGAGATGCTGGGGATCTCGCAGACGGCCGTCAGCCGGGGAGTAGAGCGAGGAAGGAACGCGGAGCGCAAGTTGGGTGCGTCCTTGGACGGGGAGAATGGCAAAATGGCAAGTACGTCCCTCCCTAAAGAATGAGGTGGATCTGGTACTGGCTCCGGCGGTCCAGCCCGTTCAGGCTCGGGATCTCGAACCGGTTCCCGTGCACATCCGTGATGAGAAGCCGGTCGTCGTCCAGCCAGCGCACGTGCTCGGTGGTGCCCCGGATCACGAACTGGCGCATCCCCTTGTCCGTCTCGACTTCCCAGAACGCGGCGCCGAACTGGTGGGCGAGCGAGTTCACCTTCAGTATCTTGCAGGTGAAGTCGTGGTGCAGGCGGTGATCGTCCAGGATCTGCTTCGCCTCGGCTGACAGCGCCGTCAGGTTCGTGATCAGGGCTACCTCGTGCGTTCCGAAGTTGAGCCGGCCGCCGCGGCCGTGCCCGTGCCCGCGCCCCCCGCCCCATCCCTTGCCGCCGCCCCAGTGTCCTGCCGGGGCGCCGCCGTCGGCGAACACGGTGGCGAAGTCGTCGGGCTCGTAGAGGGGGCGGCCGAGCCGGATCCTGACCCGCTTGAACGTCTTCGCCGGAGTCACGAGCTTGAGCGTCCCGTCCGCGTTCGGCACCAGCCGGACCTGCGCGGCGTCCACGGAGATGGCCGGATCGGGCTGCTCGAGTCCGCTGGGACCGTGCGGGGCGCGCTTCTTCCCGTGCTTCGCCATCACTGTGCCAGCGTGAGGTTGCGCTTCGCCTTCCGCCACGCCTCCTCCTGCGCCTTAACGAGCCGGAAATACATGCCTTCCTTGTCCATCAACTGCTGGTGGGAGCCCGTCTCGATGAGCTTCCCCTCCTCCATGACGAAGATGCGGTCGGCGTTGCGCAGGGTCGAGAGCCGGTGCGCGGCCACGAACGTGGTGCGATTCCGCACAAGCCGGTCAAGCGCCTGCTGGATCTTGGACTCGGTCTCGCTGTCGACCGAGGAGGTGGCCTCGTCCAGGATCAGTATCCGCGGGTTGTGCAGGATCGCGCGCGCGATCGAGATCCTCTGCTTCTCGCCGCCGGAGAGCCGGTTGCCGCGCTCGCCGACACGGGTATCGTAGGCATCGTTCTTCTGGAGTATGAACTCGTGCGCGTTGGCCGCCCGCGCGGCCTCGATGATGTCGGCCGAGTTCGCGTCCGGGCGGCTGTACGAGATGTTCTCGTAGATTGACGACCCGAACAGGAAAGGGTCCTGGAGGACGAGCCCGATATTCTGCCGCAGGTCCGCGAGCCTGATCTTCTGGATCGGCACCCCGTCGATCAGGATCTCTCCCTCGTCGACGGCGTAGAACCGGCAGAGCATGGACAGCAGCGTGGACTTGCCGGAACCGGACTTGCCGACGAGCCCGATCATCTCGCCCGCCTTGACCTTGAAGCTGATGTCCTTGAGCGCGGGCTTCCCCTTCTCGTAGGAGAAGGTGACGTCCTTGAACTCGATCGAGCCCTTGAGCTCGGGCATCGCGACCGCGTCGGAGGGGTCGTAGGCCTCGGGCACCGTGTCGATGGTCTCGAAGATGCGCTCCGCGCCCACGAACGCCCGGGTCATCCAATTGTTGATCTGGCTGAACCACTGGAGCGGCCCGTAGAACATCCACAGGTACTGCGTGTACTCCATGAGCTGTCCGACCGTCCACGTGCCGCCTATGATCCCATTGCCTGCATACCACCACGCGATCAGGGAGCCCGAGGTAACGAAGAACGACATGCCGGGGAAGAAGATGCCCCAGAACTTGTCCACGCTGTACTGGGCCGTGAACCAACGGTCGTTCTGGCGCTCGAACCGGGTGACTTCGCGGCTCTCCTGCGAGAAGGCCTTGACCACGCGGACGCCCGAGACCGCCTCGTGAAGCCGGTTGTTGAGCAGGGCGTACTGGTTCCACGCCTTGTGCGAGAGGCCGCGCACGTACTTCCAGAACACGAATTGTCCCAGGATCATGAGCGGAACCGGCAGCATGACGAGGAGGGTGAGCTCCCACGACCTGACCCAGAGCAGGATCACGATCCCGCCCAGCATGAGTGCGTTCTGGGCCAGGAACGGGAACCCGTCGATGAGGAAGTTCTGGAGCGTGGACGAGTCGTTCATGATCCGGGCCATGATGTTGCCCACGTGCCGGCGGTCGAAGAACTTCATCCCCAGCTTCTCCACGGCCTGGAAGACGTCGGCCCGGATGTCGCGCCCGACCCGGCCGCCCAGCCAGGAGAGCTGGGTGCCGTTGTATATGGAGATCAGCGTCGAAGTCACGTTGATGGCGAGCAGGGCCATGACCATCTTGAGGAGCAGGAATATCCGCTCGTCCACGGGCGGGATCACGGGCCCCTGGGGAGTGAGTGCCTGGTCCACGATGATCCGCGTGATCTTCGGGGGCAGGAGCATGACGCCGGTGATGGCAGCCGCCAGCAGGACGGTCGCGACCGTGAACCAGGCGTAGGGCTTGAGGTATCTCAGGATCCGCCCTATGGCCTGCAGGTACCGGACGCAGAAAGGGCACCGCTCGTTCGGGTCCACGAGCAGGCGGCCGCACCGCGGGCACCGGTCGGGCTTGAGGTCCGAGGCGAGGAGCAGTTCCTTGCCCTTGGCCAGCTGGGAAATCCCCTTGGCGGCTTCGGCGAACCGCGCGGAAAGGGAGTTCGAGTAGTAGATGAGCGGGGTCATTCCCGACTTCGTCCTGAGCAGGAGTACGCCGCCGCCCACGACCGGCATGACGTCGGCGCTGCGCACGGCCTTCAGGCTGAACTCGACCGGTCCCTTGCCGTTCCGGCGCCGTTCCACGGTCAGATAGACGAGGACCCGCCGGTTCGTGACGATGAGCCAGCTCTCGCCGAATTTGAGGTCGGTTGCCAGGTCCGAGTCGATGCGGAACAGGACCTCCTCGCCCTTGTCGAGGGACCCGTTCAGCCTGGACTCGAGGTCAGGCGGTAGCGGCTTGGTTGCTAGCATTCAGCTTCTCCTAAAGTGATCGTGCAGGTCTTATGATCCGTGCAGTTAGAACGCGCCCGCGGTCGTGCCGGAAGCACGCGGGACGCCGCTTGAGCCCGGCGGACGGGCAGGCGGAACGCGAACTCGCTCGTGCTTCATTGGGGTATTGTAACACGCGTCTTCCGGGCGGAGTTACCGCCGGAACGCGCGTGCGATAATGCGGCAATGAGCCCGAGCGACGCCGACCGGCCCCGGATAATGTCCGAACGCATCCGGCGGCTTCCCGACTACCTCTTCAACCGCGTGAACGCGATCAAGGCTGCGGCGCGCGCGCGGGGGGTGGATGTCATCGACCTCGGGATGGGCAATCCCGACCGGCCTCCCGCCCCGTTCATCATCGAGAAGCTCTGCGAGGTCGCCCACGATCCCAAGGCGCACCGGTACTCGGCTTCCCGGGGCATTCCGCACCTGCGCCGCGCGGTCGCGCACGGGTACCGGGAGCGGTTCGGGGTCGAGCTGGACCCCGAGCGCGAGGTGATCGTCACGATCGGGTCGAAGGAGGGGCTGACGCACCTCATGTACGGGATGCTCAACGAAGGGGACACGATCCTCGTGCCCTCCCCGACCTACCCGATCCACACGTACGGTGTCCTGCTCGCGGGCGGCCGGCCGGTGACGGTGCCGCTGGGGGACCCCGCGACGCTCGTGGACCGGCTCAAAGCGGCGCTCAAGGTCACGACGCCGCGGCCCCGGTTCGTCCTGTGCTCGTTCCCGCACAACCCCACGACCGCGACGGCGGACCGTCCGTTCTTCGAGCGTCTGGTCGCGTTCGCGAAGGCCGAGGGGCTCTTCGTGATCCACGACCTCGCCTACGGCGACATCGTGTTCAACGGCTACAAGGCCACGAGCTTCCTCGAGGTCCCGGGCGCCCGGGACGTCGGCGTCGAGTTCTTCAGCATGACCAAGTCCTACAACATGGCCGGCTGGCGCGTCGGGTTCATGGTCGGCAACGCGGAAGGCGTGGCCGCGCTCACGAAGATCAAGAGTTACCTCGACTACGGGATCTTCACCCCCATCGCGGTCGCGGCCATCGCGGCCCTCCGCGAAGGGCTTGAGCCCTGCCGCGAGGCGGCGGAGACCTACCGCGTCCGCATGGAAATCCTGGCCGAGGGACTCGAGAAGCAGGGCTGGGGGCTGACCAGGCCCAAGGCGACCATGTACGTCTGGGCCCGGCTTCCGGAGGCGTTCCTGCCGATGGGATCGATGAAGTTCGCCGAGAAGCTCCTGGAGGAGGCCGCGGTGGCGGTGTCGCCCGGACCCGGGTTCGGCCCGGAGGGCGAGGGGTACGTGCGGTTCGCGCTGGTCGAGAACGAGGAGAGGATCCGGCAGGCGCTCCGCAACATGCGCCGCCTCAATCCCTCCAAGACGGGGGCCTGACGTGCTCCAGTACCTCCACGTCTCCGGGCCGAAGGGCGGAGTGTGGGTGCTCCGGTCGTTCAACCTGGAGGTCAAGCCGGGCGAGCTCGCCCATGTGACCGGTCCGACAGGGTCGGGGAAGAGCCTGCTCGTCCGCATGGCGCTCGGCAGCGCCCCACCCGCGGGCGGCACCGTATTCGTGAACGGGATGAACCCGTACAAGAGCTCCGCGGCGGGACGGCAGGGATTGCGGCGGGTCGTGTCCGCCGTGCTCGACGACGAGCCCGTGCTCGACATCCCGGCGGTCTCGTGGGTTGCGCTCGGTCTCGCCTGTGCGGGGAAGCGATGGCCGGCCGCGGTGGCGGAGGGCCGGGAAGCGATCGAGCGGGCCGGCCTCGGGGCCCACGCGGGGACAAGGTTCAGCCGGCTGCCGCGGGGCACCCGGTTCGCGCTGGGGCTGGTGCGCGGGCTGGCGCGCAAGCCGCATCTCCTCCTCGTGGACTGGGCGGCTGACGACGGGGAGGCGGTGCCCGGCCCCCTGCGGGAGGAGTTCGCCTCCTTCCTTGCCGGTTCGGGGGCCTGCCTCGTCACGGGGGTCCCGGGCCGGAATGCCGTGCCCGCCGGGGGCCGGGTGGAGCAGTTGTCCGTCCCCGGGGAGGAGCCCTGATGGCGGGACCTGCCCGTCCCTGGTGGCGCGTGCGTCCGGCGGTCGGCCGCCCGGGGCGGGCGTTCTGGCTCCTGACGGCGGCCTGGATCGGCGGCGGCCTCGCGCTCTGGGCGGGCCTGAGCGCAAAGCCGTGGCTGGTCGCCCGGCGGCCCCTGCTCGTGCTCGAGGCGTTCCTGGGCCCGGCGGCGACCGTGCCCCAGGTGGTCTCGTTCAAGACCGCGGTCGAGGGCCAGCCCTGGTGTTGCGAGGTGAGGTACGTGGACGCCGACGAGGCCCGCCGGGAGGCGGGGGCGGACGAGCGGGTACGTCCCCTCCTCGAGGCCTACGGGGCGAATCCGTTTCTCCGTTCTTTCCGGGTGAAGCTCTGCCAGCCGCTGCTGGAGTCATGGCACGAGGCCGCGGACTGGATGAAGAACCAGCCCGGCGTGGTTTCGGTGCGCGCGCCGTCCACGCAGGCGCCCAAGCTCCTCGAGAACGAACTGCTCCTGCGCGCCCTGGTGCGGGGCTCGGCCTGGGGTCTGGGCGGGTTCGCGGTATTGGCCGCGCTCTTCGCGCTGGCCCTGCTGGCGTCGGATCTCCGGCAGGAGCTCCGCGTCTACGCCGAGCTGGGCGCCACCGGGACCCGCCGGCTGGCTCGGGCGGTCTGGGCGCTCGCCGCTCCGTCGGTCCTGATCGCGGCGGGCGTGGTGGCCGCGCTCGAGCTCGTCTGCGTGGCCGGCCGTCTGGCGGGATTCTGGGCGGTGGGGCCCCTGCGTCCGCTTCCCGATTTCCCTCCCGGGGCCGGCGCAATCCTGCTGGCCGTGGCGGCGGGACTGCCCGCGCTCGTGGCCGCGGTCGCCGCGGGAGTGCGACGTCCGTGACCGCAGGGCGGTGAGCCGCCGGGAGCGGGCTCCCGCCGGCTCCGGCGGCCGGCTCCGCGCGGACCGGTGGCTGCTGGTGTTGTCGACCGCGCTTCCGCTCTTCGCGTTCTACCTCCGCACGCTCTCGCCCACGGTGCCCTTCGAGGACGGGGGCGAGATGATCGCCCCGTCGTTCACGCTCGGCATCCACCATCCGCCCGGCTATCCGCTCTACGCGCTCGTGGGCCGCCTCACGGCGGCCCTCCCGCTCGGCGACATCGCCTTCCGGTTCAACCTGCTCTCGGCGGCGTGCGGCGCGCTCGCTTGCGGGCTCGCCGCATGCGCCGCTTTCGGGTTGCTCGCGGGGGTGGCCGGCGCCGGCCGGCTGGCCGCCTGGACGGGGTCCCTCGCGGGCGGGCTGCTGCTCGGCACGACGCCCCAGCTCTGGTGGCAGTCCGTGATCGCGGAGAAGTACGCGATGAACCTCCTTCTCAACGCGGTCCTCCTGCTCGTGATGACTTCCGGTCTCGCGTCGCTGCGGGATTCCCGCGGCGGAACCGCGGGCCGCCGGTGGCTTCCGTTGCTCGCGTTCGCGTGGGGGATCAGCGCGAGTCATCACGGCCAGACGGTCTACTTCGTGCCCGCGGCGATCCTCCTCGGCTGGCTCGCCCTGGAGCGGATGCCCCGCGTGCTCCGGCTGAGGACGGTCATCCTGCTCGTCTTCCTGGCCGCCCTCGGGTTCTCGCTCAAGGGCCTCTACCCGCCGATCCGGTCGGCCGCGTCCCCGCTGTTCAACTGGAACGTGCCCAGCATCCTGCCGCGGTTCGCGGACTACACGGCCGGGGGCCCGTACCAGTACCGGATCTTCTACTGGACGCCGTGGCAGGCGGCGAAGCGGCTCGTGAGCCACCTCGGCGACTACCCGGTCCGCCAGTTCGGGTTCCCGGGAGTCGCGCTCGCGGTTCTCGGGATCGGGTGGCTGGCGCGGGAAAGGAGGCGGGAGGCCGTCGTGCTCGCCCTCGTCTGGGGGACGGGCGTGCTCTACTGCGTGAACTTCAGCCTCGAGGGCATCGCGGTGCAGACCTACTACCTGCCGACCTTCATGATCCTCGCGGTCGGAACAGCGTGCGGGATCGCGGCGATACTCCGGTGGCTTGCCGCCGTATCCCGGCCGGCGGCCGTCCTGGCGGCCGTGGCGCTGGCCGGCTGGGGCGGGTGGCAGGCGGCCGGGCACGGCCGGCAGGCCGCCCGGGACCGTCACTACTTCGCGTGGGATCTCTCCCGCGCCCTGCTCCGGAGCTGCGATCCGCGCAGTCTCCTGATCGCGTACGGGGACTACGATCTCTTCCCGCTCTGGTACGCGCACTACGTGGCGGGCCAGCGGCCCGACGTCGTCCTGGTCAATTCGAACTTCGTTGGTGGGCCGGGCTCGACATCGACAGCCGAGGGAAGCAAGCGGGTGCAACTGCTCTTCCCCCCGGGTCAGGAAGCCCTGGCGACGCGGTTCGGGTACCTGCCGGATCTGGCGCGCCGGGATCCCGGCCGGCCGGTCTTCTTCTCCGTGGTCTACGAGGCGATCGAGGCGTTCGACCTCCTGCCGCGGGGGGCGGCCTGCCGGTGGTGCCGGGATCCGGCCGAAGTGAAGGGGGCCGGCGTGCCGGCCGAGTACCGGTGGTTCGCCCGGTGGAGAACCCTGCGCGGCATCCTGGACCCGGACGTGCCCCGGGACAGCAACACGCGCACGACCTTGAGCTACTACGCCTACGGGGACTACCGGCGCGGGTACGTCCTGGACCGGCAGGGGAGGACGGAGGAGGCGCTGGGCATGTACCGCCGCGCGCTTCGCTGGCCGGACTTCTGGGGCGTCGGGCCGTCGGCCGCCTGGGCGTCTATCGGCCTCATCCTATATAGGAAGCACCGGGACGTGGCGGGCGCGATCCGGGCGTACGAAGCGGCGATGGAGCGGAATCCCGAGTGGCTGCCCGCGCAACGGGCTCTTGGAGCCCTCTACGTGGCGGAGCGCAGGTTCCCGGACGCGCTCCGCGTGTTCCGGCACGTCCTCGATCTGGCCCCCGCGGACCCGCAGGCCGGGGCGGACGTGCGCCGGGTCGAGGCGCTGGCGGGGATGCCGCGTTGAGCTCCCGGGCGTGACCGTCCTCGCCTGGCTCGCCCTGTTCTGGGCGTATCTTCGCTGTATGGCGGGGTCGTTCTACTTCGAGGACTCGCCGGAACTGCTCGCGTGCGCGGCGACCCTCGGGAACAGCCACGAGCCCGGGTATCCCCTCTGGGTCCTGGCCGGCCGGCTCGCGCTCCTGTTCCCGGCGGGCGGGCCCGCGTTCCGCATCAACGTGCTCGGGGCCGCGTGTGCGGCGCTGGCTGCGGTCCTCCTGGGCCGGCTTGCGCACACGATTCTCGTGGCGTGGGGGCGCCCCGTTTCCGTGGCGAGATGGTCCGGTCTTTTCGTGACGCTCCTCTGGGGCTTCTCGGATACCTTCTGGTGGCAGGCCGGGATCGGGGACAAGTACCCCGCCTTCTACCTCGCCTGCGCCGTCATCCTGGGGGCGTCGTGGACCGCGATGGCGGCGGGCGGCGGGCGCGGGGTGCTCGTGCTGGCGCTGGTCTTCGGACTCGGGGTCGCCCAGCATCCCTTCGCCTTCTTTCTCCTGCCGGCGGCGGCCTGCGGGTTCGTTGTCGTTCTCCCGGGAGAGCGGCGGCGCGTCCGCCTCCTGGTGACGGCGCTGGTCTTCGCGCTCATCCCGGTTTCGACCCGGGTCCTCTACCCGCCCGTGCGGACCGCGTCCGACATGAACTGGGGGGATCCGCGGACTTCGGACCGGCTAACGCGCTACCTCAGCGCGGCGCGTTACGGGTCGCCCGCGGCCGATGCCCGGACGCCTCCGCTGGAGAGCGCGGGGAGGTCCGGGAGCCGGCTCTTCATGAGGCTGACGGGGGAGGAACTGCCGTGGCTCCTGCTCGCCGGGGTTCCCGCCGGGCTCGCGTGGGGGGTCGCGCGCGCGACGCTGTGGACGACGGCCGTGCCCTGGTGCGTGGGGCTCAACCTCGCGTTCGCGGTCCACACCCCGGCCAAGGTGGCGCGCTGGTACGGTCCCGCCTGGGCCGTGCTCATCCTGTTCGCCGGGCTCGGGATCGGCTCGCTCGCCGGTCTCGTGCGCCGGGCCAGGCTGGCGGCGGCCCTCGCCGCGGCGGCGGCCATCCTGGCCGGGGGCTGGCAGGCGGTGCGCGGGCTCGAGCGCAACGACCTGTCCAGGTGGTACGCCGCCCACGACTACGCGCGCAACCTGCTGGTCTCGCTTCCGCCGGGCGCCGTGTATCTCGGCCGCGGCGACGACGACCTTTTCACGCTCTGGGCGGCGCGGTTTGCCGAGGGGAACAGGACCGACGTCGAGGCGGTCGGGATGGGGTCGTTGGTCGACCTGGCGCCCGCCGATCTCGGGGGATACCGGCGGCTGGCGGCCAGGTTTCATCTCCCGACGAGGGGCTGGGAGGCCCTGCGCTGGCTGTTGGAAGGCCCCCCCCAGCCCGGCGCCTTCTTCGCCAAGACGGGCTTCGACAACCGGCTCTGGGAGGCGCTCGACCTCGGCCACCAGCACGCGCGCGGGCTGGTCGCCCATCTGCCGGGAAACTGGGATCCCGGGACCTCGTGGGCGGACACCCGGAGGGTGATCCGCGGCTACACGTGGCGCGGGCTCCGCTACGCCCGGGCGGGGGCCGTGTTCGACCTTGGCCGGATCAGGGACGAGGTGGCGCGGGACGCGCTCCTGCACTACGCCTTCTGTTTTTCCGCGCTGGGATCGCAGTTTTTGGCGTTCGACGGGGCCCGGCGGGCCGGCGAGGCCGCCTGGAGCTACGGGGCAGCGCGCCGGCTCGCCGAGCCGCTGACGGGTCCTCTTCCGGTGCGGACGGCCGGCCTCCCGCTCCTCACGTGCGCGATCGTCGAGCGCAACACGCTGGCGGTCGGGATGATGCGGCTCTCGGACCTGTTCCTCGCCCGCGGCGTCCTGCCGGTCGCGGCCTCCTACCTCGAGGCGGTCGAGTCGCTCAACGTGTCCGTGGCCGGTCCGAAAAAACCCTGAAAATTCTTGACAATGTTTCTGTCGTATGTTAGTGATAGTTCAAGCGTGACACACGACACTATGGGAGGCGCGTAGAGAGTTGGAATCCCTCGGCAAGCATATCCTCGTCGAATACTACGGGTGTGATGTCAATCTGCTGAACAAGGCTTCGGCCCTCAAGGAGCTGCTGGAGGAGGCCGCGCACGAGGCGCGCGCGACCGTCGTGGAGTCGTTCGTCCACCAGTTCAACCCCTACGGGGTGAGCGGGGTCGTCGTCATCGCCGAGTCGCACCTCACGATCCACACGTGGCCGGAGTATGCCTACGCGGCCGTGGATCTCTTCACGTGCGGCGAGGATATCGATCCGTGGAAGTGCTACTACTACCTCCACGACAAGCTGAAGGCGAAGCACGCGACGACGATCGAGCTGCGCCGGGGGACGCTCAGCACCCCCTTCCTGAGGCACAAGCCCAGCCCAGTGAAAGTGGCGGCCTAAGCCCCCGTGGCGCGCAAGGCCAAGGCGGCCCCGGCGGCCGATCCGGGCGTGGACATCAAGAACAGCCGGTGGTTCATCGAATTCACCACCCCGCACGAGGCGCACATGCACGCCATGAAGCGGTTCATCGTGGCTGAGGACAGCCCCTTCCAGAAGGTCGAGATCGCAGAGTCGTATCAGTTCGGGCGGTGCCTGATGCTCGACGGCAAGATGCAGTCGGCCGAGAAGGACGAATTCATCTACCACGAGGCGCTCGTGCACCCCGCCCTCGTCACGCATCCTCTCCCAAAGCGCGTCGCCATCATCGGCGGCGGGGAAGGGGCCACCATGCGGCACTGCATCATGCACCCGTCGGTGGAGAAGTGCTGGATGATCGACATCGACCAGGCCGTCATGGACCTCTCCCGGAAGTACCTCCCCGAGTGGGGCGGGCGGATCTGGCGGGACCGGCGATGCATCATCAAGGCGGCGGACGGCCGCAAGTTCCTCGAGCGCTCGAAGCGGGGCTCGTTCGACGTGATCATCATCGACCTCTCCGAGCCGGTGCCCGGCGGCCCCTCGTACCTGCTCTTCACGAAGGAGTTCTACCGGATCGTGGCCGACAAGCTGACGCCGGACGGCGTGATCTCGCTCCAGTGCGCCTCCACGCAGGCTCCCGACCTCAACATGCACGCCATGATCATCCGGACCCTGCGGACGGTATTCCCCCACGTCCGGGCCTTCTCGATCGAGGTCCCGGCGTTCGATCTGCCCTGGGGCATCGCGGTCGCCGGCAAGACCCTGGATCCGGCCCGGCTCACGCGCGACGAGGTGGATCGCCGGCTGGCCGGCCGGGGCATCAAAGAGCTCAAGTACTACGACGGGATCACGCACGAGGGGATCTTCCGGGTCCCGAAGTACCTGCGCACCGCTTACCAGCAACCCGGGGACATAATCACGGATGACTCGCCGCTCTTCACCGCGATCTAGAACGCGGTCCCGCAAGTACGGCCGCTCGGGCGGTGGCGAAGCGGCCGTCACCGCGCCAAAAAGAGTGTCGGCGACAGACCAGATCCCGCCCGAACAGCGGAAGGCCCCTCTTTTCGAAGCGATAGTCAAGTACGTGCGTTCCGGCAAGGCTTCCTTCCACACCCCCGGCCACAAGCACGGCCGCGGGGTCTACGCGCCGTTCCGCCGGTTCCTGGGACGCCGGGTTTTCCAGGCGGATCTGACCCTGCTCGAGGAAGTGGACTCGCTCCACGAGCCGCGGAGCGTGATCCGGGAGGCCCAGCGGCTCGCGGCGCAGACGTTCGGGGCCGACGAGACCTTCTTCCTCGTGAACGGGACCTCGGTCGGAAACCAGACCATGCTCTGGGCGGCCGTCCGGGAGGGCGAGCGGATAATCATCCCGCGGAACGTCCACCGCTCCGTCTTCGCCGGGCTCATGCTCACCGGCGCCCGTCCCGTCTACGTGTCCCCGCCCGTCATGGAGGACTGGGGCATCTACGGCAACATCGCGCCGGAGCAGGTCCTCGAGGCGCTCCGGGCGAACCAGGGGTGCCAGGCCGTCATGGTCACCTGCCCGCTCTACTACGGGCAGACGACGGACATGGCCCGCATCACGGCCGTGGCGCACCGGGCCGGGGCGGCGTGCCTCGTGGACGAGGCCCACGGTCCCCACTTCGGGTTCCACGAGGCGCTGCCGCCGTCGGCGATGTCGTGCGGCGCGGATCTCGTGGCCCAGAGCACGCACAAGGTCCTCGGCGCCATGACGCAGTCCTCGATGCTGCACCTGGCCGGGGCGCGCATCGACCGGGCCAGGCTCAAGATGGGCCTCCAGCTCCTGCAGTCGACGAGCCCGTCCTACGTCCTGCTCGCTTCCCTCGACGTGGCCCGCCTGCAGATGGCCGTGTCGGGACGGCGGCTCCTCGACCGCGTGATCTCGATGGCGAGGGAAACCGTGCGGGCGCTCAACCGGATCCCCGGGATCCGGTGTTTCGGGCCCGAACACTGCGGCCGGCCCGGCGCGTTCGCCTTCGACGAGACCCGGATCATGCTCCACGTGGACTGGCCCGTGTCCGGGTTCGAGGTCGCGCACCGCCTCCGGGACGAGTACCGGCTCCAGCCCGAGATGGCCGACTCGACGAACGTCCTGTTCCTGATCGGGCAGGGCAACTCGTGGGGCCAGCTCAAGCGGCTGGTGCGGGCCGTGCGCCGGCTCGAGCGCGACTACCGGGGTCTCACCGCGCACCGGACGCCCCTGCACCTGCCCCCGCTGGAGCCGACGCGCGTGGTGCTCACCCCGCGCGAGGCCGTTCTGGGCCGGGCCCGCCGGGTTCCGTTGTCCGACGCCGCGGGCGAGGTGTGCGCGGAACTGCTCTCCCCGTATCCGCCCGGGGTGCCCCTGGTGGCCCCCGGCGAGCTGATCACGAAGGAGGTCGTGGGTTACCTGAGCGGTGTCCTCCGGGCGGGGGGCCGGGTCAACGGGCAGGCGGACATGTCGGGACGATCGGTCCGGATCGTCGAGGCGGCCCCCGCGTCCGCGGCGCGGGACGTTGACTTTGACAAGATGTTGGCCTTCGTGTTACATCAGAACGCTCCCGAGGGGGGTGCGCAATGAAGAAGGACCTGCTCAAAAGGTACCATGCCCTGCTTCTCAAGCAGAAGCAGGATCTCATGGCCTCGGTGTCGGAGGAGGAGCGCGAGGGGCGCGACGCCGTCACCGACGAGGCCAAGGACTACGGCGACATGGCGACCGAGGCCTACGGGCAGGAGATGTCCTTCGCGATCTCGGACGCCGGGCGCCGCAGTCTCAAGGACATCGAGGACGCGCTCCTGCGCGTCCGGGACGGCACCTACGGCAACTGCGAGCGCTGCGCCAAGCCCATCGACGAGGCGCGGCTCGAGGCGGTGCCGCATGCGCGCATGTGCATCGCGTGCGCGGAAGCCGTCGAGAAGGAAAGCGGCCACTAGCAGGCCGGCCGGCGCCGCCGTGACGAAACGCGAAGTCGTTCAACGGGCCCTCGACTGGAAGTCTCCTCCGTACGTTCCCTGGTCCTTCGGTTTCACCGAAGGCGCCTGGGAGAAACTCGAAGGACACCCCGCCATCGCCGGATTTCCCCGCGGCTTCGGTAACCACGTCCTGAGCGTCGGCAACGCCGTCGGGCATTTCGAGGACATCGGGGGCGCGAAGGTCCGCGACGTCTTCGGCGTCGTCTGGGACCGGAGCGTGGACCGCGACATCGGCGTCGTGGCGGGATGCGTCCTGCCGGAGCCGTCGCTCCAGGGGTGCAAGTTACCCGACCCGCTGGATCCCCGGTTCTTCGAAGACATCCCGGGCGCGCTGGCCGCCCGTCCCGACCTCTACCGCGTCTTCTCGATCGGGTTCTCGCTCTACGAGCGGGCGTGGACGCTCCGCGGGATGGAGAACCTGCTCGTGGATTTCCACGAGAACCCCAGGTTCGCCCGCGAACTTCTGCACACGATCACGGACTGGAACATCGCCCAGGTCAAGAAGGCGGTTCAATACGACCTCGACGCCGTCTACTTCGGCGACGATTGGGGCCAGCAACGCGGGTTGCAGATGGGCCCCAGGATCTGGCGGGAGTTCATTCTTCCGGAACTGACCCGCATGTACGGCGCGGTCAAGTCGGCCGGGAAGCGGGTCTGGATCCACTCCTGCGGCGACGTGGACGAGCTCTTCGACGACCTCGTGGCCATCGGGCTGGACTGCTTCAACCCGTTCCAGCCCGAGGTCATGGACTGCCCGGCGCTGATGGCCCAGTACCGGGGCCGGCTCTCGTTCCACGGCGGGCTGTCGACCCAGCGGATCCTGCCCTACGGCACCCCGGACGATGTCCGCCGCGCCACCCGGAAGCTGCTTCAACTCGGCCGCGGCGGCGGGTACATCTTCGCCCCCGCCCACGCGGTTCCCAAGGACGCCCCGGCGGACAACATGCTCGCCTTCATCGAGACCGTCCTCTCCCAACCCGGCTCCCGTTAGGGGCATTTGTCGTTACCCCCTTGCGGTCACCTGGTGCGACGGGAGTTGGCACGCCATGCAGCCAGGAGCGAGACGCCCACGATCAACGCGAGAAAGACGGCGTTGTGAAGGTACTTGCGGGTCGCCGAGACGTCGCCGATCAGGGGGAAGTAGGTGAACGCTTCCAGGGCACGACTGAGCACCGCGCCCGCCGCGAGCGCAGCGGTGTGGCGCGCATCCCAATCTGATGCCCGCGAAACGCGGGCCACCCCCATCGCGCTGATCACGAGGATCCCGGAGGACAACGCGGCACCCAGCCAGTTCTCGGGCACCACAAAAAGGACGACGGCGGCCACGAGGCCCGCGAG
>Ga0315294_10001247_pt1 | contig 27551 bp, 27 predicted proteins | sample YL17G13_40_MG_FD_203626 | JGI IMG/M metagenome (GOLD analysis project Ga0315294, IMG submission 203626) | Sediment microbial communities from Yellowstone Lake, YNP, Wyoming, USA - YL17G13_40 | ecosystem: Environmental > Aquatic > Freshwater > Lake > Sediment | place: USA: Wyoming | collected... | reverse complement strand
GTTTTATATATCTGTTTACTAGAGTAAACAGGTGATATGAAATGAAAACCACAGTAAAAAAGAAAATAGGTTTAGCCCTGTTAATAACAGCGGTTACAGAGTGCGCAATATACTGTCAGACATATCTGACGTATTTGCGCTTTACACATTGCGGGCCAATACCGCCAGGCATGTATGTGGATTACTGCTACACACTCGCTGACGTTGCACAAAGGGCAAGCGATGCAGCCAAGATATTTTTCCTGCCAGTATTAGCAATAGCATTCATAGCAAGTCACCTGATTGTATCTAAAATGGAGAGGAATAAAAAATGAAAAACCACGAAATATTTGCAATTATGACTGCAATTGCACTTATGTTTATCATAGGTGTCAGTGCGGTTCCACAAACTAACACAGTTTGGACACAGCCGGGCTGGGGGAATTTCCAGCCAGTTCCAATAATGTTGAAAGACATCGGAATATATGACGCAAAGCCAGGCGACATAGTTTACGCTGATAATGGTCCAACATACGTAGCAATTGATTCACAAAGAGCATTGTATTTGGACTTTAACGTGGCTCCTAGAGTGTATGTTCCCGATCAACCAGCCATACCGCTAGAGGAAATAGAGGTTTACGCTTACGATGACCCGCGAACGACCATGGCAGAGTACTACGAAGTTGGCTATAGGATAGTCGGTCATGTTGATGAAAACATAATGAACATAATCACACCACCCGAACAACTAGTCACGGTAATAATGACTACGCGAGCAGAACCCGGTAAGTGGATTGTCAATACGCAGTTCAAAATATGGGCTTACTTGGGCGTTGATGAAGAAGCAATGAAAATCATTTGGGAGCAAGCTTACGCAAGGACTGGTGTCGAATGGAACTTCATACTGCCAACTTTGCAGCTCTATAAAAATATGGGAAAGCAGATACAAGCAAACGTACTTGAGCCACAAGATTTGTATTTGCGCTTCACGCCTCATGGCTATTCAAGAATGACTGTTTATGCACTTAATAGCGAGTGCGGCAGAAACGTTGCACTAAACATCAATCTTGGAACGAGATTTGCAAATGCCGGCGGAACAAATCAAGACCTTGGTGCAGGAGAGCCGGTAACTGTTTATGTTCCAACAGGAATGTCCAAAACATTCGAATTAAAGACGTACTGTTTGAATGCGCACAAAGGCGTTCCAGCAATGGGTGATGCCTTGAGTCCAACAGAAATCGTTGATGATAATATCAGAGATGTAATGAAAGAAGCATTTGCTGGTGGTCAAGCATCAACAAGCGAATCCCAAAGCGCGGTCTGGCAACAGACCGGTTAATTTCTTTTTTTAGAATTCTAAATGCAGGGGAGAGGATTTGAACCTCTGAAGGCACTAAGCCAATGGATGTCTTGTAGACTCCGCTGAAAATTTCTTTTCAGCGACACTTAAGTCCATCCCCTTTGACCGCTTGGGTACCCCTGCAACAACCGCACACCGTTGACGTGTGGTCGTATGCTTTGCATACAACTTAGTTGTATCAGTATAACTGATACGACAGCACTCCGGATTTGCGAATCCGATGCGGAGAGGAGGATTCGAACCTCCGAAGGCACTAAGCCACAAGACTCTGAATCTTGCACGTTTAACCGCTTCGCTATCTCCGCGCTCTAATTTAAGTTTAATGCTCCCGACGAGATTTGAACTCGTGTCCAGGGATCGAGAATCCCTTATCCTTGACCGGGCTAGACTACGGGAGCACATAATAAAGGCGAAACTTTGGCTTAAAAAGATTAGCGGGTTCTGTTAATGACATAATCTGCCAGACTTGATAAAAATACTCTGTTCGATAGGTTTGTATTGGTTTGTAGCACCCTTTGCGCTTTTGTAACGTAACTTTCCGCCATTTCCTGACATTTAGCTAGCGCACCAGAATCTGTAAGAGTTGCAATTACTTTTTGAGTGTCTTCAGCTGTTAGAGGTTTACCCATGTAGCCCTTAACCGTATCTATTTGCTCTTTATTTCCGCAGGTTAGGAGCATAGCTACTGGCATAGTTAGCTTTCCTTCAGTTATGTCATTCTTTGCTTTTTTCAAGGAATCTGGTGAAAGTACTCCCATCATGTCATCTTTAATCTGGAAAGCTAGCCCGACAGCAAGCCCATAATCTGTTAGCGCTGCGATTTGACTATTTGTTGCTCCGGCAAGCTTGGCACCAATTCTTAGCGGACCTGCAAGAGTATACCACGCGGTTTTATATTCATGGATTTGCTGAACGTATTCAACGGGGTTCTGTACGGGTCCATGTTTTGACATCTCGTCGAGTCGCTGGCCAAAACCAGTCTTTAGTTCAATATCTATTAGTTCTTCAAGAGCAGCGCACTTTCGCTCTGGTGAAAAGTTTGAGTTAAGAATTGGCTTTTTTGCGAGCGCACAGCAAATATCTCCATCTAATATTGCTAAATTTTCCCCACCACGAATTGCTTGAGCTGCGGGCAAGCCCGAATCTCCAAGCTTTTTTTGGTACACTATGTGTAGTGTGTCCTTGTTGCGCCTGATTCTGTCTTGGTCCATGACATCATCATGAATTAGGAAATAGGCGTGCAAAATTTCCAGCGAACATGCAGCATCTACAACGCCTTCGCCACGGTCGCCCTTAATAGTCTCATAACCCACAATGAATGATATTGGTCTGATTCTTTTACCTTTATTTAGGCACGCGTTTCTTATGTTAATAATTGACTCATTATTGGCAGCAGCTTTAATTTCTTTTTTGAAAAAATCGTCTAATGCTCGCTCAACTTTATCCTTGAGAATGTCATATTCTGCTTCGAAATCCATATCAGTTGTTGCGGTAAAAAGAATATTAAGACTTTCGGGAAAGGCGGGCCCACGAGGATTTGAACCCCGGTCCCCCGGTCCGAAGCCGGGCGCACTATCCAAGCTATGCTATAGGCCCGTTTAAAAGACTTAATTCTCAATTTAAAAAGATTGGTCAAGAATTTTGACAGCTTCTAGCCAGGCATTCGCCGTGCCTTCAGGATTATAGCCACCGCCGCCCAGCATCAGAAGTTTGCCATTGCATTTTTGGTGTGCCAGCTTATGCAGTTTTTCTGCCGCATATTTATGTGCGTTTATGGTATAATTTAGTTCTGTCAAAGGGTCATCTGCAAGACCATCAGCACCAGCTTGCAAGATTATGAAATCTAGATTATATTTTGAAAGAAACTCTATGACTTTATCGAAAGCAGTCTGGAATTCAGCATCTCCAGCTCCCGGCGGTAAAGGCAAATTCAGTTTTGTGCCTTCGGCGAAACCTTTACCCTTTTCATTACTGTGTCCTGTTCCCGGATATAAGTGGGCTTGATGTATATCCGCAATAATTATTTCAGGCACACTTTCGAAAGCATAAAAGACACCATCCCCATGGTGCGCATCAATATCTACGTAAGCGACTTTCAAATTATTTTTTAACAAGTACTTTATTGCAATGCCTGCATCGTTGAAAATGCAGAAACCAGCAGCCCTACCAGGATGTGCGTGGTGCAAACCACCTGTTGGATTAAAACCGTGCTCATATTTTTTTGCTAGAATATCTTTTGTAAGCTGCAGCGTTGTACCCGCGGACCAGCAAGCAGCTTCATAGCAGCCTTTGAAAGCTGGCGTGTCTCCGTAATCAATATATCCCTTGCCATGTGAGGACATTAGCTTGATAAAATCGACATACTCTTTAGTGTGGAAAAGTTGTAAGTCTTCTTCTTTAGCTAAAACAGGTTTTACAGTCTTGATATCCTTTGGCAAATTCTGATAGAACGGAGTTAATCTTTTGTTGTTGAAAGGATGATCCGGAAAACTGTATAAATAAAGTTCCGGACCTTTTGCAACAACTAACCTCATGGCGTTAGCCTTTCCATAGTTCTCGGGAAAGGAATAGCATCTTTAATTGACTCTAAACCGCAAATCCATTGCACAAATCTATCCATGCCCATTCCGAAACCGGCATGCGGAACTGCGCCATATCTGCGCGTGTCAAAATACCATTCGTAATCTTTGGGGTCTTCACCTTTGGATTTCAGAGCTTTTTTCATAGCTTCGATATCCAAATCTCTCGCAGATGCACCAATCAATTCGAAACCCGTTTCAGGCACAAGGACGTCTAGACATAATGCAACTTTCTTGTCTTTTGGATCGCTTGGCTTATAGAATGCCATAACCTCTTTTGGATAGTGCGTCACAATTACGGGCTTGTCATAGTGAGTTGTAAGCTGTTTTTCTTCTGGCGTTCGTAAGTCTTTGCCCCAGGAAACTTTCATACCATCCTTTTCCAGGATTTTCAAAGCTTCAGTGTAAGTGACTTTTGGGAAAGGCGGTTTTATTTTTTCAAATTGTTTTGGGTCTCTGCCAAGCAATTTCAATTCTTTGGCGCAGTCTTTTGCGACTTTTTGACAGATATATGAAATCAATTCTTCACAAACTTTTGCTAGTCCGTCCAGGTCCATCCAGGCAGCTTCCATTTCTCCGTGCCAGTATTCCATTAGGTGCCTTGAAGTCTTTGATTTCTCAGCTCTGAAAGATGGTGCTATAGTGAATATCTTTTCCAAAGCAGGCAGCAAGGCTTCCGCATAAAACTGCCATGTCTGCGCTAACCTGACTTTCTTGCCAAAGTAATCCACTTCAAACAATTCTAAACCAGATTCAGATGTTTTGGTAAAGAATGGCGCGTGCGTTTCGTAGTATCCTTTTTGCAAAAAGAATTCTCTAAATGCAGTAAACACCTTACTGCGTATCTTCCATACTTGCTGCAGTTTCTGCATTCTGACGGAAAGATGTCTGACATCAAGCAAAAATTCGTCGCTCAAGTCTTTTGAGATTGGGTAGCGTTCTGCAAGCCCAACAATTTTCAGATCAGTGACTTGCAATTCAAAACCTGTTGGTGCTCTTTTGTCCTCTTTTATTGTGCCTTCTACTTCACAGGAGCTTTCTATGGTAATTTTCTCAGCTTCTTTCCAGGCTTTGCTGTCTTTCTTGACAATTGCCTGTATCAAATCCGAGCTGTCCCTGAGAGTCAGGAAGATTATCTCTTTCTGGTCTCTTTTTCTGTAAACCCAGCCCCTTATGGCTACTTGTTTACCTTCTAACTTCTTATCTAAAACTTGCTCTATTGATTTAAATTCCATGTCTATCACCCCTTTTAGGAATTAATAAAACTAGCGCCCGGGGAAGGATTTGAACCTTCGACCTATCGCTTAACAGGCGATCGCTCCACCAGGCTAAGCTACCCGGGCAGATACTTATGGCTATCCTTAAAGTCGCACTTGAAATTGAGCTAAATCTATCTAGAATTGAGAATCTAACAATTCCGGCTGACCATCTCGGTTGCCATAAAGTTACTAGCGTGTTTAAGTATATAAAGGTTTCTAAACTGTTTACTCGAGTAAACAATTATGTTTAAAATATTGGCCCTATTTGTTTACTCTATGAAACAATTGATTGCGCAAGGTGCCGAAGCGAAAATCTATCACTCTGATGGCAAAATCATCAAAGAGCGAGTCTCAAAATCATATAGAATCGCCCAGATTGACTCTAAATTGCGCAAGGAGCGCACGAGAGCTGAAGCTAAGCTTATACGTACTCTAGAAAGAGCAGGAGTTCCTGTTCCTGCAGTCTTAAAGGAAGATGACAAGGGAATGGCTCTAGAATTGGAATTTATTGATGGAGAAAAAGTCAGAGATTACTTGGAAAGGGCTGAAGATATTGAAATTTGCAAGCAAATAGGTGAGTTAACAGCAAAAATGCATTCTGCAAATGTTGTTCACGGAGATTTGACTACGTCAAATCTGATACTTAAAGGCGAGAAAGTTTACTTGATAGATTTAGGGTTGGGAGAGGTTTCTGAAAGAATAGAAGACAAAGCAGTTGACTTGCATTTATTCAAAGAATGTTTGATTTCAAAGCATCACAAAATCTGGGAAGCCTGCTGGAAGAACTTTGTTGAAGGCTACAAAAATGAGAAAGTTTTAGGCAGATTGAAAATTGTTGAATCGAGGGGAAGATATAAGCAAGCTAAGGTCTTCTAAAGTCCGATTATCTGGCTAATGTAGTCTTCTGCAATCTTTTCGCTCGCAAAAACCGTTATGTTTATTCCCTTAAAAACGGGCACGTCTTCGTTTCTGAAGCACTCGATAATAAACTCCATGGGTTTGACGTCATATATTTTTTTACCTTCAAATGTGAAGCAAGTAGAACCTCCAGCGCGCATAAACTTTACTTCTTGAATTGTCTTGCCCGCGGGTAGCGTTGCTGTACCTTTAATTCTGATTCGGTAATTCTTGCTGTCTTTGTACTGCTCTATGTACGTCGAAAGCTTGTCGGGCTCTATACTTTTTAGCTGCGCGTAAGGTCCTGCTTCAGCTTCACTGACGGCGATTATTCCTTTTTGTTCTATCAGTTTAATGAGTCCGTCCAAGCTTTCTATTTTCATATACTTTCCCTTAATCAAAAGTCTTTTAAACCAAATACTTTAGGCAGAGGCAGGATAGGTCGGCTTCGGCTTGCTTATACCGGTATGTTCTGGTATTTGTGAGTCGATTTTCAAAAAAATGGCACGAATGCACGCAAGGAGACGAGGAAAAGCAGGCTCAAAGAAGCCACTTCTAGCTCCAGCTCCGAGTTGGATTCAGTACAAAACCGAAGAGATAGAAGCACTTGTAGCGAAATTTGGAAAGCAGGGATTGCCTTCAAGTCAAATCGGTTTAATTCTCAGAGACAGCTACGGAGTGCCAGATATTGAAAAAATCACTAGTAAGAAAATTGGGGAGATATTGGACGAGAAGAAACTCACCCCAAGGATACCCGAAGACATTCAAAACTTAGTGAAACAAGCAATCAAACTAAAGAAGCACATGGAGATTCACAGAAAAGATATGACTGCAAAACGTGGCTTGCAATTAATACAAGCAAAGATAAACAGACTGGCAAAATACTATAAGCGAAACGACAAGCTTCCAGAAGACTGGAAACTTGAAACAGAGGTTGTTGGATAATGGCAACAAAACCCGTAGTCACAAAAGCAAAGAAGAAATGGTTCACAGTTTTAGCACCTGAACAATTCAGAAACAAAGAAATCGTTGACGTGACTGCGTTCGAGCCTCAACAGCTTACAGGAAGACCTGTGGAAGTAAATGTAATGTTGCTTACTGGTCTGCCAAAAGACCAGCAAAGAAAATTAATTTTCAGGATAACGGGCACACAAGGAGAAAAAGCAGTAACAGAGCCTTGGCGCTATTTACTTGTTGATAGTTTCATTCAAAGGTCTGCAAGAAGATACAAAGAAAGATTTGTCCATGTAATAAGAGTGCCTACAAAAGATGGTAAAACCATAGAGCTGAAATGGCTGGCATTTGGTGTAAAGAAATTGCATCACCCTGTTCGCGCAGAGTTACTGAACAAATTAACGGCACAGACAAAAGATAAGGTTGAAAAAATACCGGTCGGCGAGTTGTTTGTACCAGCGACTTTAGATAAATTATCAACAGACATAAAGAAAGAATTAAGAATTATTTTCCCGCTGGATAAATTGCTTGTTTGGAAACTCGCAATTATCTAAGTCTGATAACGTCTAGATTTCTTGGTGCTAATGTCTCTATCTTGAAATTCTTGTGTAAGCTTGATGCCAAGTCCAGCGTTCTGGAATTTTCACCATGAACAATTATGGCTTTTCTAGGTCTTGGCTTGACTTTTTGTATGAATGACATTAATTCCTCGCGGTCGCAGTGTCCTGAAAGCCCCTCTAAAGTGTGTACTTCTAATTTTATTTTGACCAGTTCTTCGTCAATCTGAATTTCTTTCTCGCCCTTCTGCACTCTGCTACCTAAAGAACCTTCAGACTGGTAGCTCGTTAATACTACGGCATTTTTGACATTGTCAGCAAGTTCCTTCAAGTATTGTACTGATGGACCGCCCGTCAACATGCCTGACGTGGCAACGACTACGCAAGGTGGACCTTCTAAAACCAGTTTCCTTTCTTTTGATGAGCCAACTTGCTTGAATATAGGCGATAGGAATGGGTCCTGACCCTCATAGAATATCTGCTCGCGTACATCTTTATTCAAAAATCTTGGATAAGCATTATGGATTGCAGTAATATCCCATACCATTCCGTCAATCCAGACAGGGAAATCAATCTTTTCCTCTCGGGAAAATTTTTCTAAGAGTAGCATAATTTCCTGGGAACGTCCAACCCCCAGTGAAGGTATCAGAACTTTTCCCTTTCGCTGAATTGTCTCTTTTACGATCTTTATCAGATGTTTCTCACAATCCTCCCTGCTGGGCATTATAGCATCAGAAGCTCCGTAAGTGCTTTCCAGCATCAAAGTTTCAAGTCTCGGGAAAACCATCTGACAGCCGTCAAACAGCATTGATTTCTTTACTTTGAAATCGCCAGTGTACATGAAATTATGCCAGCCTTCTCCGATGTGGCAGTGCGCAAAAGCAGAACCCAAAATGTGGCCTGCATTGTACAGTGTAATCCTAACATCAGGCGTGATATCGGTAACTTCACCGTACTCCAAAGTTACAGTGTGCTTTACAGCTTCTTTGATGTCCGTGCTAGAATACAAAGGTTGTTTTGCACTTGCTTGGCTGACTTCTATGTAGTCTAACATAAGAAGCGCCATTACATCGCGGGTTGGTTCGGTACAATAAACAGGACCGCGGTAACCCATCTTAAACAGATACGGCAAAAAGCCACAGTGGTCCAAATGAGCGTGCGTGATAATGACTGCGTCCAGATCCTCAATGTGAAATTCGGGCGCCGTTAAATACGGGAACTGATATTTCCCCTGTGCAGCAACGTTGATTCCGCAATCCAAAAGAACTTTTGATTCAGGGGTTTGCAACAAGAAACAGGAGCGTCCTACTTGCCTGCCAGCACCAAGAATTGAAACTCGGGCCCACATCTCATCACCTACTGCGGTTTTCCTCTGCTCGTAAATTCGCTGGCCTACCTTGTGCAAGAATTTTCGCCTGTATTCAGAGTCCGTAAATAGAACATTTCTGATGTTTGTTGTGATTTTTGATGGAATTACTGACTCCCTTCTAACGAAAGTGGTCCAGAAAGTCTCATCCTTGATTTTCTTCAAGTTCTCGCCATCTTTTCCAATTGCAATGCCAGGTTTCTTAGCCTCTATCGTGACAAGGCTTCGAGCGGGCTCAAAAAGAATCTGAGTGACTTCAGCATCCTTTGGAATAGCCTCTGATATGAATTCCCTGGTTTTCTCAGCATCTTTCCTTATGGCAGGGTCAGCTCTCAAATCAATTCTTTTCTTAAATTCATCAACAAGAGCGCGGATTATATCCCCGCCTTGCAGGAAGAAAGTTCTGTTTTTTGTGTAGAGGACTATATTTGCTCCTTCGTACACCGTTAATGTTATTTGTGCGTCCTTGGGAACTTTATTCAGTATTTCGTCTAATACGGTCATTTTTCCTCTTTAGCTCGTCATAGAATTTACTTTATCTTCAATACAGCAGCAGCTACTTTTTCTGCTTTCCTGTAGCCTTTCTTGTCTATGATGACAACTTCTACACCTTCGCCTGTGCCGGCATCTCGTTTCAGTGCAGAGATCATAGCTCTGGTTGCCAGGTCAACGCCCTGTTCAGTTGTCATGCCTTCTTTGAAACTGTCCTCTAAAACACCGAAAGCCATCGGGCTTCCGCTGCCGGTAGAGTAATACTGATTTTCTTTGATTATGCTTCCGCCCATGTCTATAGTGTATAAAGCGTATTCGTTGTTTTCATCGATTCCACCGATTATCAGCTGAACGATGTAAGGTATGTATGATTTTGCCCTTTCAAATACAATTGTTGCCAAGAGATTTGCAGCAACTGTCAGGCTTGGCTCAACACCCGTGTTGTATCGGTACAAATCCATCTCTGCCCGTAAAAGTTTTGCAAGCATTTGACCGTCTGATGCAAAACCCGCGATTGTCAGGCCAATATTATCTGAAATCTTGAATATTTTTTCTACATTCTTGTTTGAGATTAAGTAGCCCATTGTGGCTCGCTTGTCAGCAGCCATTATGACTGCGTCTTTACACACTATGCCTACAGTTGTTGTTCCTTTCCTTTGCTGATTTTCTTCCATTAGAATACCTCAGATTTGTGAGAACTGCTATTCATTCGATATTGTTGATTTTTAAATGTTTTTGTTGGAAGCTCACAACCCTTTTCCAAAGCGTTGACGGAAAAGTGGGTGCCAGCTTCGCTGCCAGCCCACTCAGTATGACTTTGCAATGAAGCTGAAAGAAATCTTTCAGCTACCCCGCGAAATCAGTATGATTTCGCGATGTAAACAATGTGTTTTGCTGGCTTGCCGCACATAATGCACTTGCCAGACGCTTTCTCTTGCTTGCCGAATAAAATGCCTCGCACCTTCGCAGCGGCTTCTTCCTGAAGCTTGTCAGCACATTTTTGTCCATCAAAACCGATAGAACACCAAGGAGCCCTTACCATTCCGCGCTTTGTTTCAATTAGTTTCTTGAGTTCGGCATAAGTTTTTGCCTCGTGAATTGAATTTTTCAGTTCCGTTTCGGCTTTTGCAGTTATGTTTTTCAGAAGAGCGTCAGCATACTCCTTAATTTTCTTATCCAGAAGTTTTTCGGAAATGATTTCTTTTTTCTTTGTGTCCCGTCTTACTAAAGTCAATGTCTTTTCTTTAACTTCTCTAGGTCCGACTTCAATCCTGATAGGGGCACCTTTCATTTCCCATTCGTTGAATTTCCAGCCCGCAGTATTTTCAGAATCGTCGTATTTCACTCTGTAACCTTTTCCTTTCAGATCCTTTTCTAGTTGCTTACATTTCTTGTCAACATCTGCAGATTTCTTCTCGAAGATTATGGGTATTATCACAACCTGGATTGGAGCGACTTCAAATGGCAAAACAAGGCCATAATTATCTCCGTGTATGCCGATAAGGCCGGCCATTATTCTAATGAGCCCAGGGCCATAACAAGTCTGCCAAGTGCGTTCCTTCTGCTCTTTTTTGTTCATAAAATATATGTCATATGTTTTGGAGAAATTCTGCCCAAGATCATGTGTTGATGCAATTGTGTTTACCTTTCCGTCAACAATCGTTTCGGCGCCATAAGTATCAACAGCACCGGCAAATTTATCCCACTGTGGCCTTCGCACTAAAATAAATGGTAGTCCAAGTTTCTTGTGCATTACATTTTCAGAATAAGCCATATCTTTCTTTACCTGCTCCAAGGCATCTTCGTGAGTTGCAAAAGCATCATGTGCCTCAAAGAAATTGAATTCCCTGCCTCTTAGGAAAGGCCGCGTTGTTGTCTCAAACCTGAATACAGTCATTCTTGATTGGTATCTTTTGAAAGGAAGCTGGTTCCAGCTTCTTATCCATAGGGCATACATCGGATAAATCTGTGATTCTCCAGTAGGTCTTAAGTAGAATTTTTCCTCAAGTTTTTTACTGCCGCCCTCGGTAACCCAGTATAATTCCGGAGCAAAGCCTTTCACGTGTTCCTTTTCTTTCTTCATATAGGCTTCAGGAACTATTGTAGGAAAAAGCATTGGCTCGTGCCCATCTGCTTCAACTTCCTTCTCAAGCATCGCTTCGAAAGCACGCATGATTTTGACAGCCCAAGGCGTTTCTACAATGGCGCCCTGTATGCCGTATCTAATATCTGCCAGGTGTGCTCCAGATTCAGAAACAAGCTCAGTATACCACTCAGAGAAGTCTTTTTCCTTTTTATTCTTAAGAGCCATGTATATACTGCTCCAAATAAACCTATTTAAATTATTTTATCATCGTAAAGTCATGTTAAAGGTAGCTATCCTCTCTGATCCACATCTCGGTTTTGGTGCCGGTACTGAAAGAGAGAATGATGCCTTCAATAATTTCGAGCTTGCTTTGAGATCAGCAATCAGGGAAGAGCCGCAGCCGCAAATCATTCTTTTATGCGGTGATATCTTTCATGACAAGATTCCGAGGCAGGAAGTTCTGGGCAAAGCCATAGAATTGTTTGCAAAAGCCAACAAGCAGTTGCGGGTAAAACCCCAGATCCTGAAGCGAATCAAGAATAACAATCTGGAAATTGTCAAGGACTTTATTCCGCCAATAATCGCAATCTGGGGCACTCATGAAAAAAGACACTCAGAAAGCACAAATCCAGTTCAGATTTTAGAAAAGGCAGGACTTCTGTATTGCTTGCACGCAGAATCAATCTTAGTTGAGTGTGGCTACGACAAGCTCGGAGTACACGGCCTTTCAGGAGTCCCGGAACCTTACGCCAGAGATGCTTTGAAATCATGGAATCCGAAACCTTTCACAGACGGACAGAACATTTTGATGCTTCACCAAAATATCAAGGAAGCAATGCCTCCTGTTGATTATGCTTTGGAGTTTGCTGACCTGCCGAAAGATTTCATAACGCTTTGCGGGCACATTCACAATACCGCAACATTCGAGCACCCCGCTTCAAAGAGGCCCATTATTGTTGTCGGCTCAACTGTCTCGACACAGCTGCAAAAAGTTGAGTCGCAAACACCAAAAGGCTACTACGTAATAGAATTTGGCCGTGAAAAATATGATGTAAGGTTTGTGCCGATACGGACGAGGCCATTCTTTTACGAAAATCTAACAATTAATAGCAAAAAGCCTGTTGAAGTTCTATTTGAAATTGACAGGGCAGTTTCAAAAAACCTGAAAGACCATATTTTTGTAGAGGGCGAAAAGCCCATAGTGCGAGTTAAATTAGAAGGCAGGTTGGCAGAAGGATTCAGGCCGGAAGATTTGAATCTAAACAAAGTCTTTTCAGATTTCAACCAGAAGGCAATACTTTCTCTTGACAAATCTTCTTTGGAAACTGTTGATTCTGCGCAGCATTCAAAATTTTTAGAAGAAATCCGGGAAAAGAAATTAACAATAGATGAGATAGGTCTTGAAATTCTCTCAAAGAATTTGAAATTGGAAATTAATCCTGAAAAACTCAGCATGATTTTCAACTTGCTTGCGGATGAAGATTTAGAGCAAGCAGAGAATGCTATTGAAGGTAGATTTGAAGTTAGACCGGAGATTAAGCTTGAATATACTGCTCAAGAGCCAGAAACCCCTCAGGAACTCGCGACCCCGCAGCCTCAGACAGAGGTGCAGCAACCTGTAACTCCAGAGCAAGCTGTACAGCCTGCAACTCCGCAGACGCAATCAACACCAGCTAGAACGGCACTGGATCCAACAATCTTGCATTTGGCAGAATCCGGATTGTCAATGTTAGGCATGGGTAGCGGAAGCGGCAAACCTTCTGCAAAACCAGTTGCGGTGCCGAAACCAATGGCTGCGCCCACGCAGCAAGCTCCAGCAAGAAGGGCAGTAGACCCTGAAACCAAACGTCTGGCTGAATCAGGATTATCGATGCTGGGTAGCTCGGACCACAAAGAAAAACCAATAATCCGGATGAAAGAAGCTCCTGGTGCAAAGACCGTGCAGAAAATAGCTGGACAGCCACATGCAAAGCCAGTCGGGCAGGCACCACCGCAGAGAAGATGGAAGCTTGGCGATGAAGACGAAATCATAGTTGCAAAGAAAAGCTCATTTAGCTTGAAAAAATTCCTAAATAAGGAGTATTAGATGGTAGGCGTAGCGAAAGAACAGGCAAAAGCAATTGTTGACTTAGCCAATACGTTAGACCAAATAATAACACCAGAAGATGTTTTAGTCGGCATAACTACGGATGGCGTTCCAATTGCAAGAGGCCTAGAGCACGTAATTTTCAAATATATAGGAAAAATATGTAGGGTTGAATACATAGGAGCAAGCTCAAAATTTAATTTTGTAGACACACACAAATTAAAATTATTGAAAGAAATGTCTGGCCGCCGAATTTATGTTGATTGGCGCACAGTCACCGGCAAACTTGGCGAAATGCTAAAAGAAAAGGATAATGAAAGTCTATATGCCGTATTGAGCGATCCAAATAATAAAGCAGATATTAGAGCAACAACAGAAGACGTTGCTAAATTTGATTTCCCAAAGGATTATGAACAAACAATGAAGATAATAGGTTTATGGACCGAGCCGCACACAGTAGCTGGTCTGTTAAAATTAAAGACGTTTGGTGGAAAAATAGAGTATAAAGAAATATCCACAGAGCAAAGTAAAAGTTTCTACGGTGCTCTTTATAGTTCAATGGCTATTATATTAAAGGCAAAATGATAAGTAAAATAAGACTGCAGAACTGGAAATCTCACACAGATACAGAGCTTTCCTTTACTAACGGAGCTAATGTTATTGTTGGCCCGATGGGGGCTGGCAAATCATCTATTTTACAGGCAATTTCATTTGCTCTTTTCGGGACATTTTCAGAGTTGAAGAGAAAGGAACTGAAGATTTCAGACCTTGTGAAAAGAAATTCTGAAATAAAAAATGCAGGCGTTGATATTGAGCTTGCAATTGGCAACGAAGTCCTGCAGATAAAGAGACTTATTGAAGATGGCAACACAAAGGAAGCCACAATAAGGAACAAGGAAGGAAAGCTTCTCGCAGGAACAAATCCTGCTCAAGTCAACGCATACCTTAAGGATGTTCTGAAGATAGATGAGGATATTTTCCTGAGAACAATTTATGCGAAGCAGAATGAAATTGACTTGTTCTTGCAATTAACGCCAATTGAAAGGAAAACAAGATTGGATGAGTTAATGTGCATTGACAAATTTGAGATTGCAAGGAAAAATTGTGTCAAGTTATTGAATCAAATAGAAACAAAAAAATCTTCACAGGAAGAATTCATCAGAGATTTCAAGATTGAGGATTTAGAAAGAGAAATTGAGGAATTAAATAAGGCTTGCACTGATTTGCTTACAGAGAAAGAGAGCCTGAAAGCAAAAGTTTCGGAAGTTGAAAAGGGAAAAACCGAATTTGACATAAAAATAAAGGCACTGAGGAAAAATCTTGATGAAATAAACCGGCTGGAAGAGAAAAAAAGACTCTTGGAAACACAACTTACAGAATTAAAGGAAAAATTAGGACCAGTTACTTTAGATGAAGACCTGCAGTCGGTTGGTTTCAGATTAAGGGAAGTTAAGACAAAGATATCTGAACTGCAGAGATCAAAAGTTCACCTTAAAGAAGATGCCGAGCACCACCAGAGAAACGCTCTGGAATTGGAAAAGAGACTCGGAATGCTTGAGCACAAGTCCGCAGAGCTTGCAGATGCTCTTGCAGAGACTGAAAAGCTGCACGCAGACTTGGAAACGCTCGAAAAAGAAGGAAAGTTAGTTTTGATAGAGAGCAGGCTGAAAGCAGTTGAAGATAATCTGAGAAATACTATAGACCAAAGAGCGCAAGTTCTCGGCGAAATATCCATAATTAAAAAGCATCTTCAGGAGCTGGAAACAACAGAAGGCGTTTGCCCCATTTGCTCTGCGGAACTCACCCAGATAAAAAAAGCAGAATTGGTTCTGCAGAGAAATCAGAAAATAACTGAATTGGAATCAAAAACACAGGAATTGTATGCAGCAGAAGAAAGTCTTAGATTAGATATCAAACACACCGAAGAAATTTACGACAAGCAGCAGGACGTAATCAAGAGAATAGGGCAATTAGGCGATTTATTGCGAGAAGAGCGCGATATTGCCATACAATTATCCGAAACAAAAGGCAAGAAAGAAACTTTTGCGGAAATTATCGCACAAATGCAGCAGCGCCTTGACGATGTTGATACTGAAGTAGCAAATCTGGACTCTGAATTAACGCAGTTGACAGAGAAAAGACATCTGTGCGAATTAAAAGAAAAAGAAAATGAAATCCACAGGGAACTTGAAAGAATAAGCAAAGACCTCGAAACAAGAGCTATTGTGCCAGGAGAAATTGATGATTTGGAAGCAAAGTTCAGAGAAGCAATAAGAAATGCGCAGGAGTTGGAGTCAAAAGCAAAGTCAACGGATTACATAATTGAAGAAAAACAAAAAAGATTGAAAGATTTTGAAGATAAGAGGAATAAGTTTGTTGAAATCAAAGACAAGATACTGGTTTTCCAGGACAAAGTTGAGTTCCTGAGCCAGTTCAAGAATGCTTTGCTTACGGCGCAAGAAAATCTCAGAAGAGAACTGATTACGGCAGTGAATGAAGTGATGTCAAACCTGTGGACTCAGCTATATCCGTATGACAAATGGTCCTCACTAAGATTAGACGCTTCTGAAAGCGATTACCTGCTGCAGATAAGAGAGAAAGAGGGAGACTGGATTTCAGTAGCGGGCTTTGCATCAGGCGGAGAAAGAATGCTCGCCTGCTTGGTATTGCGATTAGCATTTGCAAAAGTGCTTGCCCAAAGCATGAGCATCCTGATTTTAGATGAGCCAACTCATAATCTGGATGACAAAGCCATCAATACATTGGTTGATGTTATTCAAAACAAATTATCTGGCTTCCTTGAACAGGTGTTTATTGTCACACACGACGAAAAGCTAGCTGAAGCTGGTGACAACATAATAAGACTAAAGTAAAATTATTTTCTAGGAATGGTTGCTGCGTAAAATGTGCCTTCGAGGTTGTGTTTGGCAATTAAGTCTTTTATGCCCTCGCCCAGTTCTTCGCATTTAACAAGAGGAAGTTTTTGATTTCTAATATTTTGAACGGCGGAAATAATTTCTTGTCTAGTGTTTTTTAGAGCATCACAAGCTTCGTAAATAGAATAGACACTAGGAGTTTCATGGGCTTTTCTTTCAGTTTCTACTTTAACTTTATACGGATTTTGTGCATCAAATCTTAATGTTATGCCTGTGAGTTGGTTTGTATACCAAATCTCCTTTAATCGCTGGCAAAAAGGTAATCCAAGTGCCGTCTTGTTGTTTGGCTTGCCATCAAATCGCTCATAGAGTAGGTACAATCCGCCGTTTACTATCTCACAACTGCGGAATTCTGCAACAAAAGGGTGTCTAGCCTGTCGTTCATCTACGTCTTCGCACATAGTTAACAAATCGTGTAAAAATAAAGGATCTTTTTTGAGTATGGTGTGTTGCATTACAGCTTCATCTAAAGGAGTCATTCGTTTTAGCCCTGCGATAGCAGACCTAACATCTTGACTTGTTGTACCTTCAGGGAATTGCATTTTACCACAAAGAAAATGTTGTTTTAAAAGACTTACGATATATGATAGATTCGCGAAATAAACTATCGCAATTTAGAATAGGTCTATAAGATAAAAAAAAGAAAATGAAAATCGCTTAAACTGATTTTAATTTTTCTGCAATTTCAGCGATAACTTCAGGCTCTTTTGGTAAAGAGAGTGAGTCTCTGAATCGCTTTCCGCCGTCTGGGGTAAAGAAACCCTTTGAGATGGAAACGAATTCGTTTTCGCCTTCGTCCGTTTTAGCTATTTTTCGCGCAACTTCAATAAATGAATTGCGACCAAATTTTATTTCTTCTGCTTTTATGGTTTGAAATTCTACTCTTCCCATTTTATTCATTTCTCCGTTTTGTTTTTGGTTGCGAACGGACCAGAACTAAGCGAACTCTTTTCAGGTTCTTTAGGTTCTAGGTGCATTTCGCTAGCCCAGTAAGCTGATTACAACTTTTTAAGGTTTTTCCTACAAAAACTCCTTACCGTCTGCTAGCTTGCCATTGCCCAGCTTCTTTTCCCAGAGGATGGCATAGTCCTCTAGTTTTGTGCCGTGGCTTTCTTTGGACTTGCGTTTACGGATTTTAACAAAAACAGGATAATTGACAGCTTCTCCTATAATCAAGGCCTCGCCGACTTTCAGGCTTGAAATTATGTCCAGAGTTGATTGAGAAATAGCTTCAGCTGATCTTTTTATGTGGTCCAAATCATATGGATTTGTAACGCGCAATATCATTTGGGTATTGCATTGAGACAAAGCAGTTGTTGATAACTGTACGGGCCTTTGTGAAATTAAGCAGATGTTCGCGTAGAACTTTCTTCCCTCTCTCGCCAAAGTCTCTATAATTCCCCTGCTAATCGCATTCTCAGATTTTGTGCTCTCAGGACAGAAGTTATGCGCCTCTTCAATTATTTCCAAATAAGGTGGAACAAGACCTTTTCTCCTCAAACTAAATAACCTGCGCGAAATGTAAGAAACAATCAGTTGTTTTCTTCTCAGGTCTAAGACATCTCGGAAGTTAATGATTGTAGCATGGCCTTGTTGCAATAAGGTGTCAAAATTCGGATAGTCCGAATCTGAAAAGACGTCAATCGCCTTCAATTCAGAAAGCCATGCCAAGAGTGCATTTGATGTTGGCTCCGATAAACCTGTATGCAATTTTACAGCATCCATAATGTCTGCAATGTCAAAAACCCCTTCTTTTTTCAAAGAGTACATTATCTTACCTAACTCGCGGACCTGAACAGGAGTCATAGACGGCATCAATTGTGCAAATAATTTCTCAGAAACGTTTGAGACAGAGATTTTGATGTCGGCAGCATCTATGACTTCAACCTTGTCTTTGAATTCTTCTGCCAGGCTGACGTATTCGCCGTGATTATCAATAATGAATATACCAATCCTGCCCTGCTTTTCAGTTCTATTCAGAAGCTCTTCAATCAAAACCGAAACGGCATAAGACTTTCCAGCGCCAGATATTGCAAGCACGGCCATATGCTTTTGTATCATTCTTGTGAGGTTGAGTTTAGCTCTCAATTCGTGCTGCTGGACTTCGCCCAGGTCCAGACCTTTTTCCTGGTCCAGACCTAAGAATTTATTCAACAAATCAGTTTCAACTTCTGTCACATCAACGCCAGGACTTGGAGGGAAACTTGGCCTGTTTAGCATGCCATCCGAAGTATAAGTTCCTAATAGTTTGGCATCAGCAATAGTGTATTCCCATTCTTTTACAGGAAATGCAGTAAAGATATCTGAAGATTTGTTGTATTCGCGGACAGAACCAGCAGATTCGAAATATCTATTTGTCTTTATTATGTTAGAAACAGTCGCAATAGCAGTTCCCTCATCTGTTTTTACAGCAATAAACTGCCCTCTTTTCACGCCGCTATTGTTCTCAGCGCTTATTACAAAGGAGAATCCAGATACAGAGGGTCCTTCCTCTGTTGTTATCACAGTTCCTAGCTTCAAAGTCATACAAAATTCTCAGTCACGGGCTATAAAATAATTTGTTGACTGCAGTATTGATTAGGTTTAAAAAACTAACATATTCTGTTGGATTATGGTCGATTTTGAACTTCCATATCACTCATCAAAAAATGTGAATCCTAGAGAATTAAGAGAGGTTAGATATCCTCTGCAAGATTTTTTGCGCAATTTCCTGAAACAGCAAGTTTTTGTTAGAGAACAAGAGGACGAAGGTATTTTTTTAATTACAAATTATGATGGTAATCTGCCTCGATTACGCGAAGCCGTTTCAAAGAAGTTCAAACAAAAAGATCATGGTACTCCTATTACTGTGCTTGTAAATGAGTTGAGGCAAAGGCCAGAGGAAGTGGTTACGCTTCCGGAAACACCAGAAGAGGTCATAAATGAACGTGAGGAACTTGCTGAAAGATCTGCAGAGCAGCAAGCATACATAGACCATCTCGAACAGGAAAAATTAGGCATAATTCAAACTTATGATTTGCAGCAAAAACAAGTACTGGCAGAGCATCAAACAGAAACAACAGCTATGAATTCTGCGTTTACCACGGAAAAATCAAATTTGCAGACAATATTAACTGAACAGCAAAGACAAAACGCCTTACTAGAGGATAGAGTCAAAGGTTTAATGGAAACTTTAGAAGGTGTGTTTAATCCTCGTTCGGGGCCAAACTCAGTTATTTGTAGCTCATTAAGTCAGAATTCTATAAGTGTTAAGAAACTAGATAGAGTTTTGTCGTCTACTAAATTATCTATTCCCGAAATATTGCGTGTAGGGATAATGACCCTTCCAGATTATGTAAATGATGAATTAAAAAAGAACTTGACACTGAAGCAGATTGAGGGTTTGACGGAAAAGCCAGTAGTTTTTGAGAGCACTGCAGAATATCAAGATTTGTACAAAAAATGTGATAAGGCTAATAGAGACATAAAACTTTTTGAGGTTTACAAGTCTCCAGAAGACGCTCCAGAAGGAGCTGTCAGGGATTATTTTATATCACTGAACAAAGATCAAGTAGAGAGAGACATCAAAAATTTCAAAACCGCGGAATCAGATCACGCAAGTAATGTAGCGCTATTCGATAAGATACGCGACAGAGCTACGGTCTGGTGGAATTGTACGCGTGCAATTGATAGTCTAAAAACTTTGGATAAAACAATAAGCTTGTTCGTAACAGGCTATAAAGAAAACGAAAATTATATTATAGAAGTTGTAGCGCCCGCAGGTGAACCTGATGGCAAGATCAACGGGTTGCTGGCAGAAAGAATTGGAACAGCGCTTAAGAAACTAGAATTGAAAGTTACAGATGACAAAGGTCTAAAGCGGTATGTTGGGACGCTGCCCGCAGGAATGAATGATGTTGCGCCTCTGCAACTAGCTGCGACAGTTCAGACACTCAAGGATGCATATCTAAAGTCAGATCTGGCACTGGTTGCAACATTAGAAGTTACGGAGCTAAACAGATCTTTCGCTACACCTAAAACGGCCGTAGCTCCCGTCTCAGCTCAAACAAACTAGGATTCCTGCCTAATTTTTCCGTTATTGCGGCTTTGAAATGCTCTATTTCTACTTCTGTTAATTTAGCGCGAGCATCAGCTTCTATCAAAACATTGGGATATGCGTAAGTTCTGTTTTGTTTTGAAACCGCGAATACGATTGATGCAATTTTGTCTGCGGTTTCCTGCAGGTCATCAGGATTTGAGAGGAAATCTATCCTCAATGGCCTGTCAAATTCAACTGCTTTCAGATACATAGCAAAAATTTTGTGTGCGTAAGACTCCAAGTCTTTCAAAATAGGCAGTTCAGTAGAGTGTGAGTAGTCCATTGCAGCTGTTCTTTCTCCAACATTCAATAAATAATACAAGAATAAAGTATCAGTAGTATTATCGATAATACCGACAGACTGCATAATCTGTTTTTTCAAATCATCAGGTATTTGGGAATCAAGCAGAGCGGGAATTGCTTCATCTGAAATCAGGCCGCAATATCTTTTACCTCTGCTGTCTTCAACAGCGCCGCAAAGCAGGATCTTTTTTTCCTCACAGGTTGCATACAATTCTTTGAACAAATCTAAAACGCGAAGGTATGTTTTGTAGATTGGAGATGATTTTTCAGGCATGCTTGACGGGTATAAAACAATCGAGCCGTCTCTTATCAAAATATCCGGGTTGAATTGCTCAATTGCTCTTATCGCTGTCTGTAATTCTATTTCTTCTCTTTTCAAACTAGCAAATATGCTAAATTCAGACTCGGAAAGTTCCGGACCGGTATACGTCACTTCTGGCACGGGCTTCGCGCTCGGAAAGTAATTCGTTGCTTTCAGCTTGTTTTTTTCGTATTCAAAACAAGTTGCAACAGCTCGTCTAAGAATAAAGCCAACACCGTGATACTCTTTTTTCAGAAAACCACCATCAACTCCAACTATTTTCAGTTTTTCCAGGTCGATTACCTTGATTTTAGAAGTGAACTGTGTTTTGCCAAGATTATCGGTCTTTCTAAGACAACCCGCGAGATTCTCGCGCTTCTTTGCGAGCTCAGCAAGCTGCCTGGCGATATCATTAAGGATGGCATCCATCGTGTAACATTTTTAAATACCAATAAATAGATTTGTTTGATAAAGTAAATAGAGGTGGAAACCTTCGCAAAACCAAATTTTTACGTAACAACAGCAATTGATTATACTAATGCAAATCCGCATATAGGCCATAGTCTGCAGAAAGTTGCTGCAGATGTTTTGGCAAGATGGCATCGCTCTCTTGGAGAGAACGTATTTTTCCTCACAGGTACGGATGAACACGGTCTGAAAATACAGAGGGCAGCAGAAGCTGCTGGCAAAACCCCAAAGCAGTTAGTTGACGAGCTGGCAAAGGAGTTCCAGTCAGCATGGGATGCTTTGAATATCAACTATGATATATTTTACAGGACAACAAATACCAAACACAAGAAACTAGTTCAGAAATTTATTGAGATTGTGAACAAAAACGGAGATATTTACAAAGGACACTATGAGGGAAAGTATTGTGTCAGCTGTGAAAATTATCTTTCAGAAGATGATATTGTTGACGGTAAATGCAAAATCCACAAGAAATCAGCAGAATATCTGAAAGAAGAATGCTACTTCTTCAAACTTTCAAAATATCAGAAAAAATTACTGGAACTTTATGAAAAGTATCCCAAATTCATACAGCCAGAAAGCAGGAAGCATGAAATAGTAAACCGAGTGAAAGCCGGCTTGCAGGATTTGAGCATATCAAGGACAACTTTCAACTGGGGCATTCCCTTCCCACTGGATAAGAAGCACGTAACTTATGTGTGGTTTGATGCTTTGACTAATTACATTACTGCTTTGGACTGGCCTTCGGGACCCAAATTCAAGAAGTTCTGGCCTGCAAATGTTCATCTGCTCGGGAAAGACAACGGTTGGTTCCATACGGTGATATGGCCGGCAATGCTGCTGTCAGCAGGAATTGAATTGCCAAAAACAGTCTATGTTCATGGTTTCCTGACGTTCAACGGAGAAAAAATTTCTAAATCGCTGGGAAATGTAATTGATCCAAGAGTTTTGGCAAAGAAATATGGCGCAGATGCTTATAGATACTATATTTTAAGAGAAAATTCCATTGCTGAGGACGGAGATTTCTCAGAGAAAGCTCTTGTAAACAGAATAAATACTGATTTAGCAAACTCGCTAGGCAATTTGTTATCAAGGACTCTTACTTTAATTGAAAAATTCTCTCATGGGAAAATTCCAAAGCCAAAAAAACAGAAAGAGGAGGATCTGGAATTATACAGAGTGTTTGAAGACAAGCGAAGGCACGCTTCTGAACACATTGACAAATTTGAATTCCATCATGCTCTGGAAAAAATCTGGGATTTCATCAACTTTGCAAACAAATATGTCAACGATGAAAAGCCCTGGGAGCTTGCAAACAAAGATGACAAGGAATCGAAAGAGCACTTGCATACTGTGTTGTACAACTGTACTGAAGCTCTTAGATTGATTTCAGCGTTAGTCTGGCCTTTCATACCAGAAACTGCGGAGGAAATAGCAAAGCAACTCGGAATTAAAGTTCCACACCTAAAAAATTTGACTTGGGGAAAACTCAAGCCAGGAATTGCAGTCAAGAAAGGAAAGATACTTTTTGAAAAAGTTGAATACAAAGAAGAAAGAGTAGAACCTTTTACTAAATTAGATATCAGATGCGCAGAAATCAAAGAAGTTGAAGATATTGAAGGTGCAGACAAATTATACAAACTTCGCGTTAATTTGGGAAAACTAGGAAAAAGAATTGTTGTAGCAGGAATAAAGAGATATTACAAAAAGGAAGAGCTGAAAGGCAAGAAAATTGCGCTGCTGGCAAATCTGGAGCCGGCAGTTATCAGAGGTGTAAAGTCAGAAGGAATGATTCTAGCCGCTTCCGAAGGCGATAAAGTAGAAGGCCTGTTTTTGCACAAAACAGAGCCTGGTGAGAAAATATTCATTAAAGGCTTTGAGGGCGAACCGGACAAAGTCCTTCCTTACTCAGAGTTTGAGAAAGTTGCGATTAGTGTGCATGACGGAAAAATCATGCACGATAACAAACAGTTACAATCAGAGAAGGAGCATTTGAAAGTCAGCTTGAAACAAGGACGAGTTAAATGACAAACAACAAACGTTTCAAGTTCTATGGTTTGATATTTTTCTTTGTCACGTTAATTGTGGTTTTCTCCTTTTTAGCAGATCCAAAATTAGCATACTTGATAGAAATAATAGGCAAGAAAGGCGGCTTGCTAAGTTCGTTTATTGCGGGCCTGTTTTATGCATCCTATTTCACGGGGCCAGCGGCAACCGCAGTAATATTCTACTTAGGAAAAGTTCAACACCCGCTCCTGATAGCGGGAGTCGGCGCATTCGGTTCAGTAATTTCCGACTATATATTGTTCAGATTTATCAGAAAAAGAGCTAGTCCATCAATAGATTACTTGAAAAAGAAACTCAAACTTAATGATAATGCAAAAAAGGGTTTGAGAATTTTGGCGCCTGTCGCAGCAGCACTTTTGATAGCGTCTCCATTACCAGATGAATTAGGCGTTGCAATTTTAGGGGCAATGAAATTCAAGACAAAATATTTGCTAGTATTATCTTATGTCTGTAACTTTTTAGGCATACTTACGGTAAGTTACCTTGGTTCTATTCTCTAAACAATATTTATAAATCTAAATATAAGCAAGAAACCTATGCATCAGTAGTTCGGATTCGCAAATCCGGGTATGCTTAAGAGCCATCGCAAGGATGGCTCAAATGTCAACTGTTTGCAGTTGTGCGCCAGTAGTCTAGTCTGGTAGGACATAACCTTGCCAAGGTTAGGACTCGAGTTCAAATCTCGGCTGGCGCATCCGAGGGGCCATAGTCTAACTTGGTTCAGGACTCGCGCTTTGGGAGCGTGCGATCCAGGTTCAAATCCTGGTGGCCTCATTTATATGACCAAACGAGTTTTCATAGTGCATGGCTGGGGAAAAACCCCAGAAGGTGATTGGTTTCCTTGGCTAAAAGTAGAGCTGGAAAAGAAAGGCTTTGAAGTTCACGCACCAGCAATGCCCAACACAAATTATCCCAAAATTAAGCCCTGGGTAGAGACGTTGCAAAAAGCAGTTGGCACACCCGATAAAGAAACTTACTTTATCGGTCACAGCATCGGCTGCCAAACAATCTTAAGATATTTGGAAAAGCTGCCCAGTAATATAAAAATCGGCGGCGCTGTTTTTGTGGCTGGATGGTTTTCCTTGACGCCGGCAGCTATGCCTGATGAAGAATCCAAGGAAATTGCAAAACCTTGGATTGAAACGCCAATCAATCTGAAAATAGCAACGCAGAAAACAAAAAATATGACTGCAATTTTCTCAGACAATGACCCTTACGTTCCTTTCCAAGAAAACAAGATAAAATATGCACAATTTTGCAAAGAAATCATAGTTGAAAAAGGCAAAGGTCATATCGATGTGGAGGCAGGAATTACAAAACTTCCAAGCATCCTTAAGGCAGTTTTAGAGATTGCCAAATAGCTGATTTCTGTAACCACTCAGCACAAATCAAACAGTATTAAATACGCAGGTCATCTATTAGCATTATTCCACTGGAGAAGAGATGGTAAAGCACAATATTCGAACTCATGAAGCAATGGGACTGTTGCTGATATTCGTAGGTGCAACCTGGTTAGGCTTTGCACTTTACGCAACACTATTGGCAGCGAACAGGTTATTGCTAGCTCAAGTACCGCTCATCGCAGGGAAGGAATTATTTGTCTTCCCAATATTTTACGGCCTTGGAGCCCTGATATGGACTCTGGGACATATAGAGCTCAGAGAAGCTTTACCCGGAAAAGGGAGGTATAGATAATGGCTAAAAGAGAAAGATTACTGCAAGATATCCGAGGAGTCGTTGCCCGAGAGCGTGAAGCCGAGATTGAGTATGGTTTGAAAGAATTCATACAAGGTTTATTAGTGGGCTTTATAATCGGTTTCTTGATCGCAACCCAACTTCTATAATTTTATTTTTTTTACTAGAGTTTTAGTCTGAATTTGATTACAGCACACTGAATTTGGTACTTTTTAAGAACTTATAGTGCTATAGTATTGGTATGGTAGAAGATGAGAAATATTCTGAAGAAAATCTAATCATTTATGTTAAACAGATCAAGGCAAAAGAAGAAGGACTAAATCAGAGAGAGGCCAGATTAAAGCAAATGGAGGAATCGTCCTCTGGGTACAAAGCAGAACAAAGAGTCAAAACCCTTGAAGAAGAGCTTGGTAAAACACAGGCAGAACTTGCCGAGAGAAACACGATTATCGAGAACGTAAGAAATACTGTGGGCTTAAGAGATGTGCTTGTTCTTGAAGATCAACTCAAGGCCAAGGAAGCCGAATTGAATAGTAGAGAGATGGAGTTGGCCAAGCACGAAGCATTATCTTCGGCAGATTACAGAAAACTTGCAGAAATTGAATTCAAAGAAGAGAGAGCAAGAACAGGCAACGTAAAACTTGATGATTTATTGTATGGTGGAATTCCATTTGGCAAAAATATAATCCTGATGGGCCCCCCATTTATTGGCAAAGAAACGCTTGCAAATCAATTTTTGCTTGAAGGCCTAATAAAAGGAATACCTGCTGTCGTAATAACTACAGATAGTTCACCAAGAGATATCATGGATGAACTGAAGTATATTGCCCCGAATGCTGATGAGTATCTCAGGAATAGAACGTTGGTTTTCATAGACGCATATTCAAAGACACTGGGCTTAGACCAACCCGATAATCCAGCCATAAAATATGTGGATGGCCCAACAGATTATGCAAATATTAGTAAAAAACTTTCAGACATAGCGGACGATTTCAAAGATCGCTCACCACATTTCAGAATGGTTGTGCGTTCGGTTTCGTCGATGATGAGCCTTAGCGATCCAACAGATGTGTACAGATTTCTGCAACACAGGACAGGGAAAACTAAGCACTACAAAAATGTTTCACTGTACTTGATAGATAAAGGAATGCATACTGAGACGGAGATACAGACGATTGGACACTTGATGGACGGCGCGATTGAAGTTAAAACAGATGGAACAAAAACATACCTGCACGTTGACGACATTTGCGATGTTCAGTCAAGAAACTGGATAAAATACAATTATTCAAAACGCGGGTTGCATATAGACTCCTTTAATTTGGACCACATCAGATAAAGAATTTTCTGAAAGTTAACTTTAATAATCATTCAAATAGCTTCAATTATAAGGGTCCGTAACTCAGTCTGGTTAGAGTGCCAACCTCTTACGGCTGCAAACAGCCGGCATTTAGGCGTATATCGGCTTCGCCGAATACACCACAAGAAAGTTGGACGTCGCGAGTTCAAATCTCGTCGGGCCCGTTCACATTAGTTTTTTATACGCAAAATGTTAGGATTGCTTAGGTGAAGGCCACATGACAGTAAATCTAGAATATAGTTATCGGATTGCAGATGAAGCAAAAGAATTCAGGAAAAAATTGCACAAAGCTCTCGAGCAAAAGCAAAAATTGAGTTCAGGTCACATAATACCTGTTTTAGATGCGCTCTTTGAATTGCACGAGATAACGGGAAAAAAACTAGACGAGATGATGGAGCGGCTAGTTAGACTTGAGGATGAAGTCAGGAAAAAACCAAGACTGCGCGCATTTTCGAAAGCAAAAAGAAAGAAGTAAGACTTTTTAACTGATTTCTCAGATTCTTTTTCAAGGGCTGGTAGTCCAATCCGGTAGAACGCTCGCATGGCATGCGAGAGGCTTCGGGTTCAAATCCCGACCAGTCCACTTGGCGGGGTAGTTCAACCTGGTAGAACGCGAGTTTCATAAGCTCGATGTCGCCGGTTCAAATCCGGCCCTCGCCATCAACCTTTTTACAAAAAAGCTTGACCAAAAATGCTATCTTCGATAGCACGAACTTTGTTTGAGCCCA